>JAEEGI010013632.1_pt1 | contig 17219 bp, 11 predicted proteins | sample 8958751 | NCBI WGS metagenome assembly JAEEGI01 (sample SAMN16246545, study PRJNA631951) | gut metagenome | biome: gut microbiome; feature: rumen; material: KS-attached | host: Bos | place: Iran: Karaj | collected 2018-10
TGGGGTGGCCTCCGGCCAGGGTGGGGTCCACTAACAACTAATTCTTAACTCTTAATTCTTAACTCTTCTTCCGGTTCCTATACCAAAATACCAGAAGCATACACACAGCCACTAGCAATCCAACCAATGGCAAGAGAATCCAATATGGAATGAATATGGAATCATTATCCTCTATCAAGTAATCCGGTATCGGTGCTACATCAAGAAATTGCATCATAGTCTAAATAGTATTAAAGTTCTCCAACTCCCTTCCCCAAGACGCTGAAAGCGTCTCCTCTCAGTAACCGAGGCGTGCGAAGCACCCCCGGGTTGTAACCAATCATAGATTCCTCGACCCTAAAAGGGTCGCCCATCGTTCTCCCCCGCCCCTCTAAGGCCACCAGCCCTCTCCACTCCCCTCTCAGGAGAAAGGCTACGGAAAAGTGTACGGCTCTATCCGACTCCCCGCCCCTTTAAGGGGAGGGGCAGGGGTGGGGTAAAGCTAGCAGCTAACAGCTAAAAACTAGTATCTCAGGGGTGGGGTAAAACTAACAGCTAAAACCTAAAAGCTAAAACCTATTTCTGCTTCTTCCCGAAATACCTTCTGAAAGTGAACAGTGCCCCAAAGCAAAGCACCAGCACAGCCAGCACGATAATCACGCTCCAAGGTGTACTCGAAGCACTCATCACCTGATTGACCGAATTAGCAGGAACGCTAATCGACAAACTGTCAGTCTGAGGCACACTGTCATTAGCAGGCACCACTACAGAAGTATCCTTTGCAGTAGTATCCTTCTCGATAGTATCCTTTGGAAGCGTCGGATGCTTCGGATGCCTTGGATGTCTAGGATGTCCAGGCACGATAATGTCTAAGAATTGTGTCGTCATATTTCCTTCGTTTTAATGGTTTATTATTATGTTGTCTTATTATCATCTCTGATTGTTTGGTCTCCCCTCCCCGCCCCTCTAAGGGAATGGGGTGGCCTTCGGCCGCGGTGGGCTCTCCCATTGCCGGGTACGCAGGCTGCCAGCCTGCGATACAAACACCAGCAACTACAATCCATTGCCTGTTGTGCCCCGTTGTTCCGTAGCGTCAGCGGCGGCTCTCCCCTATCCCGCCAGGGATATCTTGTTCTTTATTGTTGTTCTAAGTTGTTTCCAATTAAAATCAATGGTCTATGGTCAAATGGTCAAAAATGCGATTAAGCGAGAGCAGAGCCGAACTTGTTCGAGCTATGCCGAGCGTGAGCATTTTAGGCGCAGCCAATGGTCAATGTTCAATGCTCAAAAATGCGATTAAGCGAGAGCAGAGCCAAATGGTCAATGGTCAATGGTCAATGTTCAATGGTAATAATGTCATATCCATAAAACATTTTTGCATATAACATTGCATGGAAATACAGAAAATCACCCAAAAGCAGCACTTTACAATGCATTTTAATGCAAATTCTGCATATCCGCCCTCATTTTAACATTTAACATGAAACATTTGACACCACTTCTCCCCCTTCTTGACCTACGAACAATAGCAGCTAACAGCTAAAACCTAGAGCAGTGTGCCCGCCCTTTCCATGGGCGGTGTCACCACCAGCATTTTATCTAATGGTCAATGTTCAAAAATGCGATTAAGTGAGTACAAAAGAGAACTTGTTCTCATTTTGTCGAGCGTGAGCTTTTTATCTAATGGTTAATGTTCAATGGCAATAATGCGTTGTCCCGTCGCGTCCGCGGCGGCTCTCTTCGACCCGCATGGCTAATGTTGTTTATAGTTGTGAATAGTTGTTTACAAAATAACCTAGCAACTAAAAACCATATTCTGTAGCGCAACCGCTTGGTAGTTCGGAAAATATGCTTAACTTTGCAACCATAATGATAGATTTGAAAGGTAAATACAGAAAATTCCGCGAGTGGCAGCGGCAACCATATCAAGTGGCTGAAATGTCGGACGAGGAGCATGTCTGCTCAACTTGCGCGACAACCTACCGTGGCAACTACTGTCCACGGTGCGGTCAGTCATCTCGTATAGGCAGGTATTCGTTCAAGAACGCCATACTGTTGATTCTGGATGTCTGGAGTTTTGGCAACAGGAGTTTCTTCAGAACCCTCCGCGACCTCATCCTCCGTCCCGGCTACATGATACGCGACTACCTGATGGGTATGCAGATGGCCTATTTCCCGCCTTTCAAACTGATATTCACACTCATCGCCTTTTCGCTGCTTGTCGCGCATGGATGGAACATCAAGGGGCAGGACCGGGTGTCCCAACAAATGGAGGAAATCAATACAACTCTTGGTGAAGATATACTTGTGGACGTTTCACGCGCAGGCAACATTGAAGCGGATGAAATGCTGGAGGTACAACAGGATGTTCAGAGGATGAACAATACGATAGACCGTTTCGCGAATGCGTTCATTGTCTCTTTCGAACGATACATGAGTTTCTATACACTCTTTTTCTTGATTATAGCGTCAGGTTTTTTCTACCTGTTTTTCCGAAAGTGTCCTGCCATACCCGACTTGCGCTACTCTGAACTGCTTGTGGCATTGGTCTATATATCAAACATGATGATGCTCTACAGTATCATCTGCGACTTTTTCTGTCTGCCTATAGAATTGGAGTATTCGTGCCAATTTTTTGGGGTGGTGGCTTTGAAGCAACTCACCGGTCTCAGTTGGTGGCGCACCATTCTCTATACTTTCCTGACATTCCTACTGATGTTCATCTCCTTTAGTTTGCTGTTGGCTGCTGTTGTTATAGTGACAGAAGCCATAAGGTAAAGTCCTTTTTTATTTTGCTTTCTTCTTTATTATTGAAAGAATTGTTATATTTGCAAATGAAAGGTACATAACCAACTTACTAACCCAATTTTCGCAAGTTAATATGGATGTAAACTCCCCCATTTAACTCCATTTCTAACTTCCGAAACTTAAGAGAACTAACTAACTTATTGACATATAGAATATGATGATGACTCGTTTTTTTCGTGGCTTGGCTTTTGCCAGTCTTGTGTCCTTTTCACTTGGAATCCAAGCCCAAGTGACTGTGAATTTGAACTACATGAAGAAAGGGCCAGAAATCGGCAACCGCATGTATGGCATCTTCTTCGAGGAAATCAACCATGCCGGCGATGGTGGTCTCTACGCCGAACTGATCCATAACCGTTCGTTTGAGGACAATGCCGATAACCCCGACTGCTGGTGGACTTACGGCGATGCCACTCAAGCCATCTCTACCAGCACTCCCCTGAATAACGTCAACCCGAGGAGCATAAGAGTGACGATGAACAGCGCTGACGCTGGCATCAGGAACGAAGGCTGGTGGGGCATCAAGATTGTAAAAGGCGAGAAGTATAAACTGAACTTCTGGACTCGTTCTGGCAGTGAGGTTTATAAAGGCGATATCAAGGCCGTCTTGCAGAACCAGGCGGGCAACGACCTCGGTTCGGTGACCATCACCAACGAACAGCTCTCTCCAAATAGTCAATGGAAGAAAGTGACGGCCGAAATCGTTGCTACTGGAAACGACGGCAACGGATGGTTCGCTTTGCTCGGTACAGAGCCTGGTACCATCTACTACGACATGGTGTCGCTCTTCCCACCTACCTACAAAGACCGTGAGAACGGATGCCGCAAGGACTTGGCCGAGATGTTGGAAGCCTTGCATCCCAAGTTCCTCCGTTTCCCTGGCGGTTGTGTAGTGGAAGGCAAGGGAACGGTGGCTGTGCCCAACAGATTCGAGTGGAAGAAGAGCCGCGGTCCCATCGAGCAACGCCCCGGTCACTTCAATGCCAACTGGTTCTACCCCGTGACCGATGGATTGGGCATGATGGAGTACTTACAGTTGGCCGAGGACCTCGGTGCTGAACCGATGTTCGTCTGCAACATGGGCATGGGGCACGACTGGGAGGACAGCAACGTCCAGCCTTATATACAGGAAGCGCTCGACGCCATAGAATATTGCAATGGTGACGAAAACACCTATTGGGGGCAGATGCGCATCAAGGATGGACATCCTGCTCCTTTCAACCTACGACTTCTTGAGATTGGCAACGAGAACTACTGGTTCGGTCCCTACAGCGACCGATACAGACAATTCCAGAAAGCCATATCCGAGGCATACCCCTACATCGAGTTCATCGGCGACGGCGACGGTATCACTTGGGGACTGCAATGGCCCGTGGATTTCGTCGACCAGCACTACTACATGTCGCCACAGTGGTTCATCAATGAGTACCACCGCTACGACGGCTATGCGCGCGACACATGGAAAGTGTATGTGGGCGAGTATGCCGTGACCAGCGACTGTGGCGGCTTCGGCAACCTCAACGCTGCCTTGGGAGAGGCGGTCTTTATGTGCGGCATGGAGAACAACAGCGACGTGGTGAAGATGGCGAGCTATGCGCCTATCTTCGTTAACGAGGAGTCTTCGGGTTGGCATTGGCATCCCGACATGATACGTTTCCACAGCGCCGACTGCTATGGCACACCTTCCTACCACATCCAGCAGATGATGGCAGAGAATGTGGGCACAAGGAACATCAAATGGACAGAGGAGAACAACACCATAGGCAATGCCGCTCACTTCGCCTTGAGTTCGTGGGGCACCAGTGTGAAGTACGATAACATCGTCATCAAGTCGTTGGGCGAGACCATTTACGAGAACGACTTCAGCGACGAGTCACTCAGTGACTGGACTGACAATGGCGGTACATGGCGAGTGAGGAACGGTGAGTTGTGCCAGGTTTCCACCAGCATGAACGGAGCTTTGTTCACACTCAGTGCTTTACCACTCGGTAGCAACTACATCATCGACCTTGACGCCACTAAGGTAAGTGGTGCGGAAGGTTTCCTTATCGGCTTCAATGTGGGAGACACACAAAACTACTGCTGGTGGAATCTCGGAGGATGGGGCAACACCCTCAGCCGACTCGAGCAGTCTATCGGCAACTACAAGAACACGCTCGGCGACGGAGTGGACAAGGCAATTCAAACAGGAAAGACATACCATCTGCAGGTTGTGGTCAGTGGCACCAATGTGAAGTGCTACATTGACGGCCAACTGGTCCATAATGAAAATTTCACAGCCCTCTACAACCAAAAACTCTTCCTCGCCGCCAGCACAGACGAGGAGAAAGGGCTCATGTATGTGAAGGTGGTGAATCCTTCTAGCACTCCGCAGCAGACTACATTCCACCTTGCCAACGCTGAATGGACTGGTGGCGACGTGGTTTATCTGACCAGCTCTTACGGCACCGACGAGAACACCACCGAAAATCCTCGCCGCATAATCCCTAAGACCAATAGCCTGGCGGACAGTTTTGGACAACCTGCTTCGTCCTTCTCTTACGATGTGCCAGCCTACAGCTGTTGCATCTTCCGTTTAGGATACAACGAGACACAGGGTAGTGAGGAGGCTGACAGCAACATGCCTGCTCCCATCATCAGTTACGGTTTCTCTCATTGGGGCTACGACGATTCAGGCACCTATCCCTATAGCATCAAGGGCGACGCTTTGGTGAGTGAGATGGACGATGGAAACAGGGTATTCTTCTCGGGCGAGAAAGGCTATCTCGACCTGACCACGAAGATGGCACGCGACATCTGTCCGCTGCTCACTGGCGACTATAGCGTCTCGGTCGATGTTTTGGTCAACGATGAGGCCGATCTCACGAGATTCTGCTGGGCATACGGACTGACCGTCGGCACATCCAGCTATATGGGGCTTGTCAACGCTCCTGGCAACAACAACTGGTACTACGAGATCAAGAGGGTCGACAAAATGAATACATTGAGAAGCGAGACTGCCATCAAGGTCGGTGAATGGAACAACATCGTCTTCAGCCAGCGTGATGGCATCGGAACCATCTATGTAAACGGTTACGACATGGGCAGCATGAATATGGATAGGCAACCTTCGGAGTTCACACGTGTTACTGCGGCAAATCTCGCCAAGTCGCCTTTCGATAACGACGACCTCATGAGCTCAACTTACTTCGATGATTTCAAGATTTACAACAAGCCTCTTTCTGCGGGCAATGCTGTTTATCTTTACAACTTGGCCAAAAGCAAGAGCATGAATGTTTCTGTTGCTGACGGCATCGACAGGGTGGGAAACAGTGTTCCACAGAAATCTGACACCTACACCATCAGCGGTCAGAAAGTCGATGACAGTTACAAAGGACTGATCATCAAAGACCACAAGAAGATACTTAGGAGATAGATACAGAAAACGGCTCGTTGGAACTCCAACGAGCCGTTTTCTGTTATTCGTTTTTCCGTTTTCTCGTTATTTCGTTTAATCGTTTAATCGGGATAACGGGATCCAGAAAAAACTGAAAAAACTCACTTCCCGTGCTTCACATTAAGGACCTTCATGTCGGGGTCGGCGGATGAGGTGCCGACCATCACGGTGTAGGGCTTGTCTTGGGCGTGCATGGTGTTGGTGTTGCTGTTCCAGAGGGCGAATGCCTTATCGTCCAAAGAGAAAACCACATCCTTCTTCTCACCTGGTTTCAACTGCACACGGGTGAAGTCGCGCAAGGACTTGATGGGACCGTCTGCATCGTCGGGGTCTTTCACGAAGACCATCACGGTCTGTGTCCCGTCGAGGTCGCCTGTGTTGGCCACACTCACACTCAGAGTGCCCTTCTTGGCATCCCAAGTAGGATTTCCCAACTCAAACGAGGTGTAACTCAGACCGTAGCCGAAGGGGAAGAGTGGCTCGCCCTCGAAGTAGCGGTAGGTACGGCCTTTCATATTGTAGTCCTCGTAGTCGGGCAACTGGTCGGTGCTCCGATAGAAAGTCACGGGCAGTTTTCCACTGGGGTTGTAAGCACCGAAAAGCACGTCGGCCAGAGCCTCTCCGCCTTTCTCGCCCCCATACCATGCCTGCACAATGGCGTCGGCGTTCTCTGCTTCTGGTGCCATGCCAATGGCGCTGCCTGAGCAGTTCAAAAAGACTACCTTCTTACCCGCCTTCTTCAGCGAAGCAATCAGTTCGCGCTGCACACGAGGCAGTTCTATCGAGGTGCGGTCACCACCCTTGAAACCTTCCTCATTGACCTTCATCTCCTCACCCTCCAGACGAGGCGAGATGCCGCCGACAAACACCACTGTCTCGGCATCGCCTACCTCCTGCAATACTCCTGCAGTGGTGAGTGTGCGGTTGGTGATGATGTCGAAGGTCAGCGAGGCGAAACCTGTGGTCTGCACGTAAGTGAGGCTCAGTGGATATTCCTGTCCTTTCTTCACTTTTTTCGTAAATGTCGATGGACGGACACCATGTTCGTTGGTCTTGTCCAAGAGTGTGTCACCGTCGAAAATAAGTAGTGAGTAGTTGTTGTTGAGGATGTTCAGTAGAATCTCACCGTCTTCCTCTGAACGGTAAACGCCTTCGAACAGGGCAGAGAAGTGCTCGATGTTGACTCCTGGAGCAAAGGCTGTGTTGCCGCCAGTGTTCAGATGCATAGGCTCGCTGATAATGGGTTGTGCGGCAGCTTCGCCCTCTTGCTCCTCGTTGTTCCAGTAGGTGGCTTGCAGTCCACGTTGACCCGATGGTGTGTAGAGGTGGTCGAACATGCTGTTGGCGACCGTCGGACGTGTCAGTCCGCATCCCTTACTGAAGGTGGCCTGTGGCGCGTAGCGGCGTATGCCCTCGAGTATGGTCACTGTGTGGGTGGGCACGCCGTTGTAGTTGCCCCAAAGCATCACGGAGTCGTTGGCATTGGGACCAACCACTGCAATCTTGGCGGATTTATCGAGAGGCAAGATATTGCCCTTGTTCTGCAACAACACAATGCTTTCATGCGCCATCTGCAAGGCGAGGTCCTGGTGTTCCTTGCAAGCTACTACCGACATCGGAATCTCAGTCCATTCCACTTCGTCGTCAGTATCGAAGTCGCCCAACTCAAAGCGGGCTTGCAGCAGGCGCTTAAGGCTCACATCCATCTGCTCTTCGGTTAGTTTGCCTTCGGCTACAGCTTGTGGCAGACTGGAATAGTCACCGCCACACTCTAGGTCGGTGCCGCTATAGACACCACGGGCGGCAGCATCCTCACGTGTGGCAGAATAACCATGGTAGCCGGGTTTCCAGAAGTCGCTGATGGCTCCGCAGTCGCTGGTCACCAGTCCTAGGAATCCCCAGTCCTCGCGCAGAATCTGCTGCAAGAGGCGGGTATTACCGCAACAAGGCTCGCCTTCGAAACGCTGGTAGGCGCACATCACTTCCTTCACCTCTCCTTCCTGCACCAAGGCCTTGAACGCAGGCAGATAAGTCTCCCAGAGGTCGCGCTCAGACAGTTCCTCTAAGTTGAATTGATGGCGGTTCCATTCTGGTCCGCTGTGGACAGCGAAATGTTTGGCGCAGGCAAAGGCCTTGGCGTACTTGATGTCGGGACGCTTGCCCTCGTAACTGTAGCCTTGAAGGCCTCGTACCACAGCCAGGCCCATACGGGTGGTGAGGTAGGGGTCTTCTCCATAGGTCTCTTGGCCGCGTCCCCAGCGAGGGTCACGGAAGATGTTGATGTTGGGAGTCCAGAAGGAGAGACCTCTGTAGCGACGCATGTCACCGCTACGTTTGGCCTCGGTGTTTTTGGCGCGTCCCTCGTCACTCACAGCGGTATAGACTTTGTGGAGCAGCAGGTCGTCGAACGACGACGCCATGGCCATGGTGATGGGGAAGACCGTGGCGGTGCCGTTGCGGGCCACACCATGCAATGCCTCGTTCCACCACTCAAATTGAGGAATACCCAGCGAGTCGATAGCTGGTGAACGGTCCATCATTAATGATGCTTTCTGCTCGATGGTCAGGCGTGAGCAGAGGTCAGCAGCGCGTTCTGCCGCGCTTAGTTTCGGATTCTTGTAGGCCTCCTGGGGCGCGGTGGTGCAGCCTACCAGGACGGTGATAGTGGCTAATACCAGTAAATGGTTCTTCATAGATGTTAATATTTTATTCGAATACAAAGTCCTCAAGCGTGCAGATAGACTGCTCTTTCGTTGCAGAAGAGAATTTGAAGAAGATGGCATGCAGACCTACCAAATCTTCAGGATTGTCGATGGCTACCGTCTGCTCTGTTGATGTCTTTGGCATGTTCGACTTCAACTCTATCTTGCCAATGGTTTTTCCTCCTTGTGACGTCCATGGTCGGTCGGCCATGATTTCAATCGTGCCGTCGATACCTTCGGGGATAAGGCGCAGACGCAAGTGCAACTCTTCGTCCAGACGAGATGCGTCGAAACGGAAATACTTGTAACCAACAATCGAGCCGTCGGTGTTGTTGACCACAGGGTTGGTGTTGTAACGAAGGTCGTAAGGCGCGTCGTACTTCTTGGTCGAAGCAAGCGCCTCTTCCTTCGTCATGCCTGCTTCACCACCGTAGCTGGCAGCCACATACGAACCGTAGAACGTGTTGTTGGGCCACTCATGTGTGGCGGGTTTGGGACCAGTGTACCAGCATGCGATACCAGCTGAATGACGCTCAAAGGGATTGAGGCCTTCCAGTGAGAAACCATTGGAGTTGTACTCGCCCTCCGAAATCGTCACTTTGCCGCCTGGACCTTCTTCTACCTTCACGCTGATAGGAGCCACCATGGCCTGACGGGCATATTCGTCGGTGCCGGTCTGGCGATGGTAGAACACATACCATTGCCCGTTGATTTCGCAGATGCTTCCATGTGTGTTGCCGTCGGGAGTGGCAGATGCTATCACATTGCCTGCCTCGTCTTTCTCACGTCCGCGACCATCGATGATGGTGCCACCATAAGTGAAGGGGCCTAGAGGGTTGTCGCTGTAGGCATAGGCCAGCGTGTAATTGGATGTCGGAAGCCCGAATTCACCGTCTTCCGTGAATCTGCTGTAGATGAACACGTATTTGTCCTTGATTTTTCGGATTGAGGAGGCCTCGAAGAAACGGAACTGGCCAGGTTGGTTGCGACTGGAAATCATGTCCTCCACAATCTTGGTGCCTGGCTTCACTGTAGCCATTGTCGTCGGGTCGAACTCCGCGGCATAAGAACGTTCAAAGCCCCAGTAACCATAAACGCGTCCGTCGTCGTCCACAAAGACGGCTGGGTCGAACTGAAGCACACCATCCACCTGATTGGGGTTGTCCTTGCTCCAGTTGCACACCTCGAAGGGACCGTCTGGACGGCTGCTCTTTGCGATTAATCCGTTGCGGTAACCTGTTTGGTCGTTGGGGAACAGGTAGTAAGTCTTATTGCCGTCTGCGTCGGTCACCATCGTTACATCCGGTGCATAAAGCACATCGGCGGTACCCACAGAATCGAAGGGCTCACCGTTGGCGTTCTTATCCACCACGAGGATAACGCCGTCGTAGCGCCAGTTGTTGAGGCTGTCTACAGAAGCCGACCAGACCACCTGGTCGCGGCCGCAGTAGCCTGTAATCATGTCGTCGTGCGACCCATAGACATACACACGGTACTTGCCGGGCTGGTCGGGGTCTTCGAATACGTATGGCTCGCCGTCTGGAATATGTTCCCAAAGTGGCATGTAGGGATTGCCTACTGTGGTGAGACCTTGTTGGGCCGTCTCTTTCTGCATGTTGGTGCAAGATGTTGTCATAAGGATGCAAATGAAATAAAAAAAGGTAGGCACGCAGGTCATCGCGAGCCCTTTCCATAGGGGTGATGTAGTGTTGCGCATAGTTTTTAAGTGGTTATTGATTACATTGGATGATGATACGTCGGTAGGCCACAAGATGGAATGGACCATCGTCGTGCACTTCGCAGATGATGTGGATTTGCCCAGTGGCGTCTTCGGGAATGCGGATGTTGGCGACGGGTCGGTCGGCGTTGTCGATGTCGGCTTTTGTCGTTCCTGTTTCTGGCTGTTGCCACCAATGGAAGGTCAGTTTGTCGGCATCAGGGTCGGACGACCGTGAGGCATCCAACTTGATGGTGGTGCCTGCCTTGGCATGTACATATACTGTGTTGGAAAGGATTCTTCCTCCCTTGGCTTTGACTGAAACGAGAGGATTGTGGTTGCCCCGTCCTTCGTCGGCCCATTGCATGCGGGCGGAGAAGTCGTTGAGCTCGTCGGTATAGAAACGTCTCTTGTAATCAATGCTGATGTCGCGGACGGGATTCCGCCAACTGGTCCATGCTGTGGTCAGACTATCGGGACAGAGACCGCGCTCATGATAGCCAGCCCAACCAGCCTGGGTGGGGTCTTCGGGGTTGTTCAGACCATTGGGCATCAAGTAGAGGAAACTGGGTGTGTCGCCCTCCACACCCCATTTGTAGGTGGGGTATTCGTCGCCTAAAGCCCCTTTGCCTTGGATGAGGGAGGAATGACGTTCCCAGTGCTGTTTGCCCAGCTCGCATTGCTCTTGCCATGTGCCTTCGTCCCAAATGAACTGAAGGTCATCGCAGAACTCTTGTCGTAGCCATTGGTGGGAACTATAGGCTCTGTCCATGCGCATGCTGTATTGCATGTCTTGGTCGGTGATGGTGTAGATACGGAATTTATGGACAAAACGTTTCAACTCCTCCGCACTGCGGGTCTGTTTCACACGCCAGATGGCTTGCGCCAAGGTGTTGGCTCCACCCCATGCCGCCAAATAGATGGGACGGGGGTCCTCCTCGTCGGCCAGACGGATTAGTAACTCACTGCCGGGGGAGTCGTTGCCTTCGCCAATGGACTTGATGCCGCCATGCACACTGCCCATCACGGCGCGACTTCTCACGTAGTCGGCGCTGGGCCAATATCCTATGCGTTGGCTGCCATTCTCTTTCTCTATCGGGAGGAACTCACGTTGATTGGAGCGCTGCATCAGGTGGGGCAAGTCTTTACGGTAGGCTTCGATGACACGGAAGAGATACGCTGACCATTCTTTGGGATAGGGGTCGCAATTCCATCCCACAGAGGTGATGAGTGCCTCGATTTCGAAAAGGTCAGCGTAGGCCATCAGCCTGACCATCGACTCCATGTCGTCAGGTTCCACATCAGCTGGTGCGATGTCGGTGCACACCACCAGACGGGGCTTGAGAACCCCTTTCTCTCTTGCCTGACAAGATACCGAAGGAAACAGCATTGCCAGAAGTAATGAGAGGATGAAACGGCCAAAATACTTATCTCTCATAAATCCAATCAACAATTAGGGGGTGTGTATCAATTGTTTTTCAGAAAAAAAGCAGGATTACTTAATCAATGTGATTCAGTTGCAAAAATAAGGTTTTTGCCTGCGAAAACAAAGTGTTTGTGCAAAAAAGTGTGCTTAGTACGTTTTATTGGTCATCATGAAGACATGGTTTCTTCCACCTTCTTCCTCAGTTGGTTCATGGCGACCGATTTCTTGATGGCTTCCGAGAGTGGCAACGATGGTGGATTGATGCAGACAGCCTTGGCGAAACCCGCTTTCAGAAGTTCCGACTCATCGTGGAGCATGCCTGAGAACAGCAGGGTGGGGACGTGCTTGGCAGTTGCCCTGCGCATCACTCCGAAAGGCAGTTTGCCCATGAGCGTCTGTCTGTCGGCTGAACCTTCGCCAGTGAGTACATAGTCGGCACCTTCCAACAAACGCTCGAATTGATAAGCGTCGAGCAGTAAGTCGATGCCTGAGTGGCATTGCGCACCAAAAAACTGCATGAAAGCGTAGCCCAGTCCACCTGCAGCACCTGCTCCTGGATGGTGGGAACAGTCATGGCCGCATACCGTTTCCGCCCATTGTGCAAATTCTTTTGCCTGTCTGTCGAGCGAGGTGACCATTTCTGGTGTGGCTCCTTTCTGAGGGGCAAAGACTTGAGCCGCTCCGTTATCGCCAAATAGAGGGTTCTGAACATCACTCGCCAAGATGAATTGTAGTGATTGATTGTTGAATAAATCGTACGATAACGAGTTGTTTGCAGCGTTCTGTTCAAATGCTTTTTTAAGTGAATGCAGATTGGAGAATGAGTCAGTGTTTTTATCATGAGCAGGTTGATGATGTACCCCGAAGTAGGATGATTGGAGAAGGGCTTGTAGCATCCCTATGCCAGCATCACTTGTACCGCTTCCACCTAACCCGATGATGAATTGACGGCAGCCCTTTCGGTAGGCATCCAACACCAACTCGCCCACACCATAGGAGGTGGTCAGCATGGGATTGCGTTCGTCGGCGGTAAGAAGCGTGAGGCCGCAGGCACGCGCAACCTCAATGATTGCTGTGTCACCGGCAATGCCATATTCAGCTTTAATTGGTCGCATCAAAGGGTCATGAACCAGTACCTCTGCTTTGTGTCCACCCATGGCTGCTATGAACGCTTCAAGCATGCCCTCTCCACCATCACTGGCGCGTAGGCAAACCACCTCGGCGCCAGAGGTGGCATCGAGTATGCCTTGTCGGGCAGCGAGATTGGCCTCATCGCTGTCCATACAACCTTTCCATGAGTCGAAGACACAGATATACTTCATTTTTCCATTGGCTTCGCCTAAAATGCTCTATTTCCTTTCGCCTAATTCGATGACCTCTAAGTCCTTGATGTCACTACCGTCGATGGTGAAACGCACCAGTGTGCGGACTTTGTGGAATCCCGAGATTCCTGCGGCTCCTGGATTGATATGGAGGCACCCGATGGTTTTGTCGTACAGTACTTTCAGAATGTGCGAATGTCCGGAGATAAACAGTTTTGGCGGACGTGCGAACATTGTTCCCCTGATGGAGGCGTCGTAGTTACCAGGATAGCCGCCGATGTGTTTGATAAGTACATCCACCTCCTCGCATTTGAAACGGTATATCTCAGAGTAGAGTTGTCGGATGTCGTAGCCGTCGATGTTGCCATGAACAGCCCTGAGCGGGTGGATGGCCGCCAGTCTCTGAGCCACCTCAAAGGAACCGATGTCGCCGGCATGCCATATTTCGTCGCAGTCCTTGAAATACTTCTCGTATCGTTCGTCCCAATAACCGTGGGTGTCGGAGAGTAAACCTATTCGTTTCATCTTTCAAAAGTCATAATTCTATTTCTATGCACAAACTTAATTCGTTTTGGTCAGAAAAAGATATGGTTTTCAAAAAAAAGTGTTTTTATGTTGTTATTTATGGGTATAAAGTGGTAAATTTGCTTTTTAAAGTGATTAAGAATATAATGCAGTCTAAGGCGCGGCAAAGGAGTGGATTTTTTGTCGTCATGCCAGAGACAAGGTAGAATACGGATGACAGAAGAGGATACAGGACAGGAAACGCGGCACGATACAGGACAGGAAACGCGGCACGAGAATGAGAAGAGCCTCCGTGAACGCCTGGAGAAGATGTCGGTCGGCAAGATAGCATGGCTAATTGTCCGACTGATAGGTCTTTTGTTGCTCACTGTGCTGAAGTACTTGCTCAGGCTAGTACTCAAAGGCATCGTGTATGTGTACCAAGGTATCAGACATACCTGTCATCGTATCAAGGTGTTCTGGAATTCCAACAGCACCCAGGAGAAAGTGCGCAAGTTGCGCATCCACATTCGTCTAGGTCTTCGCAGTACAGGACGTGGCCTGAAAAAGGCTGGCAGCTGGTGTTGGAAATGGTTGCGTAAGGGATTGCGGTGGACACTGAGGATGCTCCTTCTAGGCATTATTTACAATTGGAAAGGACTGGTGTGGTTGGGCAAGGCATCGCTCAATGCCATTATCCATATAGGCCCTACATTACGTCGTCTGGGTTACCTCATCAAGGTGGGCTACCAACAGATGATAGTGGGTTTGTGGCATCTTTGCCGAAGAATCAGGTTGCGCCATCTGAAAAACAAGCGCGCTTGGCGACGCTACCGTCTGAACGGCGGTCTGAAGGGATTGATGATTGGAACTGCCGGGTCGTTGCGCAATTCCATCAGCCGTTTTATGGAGGAGGATGAAGTGACAGAGGCAGACGATTCACCTGCACAGGAAGAGAACGAAGGAGAAGAGGAAATGGAGGAAGAGGAGGATGAAATTGGCAAGTACGTCAAGCCCGACGAAAATGACAGTAAGGCCACAGCCCTGGGCAAGAAGATATTCACCAGTCTGAAGGACATTATTGACGAGAAATAAATGCCACAGTTGTTTTTATGCCTTTTCTCATTATTGACAAATTAGTTTTTTACTGAACTATCTTGACACCGCAACTGAACAAACTTGACCACACAACTGAACTAACTTGACCACACAACTGAACTAACTTAACAACAAATATGATTATGAAACGACTTTTGGGAGTGTTTTTCTCAATGGTGATGGCATTGACTGTTTCAGCAGCCAATTTCACACCAGGTACGGAGTATTACATAGCACTCAACATTTACGACAAGTATCTTGGGTATAATGAGGCGCAGGATGGACCTGCCTTGTCGACTTTCGGTACCAATACCAACCCCGATAGTTATGTTTTTGTGGCAGAGGACTGCGGCACTAGTGGATATGTCTATTTGAAGCAGAAGAGCAGTGGCAAGTATCTTGCCGCATCCACCTCAAATTCTTGGAGCGTGACCCTTCAGAACAGCGTTTCCAATTCTGACGCCTTCAAATGGATGGCATCGGGAGGGCTCGACGGCTATATCCGCAACAAGAAGAACACCGGAGCCAGACTGGGAATCGATGGTGGCAAGAAAGGCAGTGACTACGTGAGTGTGTATTACGACAAGCACCAAGGCTCGCACGCCTCTTTCCGCATTATTCCAGCCACATCGAAGAACATCACCGAAGCAGAGCAAGCCTACGTTTCCGAGGTTTTCAAGAACCAGTGGGGAATCAATGAGATTGATTATATCCAGCTCAACGGTCAGACTATCGACCGTTCCGACCGAGTGGATATCCATATCGCTCATACAGAGAAACCCATCCTCAACGGGAAGGTGAACCTTGGCAGCAAGGACACATGGCTCATTTTTGACAACATCGCTCCGTCCGACGTCATATCTTCGTATCTGAAGTTTGTCACCATCGAAGGAGCTGCCGCTACCAAAGGCAAGAATTGCCGGGTGGCGATTTATCTTAACGGTGCTGCAGTGATACCAATTCCCCAATCCCCTTTCACCGCATACACAGAGAAAGGGCAGGGAGGCGAGAGTTTCAACTTGTCCGTAGATAGCCATACCAACCTTGGAAAGAACAGCAACACCATGCGCAGTTTCATCCTCAAGCGAGGTTATATGGCTACTATTGCTTCCGGCACCTCTGGCAGTGGTTACAGCCGTGTTTGGGTCGCCGACCATAGCGACTTGCAGGTTGACTTGCCCCAGGCGCTCGACATGCGTGTGTCATCGGTCTATGTGAAGGAATGGCAGTACGTTTCCAAGAAAGGCTGGTGCAGCACCAACGGCAACAGTAAGATTGCCACCGAGATGGAAAAAATCAGGGGTACTTGGTTCTATACTTGGAGTGCTGACAGAAGTTCAACCGACAACTACGAGTATATTCCTATCCGAGGACATATTTATTGGCCGTCAATGAACCAAATCAACGGCCACAAGAATGCGACAGCTGTGCTTAGTATCAATGAGCCAGAGCATTCTGAACAGCATGAGAGCAACGACTGCTCGTGCGGAGGTGTGATTTCGGCATGGAAGGCTTGTACCCTCAACAACGACTTTCTCGCTTCAGGTGCTCGAATAGGTTCTCCTGCACCTACCGATGCGTCTTACCTCACCGAGTTCATCGGACATATCGACGACATGGCTTACCGTTGCGACTTTGTGGCATTCCATGCCTATTGGGGACCCAATGAGGCCAATGGCACCGGCTCGTGGTACAACCAGTTGAAAGCCATTTACGACAAGACCAAGCGCCCCATTTGGATTACCGAGTGGAACTACGGTGCATCGTGGACAGCTGCCATTACTTCCGACCATTACGAGACGGAGCGCAAGAACATACAAGCCATCACCGAATTGCTCGACACTTGTTCTTTTGTGGAGCGATACGCCATCTATAACTGGGACTCCGATTGGTACCGCTGGATGATTAGCAAGGACGATGGTTGGGTGACACCTGCTGGACAGGTTTATCGCGACAACCGTTCCACTTTCGCTTACAAGGCTTCCATGCAGCCTGTGCCCAAATGGTGGAAACCATCGGTCAAGACTCCTTCCATGGTTGTGACAGGGTCGTTTACCACCAATCTTTTCAACTTCGAGATTACCAATGGAAACACAGATTATACTGAGACTATGGTCATCCAGAGCAGTGTTGATGGCAAGAACTGGACTGACATCTATACTGTGACAGACCGGCAACTCTTTGAGAACAGCACGGTGAAAATCTCAGGTGTGAGTTTGTCGGGTGTTAT
>JAEEGI010013634.1_pt1 | contig 17218 bp, 7 predicted proteins | sample 8958751 | NCBI WGS metagenome assembly JAEEGI01 (sample SAMN16246545, study PRJNA631951) | gut metagenome | biome: gut microbiome; feature: rumen; material: KS-attached | host: Bos | place: Iran: Karaj | collected 2018-10
CATCGAAGTTGGCGGAAAACTCCGAGATCATCACCATGTTTGCCTCCGGTGTGAGCTTCAAACGTCTGCTACGCCCTTACATGGTTTCTGCGGCTATCATCACCGTGCTCACATTGGTGTTGGGTGCTTACATCATTCCTCGTGGCAGTGTCACACGCATCAACTTCGAGGACCAGTACTACAAGCAGCGTCGTACCAATACTGCCCGCAACCTGCAACTACAGGTTGATACTGGCGTTATCGCCTACATCGAACGCTTCGAACACAGCACTAAGACAGGCTACCGTTTCTCTTTGGATAAGTTCGACAAAGATAAGCAACTGGTTTCACACCTCACCGCCCGAGGCATTGAGTACGATACCATTCAGAAAGGTTATCACTGGATCATCAAGAACTACATGATACGCGACCTCAATGGCATGCGTGAGACCATTGTGCGAGGTAATTCCCTAGACACCGTGCTCTATATGACTCCGAACGATTTCGTGATTCTAAAGAACCAACAAGAGACGTTTACCAGTCCACAGTTGCGTCGTTTCATCAATAGTCAGAAAGAACGTGGATTTGCTAACTTACAGGAATTCGAGATAGAATATCATAAACGCATCGCCATGTCGTTTGCATCATTCATTCTTACCCTGATTGGAGTATCGTTGGCGGCCAGAAAGGCCAAGAATGGCATGGGTCTCAACCTCGGTATCGGTTTGGCGCTGAGCTTCAGCTATATCCTGTTCCAGACCATCTCCTCTACTTTTGCAGTGAATGCCAACGTACCCCCCATGCTAGCAGTCTGGATCCCGAATATCCTCTACGCTTTCATTGCGCTTTACCTCTATCACAGAGCACCGAAATAGTATTTCAATCTATTTCAACCTTTTTCCCAAGCGCTGCAGCTATGCGGCAGAGAATATCTAAACCCACAGAGTATTTCCCCTTCTCTAGGCGACTTAGGTTAGCAGGATCGATCCCTACCAGTTCAGCTAGTTCCTTACCAAGCATTCCCCGCTCCTCACGTAGCTGACGGATACGACGTCCAATGCGTTCCCTCTCACTCAACTTGTCGGGTAACACACAAAGCAACTTTCCGACCTTTCCTCGAGCTTCAGCAGGAAGCTTACGCCACATGCTTTGCACATTTCCCTCATAACGGCTGTCGAAGATATCAGCCAATTCCTCACACATGGTTTCAACCTCTCCCATGGGAATCATGCGGGCAAAGGTCAACACAAAGCACTCTCCACTAGGTGTCTCCACTCTAAAGTGCTGAGGATCCAGATAGATCACTTTCGTTTTCATCATTGTCTTCCTTTAGTCAGTTGAGCAGAGCTATAGGAGTGTATACGTACAGGGGCTCCTAAACGCTCCCGAGGAATTGTACGCTCCACAGCACTGCGGGTATTGGAGAGGTTCTTTCGGTCATAAGTTAAGAAATCCTCGAAGGTACAGGTCTCTCCCCCCTGCTCCATGATTTTCTGATAGATCGACCAACGGCTGGGACCGTTATAGGACCCTTTACTGTCACGCATGATACTGGTCTCCGTAGGTCGGTAGATGCCATAGGTGTACTGACTCAGTCCGCCTTCATAAATGCCTATGCCCTCTGCGTTATAGTGTGCATCACTGATAAAGCGCTTCCAAAAGACCTGCTCCGGGTCATTTCGGTAGTCGGCATTGTAGTACCACCCTTGGGTATGATACTGGTCCAGCCAACCGTGACTGCCGACAGGGAAGGTCGATGCCGTATCGTCATCATCCCAGTACTCGTCGGCCAACTTACCAAAGCCGTGTCCACCCACCTCGTGTTGTACCTCATACTCCATATCATCAGAGATCGTACAGAGACCGATGGTAAAGCCGTCGTTGTACCAGTCGCTGTGCACTCGTCCACCCGACCTTTCGTTCAGCACCACCATCACGGTCACGTTGGCGGTCTCTCCACCAAGCTCCGGCACCTTCAGTGCATACGCACGCACCTTTTCACTGTCCTGCTCATAGAACTCCCCCTGGTGGTGCGTTTTGTAAGCGATATCCTCGTCAATCATCTCATTGCGCGACACCGCCGTGACCACATACACATCGAAATAATAACGGAACGAGGCATAAGGCTCCTTCTGGAAGAACGCCCTCACCGCACGGCTATAAGCCTCCTTGAACGACCCATCGGCAATCAGTCGGTCAGAAAAACCATCTCCAGTAATCACCAGCGGAATTCCCTTACCTTCGGTATGACGCTGCACACACACCACCTCCCCATCGTGCGAGAAGTCGGTCGATGCATAGAGATTCTCGAACGACAGTCGGTGCCCCTCCTGCTGTGACAAGTTGATGTCCACCTTTTTCCACCAATCGGAGGTATATAGCACCTCTGGAATCACCCCATCCATCAGGTTTCCGTTGATGTAGAAGCGTTGCAATTTCGCGAGGTTCATGAGAGTCTCCGGAATGGAACCCGTGAGTTGGTTGTCGTAGAGCCACAAGTCGAGCAATTGTGTCAGATTACCTAGACTAGCAGGAATCTCCCCTTCCAACTGGTTCTTACTCAAGTAAATGCATTGCATCTGTGTTAGGTTCCCCAAACACTCAGGAATGCTACCCGAAAGACGGTTATTTTCCAGTGCCAGATAGTAGAGGTTTTTCAGTTCCCCGATGCTTTCAGGAATAGAACCCGTCAGGTAATTGTTGACCAGCCAGATCACCTTCAGCGACTCCATCTCTCCCAGGTGTTCAGGCAGACCACCCATCAGCGCATTATCCGCCATGTAGAGGTAAGCCAAGGTATGCAATCCGCACAAGTCGGCAGGGAGATAACCCTTTAATCCGTTATCATCCAGCTCCAGTGCCCACAGATGCCCATCCCCGGTGGTCTTCACACCATACCACTCCTTCAGTGGCAGATTGCTCCCCCAGTTGTCGTGATGTTTCCAATGCGGACCATCAGTAGCTTCATACAGCGCCATGAGAATATCCCGTTCCGAACTGGCACCCGGCGTACTACCGTCCTGTGTCACGGTAATCACCTGACACAGGTCTCCTGCCTTCAGGGTGATATACCCCATACGCACCTCGTCCTCTTCGTTGGGAGCCACATTAAGCTTCAGTTTCTCTGTGCGCATCGCTCGTGTACTTACCTGTGAGATCCATCTAACGCTACTTTCCACCTTCAGCTCCTTGTTGGTTTTTACATCAAAGTCCAACACTCCACCCTCTTGTGGGAGTCTAAAATCCGTCAGGCTTACGATCAGTGAGTCAGGCTCCACCACAGGCACCACCTTCCCAGAGTCTGGCGGCGTTGGTTTCACCGCAGGCTCATGGTCGTCCCCACAGGCAGCAATTGTCAGCAGGCACAGCAATGTACATATATAATAAAAGACCTTTCTCACTCTAACACGTTTTATTGCTGCAAAGATAGTAAACTTTTAGGAAGAAACTCCACATACACAATCTAGATGCATATAAAATAAACCACGAATGCATAAAAAACTTTCGGACTTTTTTATACTATTTTGTTTTTTATTTATTTTTGTACTACAGATAACAAAAACCTAATTACTAAAGAAAAACATTGTTTACGATGAAAAGAACTGCCCCTCTGTCTAAATCCCAATATGGGATTTATGTTGAATGTGCCAACCATCAAGGCGAATCTTGTTACAATCTACCTTATATTTATATACTAGATCATAGTCTGGATGCTGCACGCTTGTGTCGTGCCATAGAGACGGCTGTCATGGCTCATCCTACCCTCTTCACGCGCATCAGCCTCAGTGATGATGGGGAACCCATGCAGAGCATCGACGAGCACGAATCTTTCAGTATCACTGTGGAAGAAATCGCAGACTTTGACTCAGTGAGACAGAGCCTGGTCACTCCTTATGATATCTTCAAGGACCGTCTTTTCCGTATCCGCCTGTTTGACGATGGAACCAACTTCTATCTCTTCATCGACTACCATCACCTGATAGCTGATGGGACCTCCATGCAGCTGATGCTGAACGACATTGACCGGGCTTGCCATGGACAACCCCTAGAACCGGAAATGCGAACCATGATGGAGCAAGTTCTGGTGGAGCAAGACATACGACAAAGCAAAGCCTTCGAGGAAGATAAACAATGGTATGCCCAAAACTTCGACTGTGCAGACACCTATACGCCATTACAACCTGATCTGGAAAGCACTGAGCATAGCGAGGACAGCCTTGTACGCATACTGAGTATTGACACGCATAGTGTGGATGATTTCTGTCACAGCAATGACGTTTTCCGCAGTACACTATTCACCGCAGCTTATTCCTACCTGCTGGCAAAGTATAACAATGAGCAGGAATCGCTCTTCACCACCGTCTATAACGGACGAGAGGACAAAGCGCTGAGTCGTACAGTTGGTATGTTTGTAAAGACGCTCCCCGTCTTTGCAAAGTTCGATGCTGACACTACTGTGCTGGACTACCTGAAGAATAGCCAAGAGCAAATGCGGGGTTGCCGCAAGCATAGCAGCTATTCTTTCATAGACTTGCAACAAGATCTGCAGTTGCAGTCCAACACGTCGTTTGCTTGGCATGCCAACCTATTTGCTAACGACAGGATGATGGACAAACCTATGCGTACCATTCGCATAGGAAACAGTACGACAGGTGTATCGCTGTACATCAAAGCGTTCATCCACGATGGGCACTATCACATCAAGGCTGAATATGCCTCTAACGAGTATTCGGAATCATTGATAAAGAACTTCCTGGAAAGCTACGAAGCCATACTGAAGGGCTTCCTCACACAAAAGAAGCTGAGTGACATAGAACTGGTAACCACCCAGCAAATAGAAACGTTGGACACTTTCAACCTTACTGATAGTGCGTATGATGACCAGCAGACTGTGGTTTCACTGTTCAGACAGCAGGCTGCAAACACTCCAGACAAGATCGCTGTAGTTTATGAAGATAAACAATATACCTACGCTGAAGTGGATGAGCTGAGCGACCGCATCGCTGCCTATATTGCTGGCAAAGGTCTGGGAGCTGAGGATGTGGTTTCGATACTGATTCCTCGCTGCGAGTGGATGGCCATCGCTTCACTGGGAGTGCTGAAAGCAGGTTGTGCCTACCAGCCGTTGGATCCCACCTATCCAAAGGAACGTCTTTCCTTTATGATGGAAGATGCAAAGGCTTGCCTACTGATAGCCGATAACGACCTTTTCCACCTGGTAAGCGATTATCAGGGGGAGGTACTTTTTACACATGATCTGACTGCACTGCCTGCAGCGCAGTCGATCCCTGAAGGTCCTGCCTCTCATAGCTTGTTTAGTTTGCTGTACACCTCTGGTTCGACCGGGGTGCCCAAGGGTTGCCAAATAGAACAACGCAATGTAGTAGCTTTCTGCCACATGCACTGCCTGATGCATGACATCATTGCTGACAGTCGGGTAGCTGCCTATGCCAGCTTCGGGTTCGATGCCTCGCTGATGGAGATCTACAGTACTCTGACGATTGGTGCACAGCTTTTCATCATACCTGAGGAAATCAGACTGGACCTGGTAGCATTGAACGACTTTTTCGAACAGCACAGCATCACCCATGTGTTCATGACCACCCAGGTAGCTTACCAGTTTGCCACCAACTTCGAAAACCACTCGCTGCGTCATTTGTTGACGGGTGGTGAGAAATTACCGACATTGGTACCTCCTTCCAGCTATGTGGTAAGCAACGGTTATGGACCATCGGAGTCTATCTGTTACGTAACCAACTACAACGTAACCAAGCAACTGAAAAACATTCCAATAGGCAAGGCTGTGCCCAACATGAAGTGCTACATCACTGACAAGAACGGACATCGCTTGCCGATAGGTGCTGCAGGAGAGCTTTGGGTGGCTGGTCCACAGGGAACTCGTGGATACCTGAATCGCCCGGAGAAAACTGCAGAGTCTTTCATCGATAATCCGTTTATTAACGAGGAGAAACATAACCGCATCTATCGCACGGGGGACATCGTACGCTATCTGCCTTCGGGCGACATAGACTTCGTGGGACGTCGTGACGGACAAGTCAAGATTCGTGGTTTCCGCATCGAATTGAAAGAAATAGAAGCGATTATCCGTGAGTTCCCTGGTATTAAGGATGTGACCGTACAAGCTTTCGAAGAGAACGGTGGTGGTAAGTTTATCGCAGCTTACGTGGTGAGCGATGACAAGGTGGACATCGAAGCCATGAACCAGTTTATCATTGAGGAGAAACCGCCTTATATGGTGCCAGCCGTGACCATGCAGATAGAGGCCATCCCACTGAACCAGAATGGAAAGGTAAACAAACGTGCACTGCCGATTCCTGAGAAAAAGGCTGCTGCTAAGGAGACGGAAACCAATGTACCTATGAACGTGCTGGAAAAGGAGCTCCACGCACTGATAGCCGACATCGTGAACACGAAGGATTTCGGGGTGACGACCATTCTGGGATACGTTGGACTGACTTCCATCTCTTCTATCAAATTGGCTGTTCAAATCAACAAGCGCTATGGGGTGACTTTAGACTCCAAATCATTAGTGAAGAATGGTACCCTCCAAAGTATCGAGAATGAGATAATAGCCTCACTGCTCAGCAAGAAGGAGGAACCTGCCAACGCAGTGGGCAACCAGACGGCGGAGAAGCCTGAGACAACCTATGCTCCGCTGTCTTATGCCCAGACGGGTGTCTACTTCGAGTGTCTGAAGAACCCTACATCGACCATCTACAATATCCCTTATCTGCTGACCTACCCTGCTGGTACTGATGCAGAGCGTCTAGCCGATGTAGTGAAGAAAATAGTAGAGAGCCATCCGGAACTCCACGTTCACTTCACCACCAAGGGGGATGCCATCGTACAGACGATGGAAGAAATAGTGCCTGTAGAGGTGCCCATCAGCAAGATGACCGATGAGCAACTAGCTCCTTATAAGAACGACTTTGTTCGACCTTTCAACCTGCAAAAGCCTCCACTCTATCGTTTTGAGGTGGTAGAGACAGAAAGCGCTGTGCACTTACTGGTTGATATTCATCATCTGGTATTCGATGGTGGTTCTGCCGATTTGCTTATCCGCCAGATAAACAGTGCCCTTGAAGGTGCAGCTATCGAGAAGGAGCATTATACGTACCTTGACTTTGTGACTGACCAGCAGAAAGCGGTGGACACCGAGACCTTCCGCGCTGCTCAGCAGTTCTTCGCCGAGAGGTTGCAGACGTGTGAGGGTGCCAGCGAGATACCTGCTGACCTGCCTAAAACAGATAATCAAGGTTTTATCGGTGAAGCGGTCTGTCTGCCCGACTATGATAAAGCCAACGCCTTCTGCCGTCAACATGAAATCACTCCGGCTCACCTCTTTCTCGCTGCTACTGCTTACGTAGTATCCCGCTATACCAACAACCGTGAGGTATATCTCTGCACAGTGAGTAGCGGACGCTCTAACCTGAAGATTGCCGATACGGTGGGTATGTTTGTCAACACGCTGGCCCTGGGTCTCAACATTGACGACGTCAGCGTAGCAGAGTTCCTGCGTCAGACCAGTGAAACCTTTGATGAAACGCTACGCCATGAGGACTATCCATTCGCACGTATTGCTACCGATTATGGATTCCGTCCTGCCATCGCTTATGCTTATCAAGTGGGAGTATTGTCTGAATACACCGTAGGAGGGAAACCTGTGGGACAAGAACTCTTGGAACTGAACGTGCCAAAGTTCAAGATCAATATAAAGATAGAATCACGTGGCGTCGTGGTACAATACGATGATGCGGTTTACTCTGAACGACTCGCCACGTCGCTGGCCGAGAGTATCGTAACAGTAGCCAAGCACATGATGGAGCAGCCAGAAGCGAATGTACGTAAGCTCTCTATCGTCAGTCCACAACAGGAAGAGGAACTCTCCCATCTGCGTCAGACTGCTACAGGAGAAGCACCATTCAAGTTCTTCCACGACTGCATCCATCACTTTGCAACGCAGACACCCGACAAGGAGGCCTTAATCGCTGTCGATGCTGCCTATACTTATAAAGAGATGGATGAAATGACCAATCGCATCGCAACTGCCCTACGTCGCCGTGGAGTGCAGGAGCACGACCGTGTAGCACTGCTCCTGCCACGTACCAGCCGACTGATTCTGTCGCTTTTCGGAGTGCTGAAATCGGGTGCTGCGTATATTCCTTGTGACCCGGAATATCCAGCTGACCGCATCCGACTTATCTTGGAAGACAGCGAAGCACGGTACATCATCACCACAGCCGACCGTTTGGACAGTGTTCCTGCCGATAAGGCCATCGATGTAGAGACCTTGCTGAGTGCAGACACAGGAGCTTACGTCGCTCCTCAAATCACACCTGATGCCCTTGCTTATCTTATCTATACGTCGGGATCGACCGGTAGACCCAAGGGGGTGATGCTGCGTCATGAGGGTATCTGCAACTACCTCTACGGACATCCTGCGAATGTCTTTGCCAACGCGGTGCTGACGGATGCTGACCGCGTGCTCAGTGTGACGACGATTTCGTTCGATGCCGCCCTGCAGGACATCGGTATGGCCTACTACAACGGTAAGACACTGATAGTAGCCACAGAGGAACAGGCCAACAATCCGCTGGACTTGGCACGACTGATCCATGACCAACACATCACGATGGTTTCTGGTACGCCTTCTCGCTGGCAGACATGGCTCACGAGCGACGATTTCTGTAACGCCATAGCCCATGTGCATATCTGCCGTGCCGGTGGTGAGAAGTTCTCCGACCAACTGCTTGCTCAGATGCGTAGCGTGACCAAAGCGCGTATCTTTAACTGTTATGGACCGACGGAAATCACCGTAGCTTCTAACAATAAGGAATTGACGCATGCGGAGGTAGTCACTGTGGGCAAACCTCAACTGAATGTCAAGGAATTCATTGTGGATACCGATGGCAACGAACTGCCCGTAGGTGTGGTGGGTGAACTGTATATCGGTGGTCGTGGAGTGGCTCGTGGCTACAATAACCTGGACGATATGACCCGTGAACGTTTCATCGATTATCATGGCGAACGTATCTATAAGTCGGGCGACTATGCCAAGTGGTTGCCCGACGGGGATGTGGTGATTCTGGGACGTACCGACCACCAGATCAAGCTACGCGGTCTTCGCATCGAACTGGGTGAGATAGAGAACGTGATGCTGAAAGTAGAGGGTATGAAGAAGGTGGTGATCCTTATCCGACAGTTGGGTGGAAAGGAACACCTCTGCGCCTACTTCACCGCAGAGCGTGAGATTGCCATCGATGCACTGAAAACAGAAATATCGAAGAGCTTGACGCAATACATGGTGCCCACCGCCTATCTGCAGCTGAAGGAGATGCCTATGACACCGAATGGTAAAACCGACGTCAAGGCCCTGCCTGAACCGCAGCTGGCTGTCAACTCTGCCTACACGGCTCCTGCCAACGACACGGAACGTGCCTTCTGTGATATTTTTGCCAAGATCCTTCAGATGGACAAGGTGGGTGCTACCGACAATTTCTTTGAGTTAGGAGGAACCTCACTTGTGGTCACCCGTGTCATCATCGAAGCTGATAAAGCCGGACTGCATGTAGCCTATGGGGATGTGTTTGTCAACCCGACTCCTCGTAAGCTGGCATTGCTTATCACAGGAAGCTCGGAGGACGATGAGACCAGCGAAGTAGCCAACTTCGACTATACTGACATTGATACCCTTTTACAACTGAATAAGCTCGAGGTATTCCGTCAGGGAGAATGTCACCAACTGGGTAACGTCCTGCTCACCGGTTCGACAGGATATTTAGGAATCCACATCCTGCGTCGACTCATCGAGTCGGATGCGCAGAACATCTACTGTCTGGTACGCGGTAAGACTGTAGAAGCCGCTGAGAGCCGCCTACGCACATTGCTCTTCTATTATTTTGCCAATGCTTACCGTCCTCTCTTCGGGAAGCGCCTTCACGTGGTGACAGGTGACGTCACAGGAGATTTCGGTCAAGGACTTCAGGTGGATACCGTCTTCAATTGCGCTGCCATCGTGAAACACTTCAGTAAGGGAACGGAGATTGAGGACATCAACATCGGTGGTGCCCAGCGCTGTGTGGACTACTGCTTAGAGCATGGAGCACGCTTGGTGCATATCTCCACAGCCAGTACGCGCGGTCTGTGGGTTGGGGAACCTAAAGAGGAAGTCTACACCGAGCAACGTCTCTACATGGGACAGTTCCTTGGCAATAAGTACATCTATTCTAAGTATATGGCCGAGCGACTGATTCTCGATGCTGTGGCCCATAAGGGATTGAAAGCGAAGATCATGCGTGTAGGTAACCTGTCGGCGCGCTCTACCGATGGTGAGTTCCAAGCCAACTTCTCTACCAACTCGTTCATGGGACGCATCAAGGTTTACAACATGCTGGGGTGCTGCCCATACAGCATGCGCAACAAGACCGTGGAGTTCTCACCCATCAATGAGGTGTCTAATGCCATCGTGCTGCTGGCCTCTACACCCGACCAGTGCACGGTATTCCATCCATACAACATACACACGCAGTTCCTGGGAGATGTGCTCATGGGACTGTCGGCCGTGAGTGAGGGCATACGATTCGTGGAGCAAGAGGAGTTTATGGAAGCGATGGATAAAGCCAAGGCCGATCCACAGAAAGCCAAGCAGCTGTCTAGCCTGCTGGCCTACCAAGATGTAGCTCATGGACAGAAGACAACCGATGTGAGCCGTGATAACAACTATACCACTCAGGTGCTTTACCGACTTGGATTCAGCTGGTCGCCTACCTCCTGGGACTATGTGGAACGAATGCTTACTGCAATCGGCGGCTTCGGATTCTTTGAGTAGAGCCTAAATAAATAAGATATAACGATTAAATAAGATAATCGATGAAGACGATAGAATTGGAAGAGGCCAGACGCCTCGTAGCCGAAGGGGGAAAGTTGCCCGAATCAGAACGACTGAAATTGCAACAGCAACGACTGCGTGAGTTGGTGGGATACGCCCGTACCCACTCACCCTACTTTGCGAAGCTCTATGAAAATATACCCGACGATTTCAAACTAACTGACCTTCCCTTCACTGAGAAGCCAACGTTGCTAGCCCATTATGACGACTGGGTGACCGACCGACGACTACACCTGCAAGATGTGCTCAACTATGTGAACCGCGACCCCATGAAGAATCAAAGCCGCCTGTTGGGTGACTATACCGCAATCCGTACATCAGGGTCTACGGGTAATCCGTTGCCAATGGTGCGCGATGATTATCACAATAAAATACACGGTCAGCTGGTTGCGCAACGCTTGTTGACCGGAGCCGATCCTAATTTGATGGATATCTCCAAGCATCGCCGTGCCTCCATCATCCACCTCTCCAATGGAGCGTCCAGCTATGGTGCCTTCCTGCGCATGAAAGCAGCTCATCCAGAAAGTGCAGATAACCTACTGGGAATCTCTGTGCTCGAATCGGTAGATAGCATCGTGGCCAAGCTCAACGACTTCCAGCCTGAGTCCATGGCTGGCTATCCGTCTATGATGGTACAACTGGCTGTAGAGCAGCTGCAGGGGCGACTGCATATCTCTCCGAAACACCTCATTACCTCTGCAGAGATGCTGTCGGAAAAGAATCATGCCCTCCTTAAGCAAGCCTTCCAGTGTCCTGTGGGAAATAACTATTGCATGACAGAAGGCGGAGAGATAGCGATGACGCACGACTGCCCGCACCTGCACATCAATGACGACTGGATCATCGTGGAACCTGTGAATAAGGATATGCAGCCTCTCGGCATGAGCGACGAGTGGTCGGAAGGTATCCTGGTTACCGACCTCAGCAACTATGTGCAACCTATCATCCGCTACTATGTGAGTGATGTTATCCGCATCAAGCCCTCTACCTTCGATTGCTGCCAGCTACCTATCATGCAGATAAAAGGCCGTACGTTCAGCAGCTACACCATCTGCGGAAAGACGTTCAATATCGTTGGTATCTTTGCCAAATCTGAAGTATGGCCCGACTTGGTCAGCTTCCAGTTCGTACAGACCGACAGTGAGACGATCGAGGTACGTGGTGTATGCAAAAGTGCCCCTGAGCAAGTACTCCCACCGCTCTGCGAACACCTGAAGGATTTCCTTGCCCAACAAGGTTGCCCCGATGCCCGTTTCGTCTGGTCTACAGAACCGTTCATACCCAATAAGCAGGGGGGTAAGATTCCTATCTATGTGAAACTTTAACTGGCCTGATTATGAAAAACGAAGAGCGTAAAGAACTGACGACCCTTTTCTGGAGATACCTCTGGTCATCCATCCTCATCACCCTTTCTGGATGCTTGGGCAATGTGGTAGATGGCATCATCGTAGGGAAACTGATAGGTGCAGATGGTGTCAGTGCCATCAATCTTTCCAAACCTGTCGTGCAGTTGATGATGACGCTGAGCCTATTGATAGCTGCGGGTGGCAGCATGTTGGTGGGATTTACGTTGGGAAAGAAGGAGCTCGTTCGCACACGTTATGTCTATACACATTCCATGCTTAGCAACTTCCTCCTCAGTCTGCTGTTCACATTTGTGGGTATAGTCCTGCCACTCTCTGTGGCCAACCTGCTGTGCGACAACGAGCATCTGTTGCAGCCTACGTTGGAGTACCTTCAACCCATGCTCCTCGGTGCTCCAGCCTATATGATGATGTGGGCCATCAGCCTGATGATCAGCGTCGATGGTAGTCCTCGGTTGGCTTCCATTGCTATCATTGTCGATAATGTGGTCAACCTCAGCTTTGATATCATCTTCATCCAACTGTGCGGATGGGGTATCGAAGGTTCGTCTACGGCTACGGTCGTTGGTCATTTGGTAGGTATCGCTATCATGTTGCTACACTATCGCAATGCCGACAACCACTTACGCTTTTCACTCAAGCACGAGCAGCCAGAAGGCATGAATATCCTTTCTCAAGGCACCCCTCTTGCTTTGGCATCAGTGTGTCTCACGGTGTTACTGTTTTCAGCCAACAGTATCGTATTGTCTTCCCTCGGACGTACGGGCATCTTTATCTTCGCCGTATGTATGAACCTTTTGCAGATATACAACCTTTTCTGTGCAGGAACCTGCAGAACCCTTCAGTCACTAGGTGCTATACAGGTAGGCAAAGGCGATAATGAAGCTTTCCTGCTCGTCATACACAAGGCTTTCCGTTTCATCACGATTTCCATGCTGATTACCTGTGTCTTCGCGTGGATCTTCCCATCTGTAATAGCACGTCTTTTCGGAGCAACCGACGAGGCTACGATAGCTGAGTGCAACCGCGCCCTGCGCATCTTTGCACTCAGTTTCATACCATTCTGCTACATCTATGTACTGATGATTGTCTATAAGCTCTACGGACAGCACCGCATGGCACTGTTTATCTCTGTGGTGCTCTCACTAGCAGTCATCCCTGTGCTGTGGCTTATAGCGCGTATGGCTCCCGAATACTTATGGTATAGCTACCTGCTAGCTTATCTCATTGAGGGTATAGCCATCTACGTGCTACATAAAGCTTTTCACGTAAAGTTTGAAATAGCCACGGGAGACCAGACTACCACTTCGACATGAATGCACTCGGTGAGATAGAGACCATTAGCCATGCCCAATGCAGTTTGTGCTTCTCAGACGTGTGCTTCAGTACCTCCATAGTCTTCGTGCCACCCATGAAAGAGTAGCCCAGAGTGAGTTTCGACTCCTTGGTAAGCGCATAGGATGCCGTGACATCAATTTCATGACCAAGCGGCTTATCGGCATTCCTCAGATGGGCTGTTGTCGCCAGGAAATGGTAGGAGGCATCGAAAGATAAAGCGGCATTTGGAGTCCATGTTCCTCCCACATAGAGGTTCTGCAAACCTGGCGAGAAACCATTGCGGTAAGCACTTACATAGAAAAAGTCCATAGCCCCGTAGAACTGATGATGAGAGCCATAGACTGTGGTGAAACCACGCATCTTATCATGCCTGATCAATCCGATGTCTCCTCCCCCTGGTGTAGCAAAATTCTCATCACCACTTAGGTAGTCGTAACCAGCATTGATACGATAATGAGAAGAAGGAGAATACCCCACTTTCACACTGGCCATCCAAGCTTTGATAGGAATAGCACTAGTGAACATTTCCTCTTCGTTGAATACCTTTTCCACATATTTACCCATCTGACGGTAGTAGGAAGCTTCAAACGACCAATGAGACGGTTTAAATGACAAGAATCCACCAATCAATTGCTGATATTTTGTGACGGGGTTATTCTCACTTCCCCCTTGCATACCAACGTTCATAAAGAGCAGGGAGGCGCCCAAGGGAATGTCTTTAATGTCGAAATGATACCAGGCCGTCTGCATGGTTTTGTAGGGTTGCGCACCACCCGTGTAGTAGTTGCCCCCATTCACATTCTCAGGGTTCTGGTTGTATGCCAGCATCACATGAAACTTCTGATGATGACCTTCATAGCCTAGTTTCAGCACATCGTGTGAAGAAGCCGCCATGGCCCAGTCATTGGAACCGATGATGCGTTCGTCATCGTAAGCCAACTCCTGTCGGCCGATCTTCGCAAAAAGTCCGTTCTTCGACTTCAGTTGTGCCCAAGCCTCATAGATGTTGAACGCTCCCTGACTGCTCTGTCCCCAGATGCCAGAATGCTGTGCCACGATCTTGGCTTCCAGTCCTTTCTGAGCGAAGTCGAGTGTTAGACGGGCACGCTCTGTGATGAAATTAGAACGCTTTTCTCTTTCGTGCTCGCTATTCGACTGCTTTAAAGGGAGTCCGCCATAGCGCAGCTCACCGCGTGAGAGCAGCGAACCCGTGAGCGAGAAGGTATGTTCCGCCTCCTCTTGAGCCTGCAGATAAAGTGGCAGCATCAGCATAGCGCCCAGCCATAAGGCATGTGTCCATAGTTTTCTTAGGTTTTTCATGGAAATAGCGATTATAAGGTTATGCCTGTTCAAACTCAAACAATTCTACGAAGCCCGTCATCTTGAACACGCTCATGATGTCTTCATTGACGTTCTTCAGCACCATACGATGACCGCTTGCCTTTACCTTTTTCAGGATGGCCAATAAGATACGCAGACCACTGGATGCAATGTACTCCAGGGTGGTACAGTCCATAACGATATCCTTCTCGTTGTTCTCATAGAGGGGCTTCAAGGCAGCCTCCACCTCGGCAGCAGCGGCGGTATCCAGTTCTCCATCGAGCACAGCCACCAGGCATCCATCGATTTCTTCAATTTTAGTATTCATGTTTTTATATTTTAAGATTATCTATTTTTTTCCACATAGTCAGCACATTCTTCCCTTCGAAGCGCTCATAGTTGATCACATCCATCAAGTTGCGTACCAGGAAGATACCCAGTCCGCCGATGGGTCGGTCTTCCACCGAGAGGGTGGTATCAGCCTTCATCACATCAGTAGGAGCGAAAGACATTCCCTGATCCGTGAGGGTATAGCGCAGTCGGTCAGCTGTCACGTCCACATCGATGGTCATCTCTCCCTCTGTTCCTGGAGGATAGGCATAGTCCATCACGTTTACCACCGCCTCTTCCACGGCCAATCGCAAACTCATACCCAAACTTGGGTCGATCTCCAACGACAGGTTGACGTCCTTGATAAAGTCGTTCAGCGCTTTCACAGCCTTTACGTCGTTCTTCAAGGTGAGCGACCGATGCATCAGGACTTCCTCCGTCTGTGGTGTATAGGTCAGCGCCATCAGCGTCACATCATCGCTCTGCGTCGCATGCTGCACAAATTGGCGTGCACGCTCCACCATGTCCTCTATCAGCACCTTTGGTGTCGTACGTTTCTTTTGTCGGCTCTCCTCGACGGCAGTCATCACACGTTTCAAGGTAAACTGGCGATGCTTCACATCCATCGCTTCCGTCAGTCCGTCGGTATAGAGGAAAAGCGTATCCCCCGCCTTGAGATTGTCTTCCTGTGTCACGTAAATGTAGTCCATCACACCGAGTGGGAGGTGTGGCTTGGCAGGCAGTGTCCTCACCTCATCGGGACTGATAATGATCGGGCGGTCGTGCCCTGCGTTGCAGTAACGCAATCGTCCGGTTGGAAGGTCGAGCACCCCCACGAAGAAGGTGACGAACATACCCGACTCGTTTCCTTGGCAGATATACTCATTGAGGTTCTGCACGATGACCGACGGGTTGGTCTGATGAGAGGCAAAAGTACGGAAAAGCGAGTGTACCACCGCCATCACCAGGGCCGACGGCATACCCTTTCCACTCACGTCACCGATGCAGAAGAACAACTTCTCATCGCGTATGAAGAAGTCGTACAGGTCACCATCCACCTCCTTCGCAGGGTCAAGCCATCCATACAGGTCGATGTCCTTGCGCTCTGGGAATGGCGGAAACACCTTCGGCAACATGTCCATCTGTATCTTGCTGGCCACCCGCAATTCACTGGAATAGCGTTCCTTCTCGATGGTGGTTTCCTGCAGATGCTTCATGCTCTTCACCGCTCTGTAGATGATGAAACCCAACAACGCCAGACCGAGCAGCATCAGCAAAGACATTTTCTTACGCATGTCTATCAGGTTGGCATAAATCTCATCATCATAGTTCACCACTGCCATTTGCCAACGATTCGGGTGTCTGATGGTAGCAAAGAACACATAGCCGTCAGCGTGGTCTTCCCAGTCCTTGAAAGCCACCACCTTCACACGAGTGGTATCTTTCACGGCCCCCTCCTGCATTTTCACGTTCAGCAGACGCACCGCCTCGTCCAGGTCTCTCTGCTTCACTTTGCCCGGCTCAGGTCCACTGATGAGCTGTCCGTCGGTCGTGAGCAGGAGGTCGAACGATGAGGGATAGAGCCTTCTGGAGTTCAACGTACGCCCCAGCCAGTCCACCGACACGTCTATCTGCAGCACAGCCACCACACGGCCATCAGCATCGTGCAGCGGACTGATATAGGTGGTAAGCATCATCTGCGCACCATCGGCATCCATATAGGGATCGCACCAGTAGGCCGAGTCGGCTTCAATGGCAGCATTGTAGAGGGCAGAAGTGGTATAGTCGTGCGTCTCTGAAGCCACCTGCATGGTCTCTATCCTTCCATCCTGTCGGCGGGTGGAGTAAGGTTCGTAGAGCCGTCCTTTAGAGGGGAAATAGTCAGGGATGAACGCCAGGCCGCAGCCCGTTATGTCTGGGTTGTCTTCCACGAAACGGCGCGTCAGATCCATATAGAAGTCGGGATCGTTCAGTCCTT
>JAEEGI010013638.1_pt1 | contig 17214 bp, 16 predicted proteins | sample 8958751 | NCBI WGS metagenome assembly JAEEGI01 (sample SAMN16246545, study PRJNA631951) | gut metagenome | biome: gut microbiome; feature: rumen; material: KS-attached | host: Bos | place: Iran: Karaj | collected 2018-10
CATCCCGACACCTGGCTTGTTTCCGACCACAGAAAAATTTTTCTTGTGGACAGAAAAAAAGCATATATAGGCGGCATGAACATTGCAAGCGAATACAGATACACATGGCACGATTTAATGGTTTCTTTGGAAGGGCCGGTTGTTTCCCCCATAGTAAAGATTTTTTACAAATCTTGGTCATTTGCGGGGCTTGGAGGCGATTTTGCCGTTGCTTACAGAAGCTTGTTTACCAAATCAACAAGAAAAGAAAACAAAGAAACGGAAGATATGATAGATGTAAGACTGTTATATACGGATTCGACGGATTATCAAATATACGATGCTCAAATTGAAGCTATAAGACGGGCAAAAAAAAGAATATATATAGAAAACCCTTACTTTACCGAAAAATCTTTGGTGGAAGAACTGATTGCGGCAAAAGAAAGAGGTGTTGATGTAAAAATAATTTTCCCCGGTGTAAACGATTTGGTTATGTACGATAAAACAAACTTAAAAATGGCAAATTATTTTATAGAAAAAGATATTGATGTTTACTTTTATCCGAAAATGACACATGTTAAAGCTGCCGTTTACGACAATTGGGCTTGTTTGGGAAGTGCAAACTTTAACAAATTGAGTTTATTTAAAAACAGAGAAATAAATGTTGCTTTTTACGACGAGAAAACCGTTAACAAATTAATTAAAGATTTATTTATGAAAGATTTTGAAGTTTCGGATAAATTTGAAGAACCGGTGGATATCCCGTTTATTTACTACCTGATGTAGAAAGGATGGAAAAATCCGGAGGATTTTTGTTGTGGAAAAGAAGAGAATAAGTTTAGCGGACTTGGATTTGCTGAAAAAAAGTTTTAAGCAAAGCGGACTGCATACCGTATGCCAAGCTGCAAAATGTCCCAATATAGGCGAATGTTTTAAGCATAAAACAGCAACTTTTATGATATTGGGTGATGTTTGTTCAAGAAACTGTGCTTTTTGTGCAACGACACACGGTAAACCTTTGGAAACAGATAAAGAAGAACCCGTTAAGTTGGCAAACACCATAAAGAATTTAGGTTTGAAATATGTAGTTATAACTTCCGTTACAAGAGATGATTTGCCCGACGGCGGCGCCGAACATTTTAAAAATGTTGTCAATACAATAAGAAAAGAAATAAAAGACATAAAAATAGAATTGCTTGTTCCCGATTTTAAAGGCGATACCAAAAGCATAGATGTTGTATTATCTTCAAAACCGGATGTTTTCGGACATAATATAGAAACAGTTCCCTCTTTATATAAATTCAGAAAATGGGCGGATTATAACAGATCGTTGGATGTTTTAAGTTATGCAAAACAAAAAGGATTTATTATAAAAACGGGAATAATGTTGGGACTGGGTGAAACGGAAGACCAACTTATTGAAGTATTTAAAGATTTAAAGAAAATAAATTGCGATATTTTGACGATAGGCCAATATTTGAAACCGTTAAAAGATAATGCCGAAATGGTAAAAGAATATAGCGACGAAGAATTTGAATATTTAAAACAAAAAGCATTGGATATCGGTATAAAAACATGTGTTTCCGGCAAATATGTAAGAAGTTCTTATTTTGCGGAAGAGACCTTTAAAATTGCCGAAAGCAATTTTGAAGTATAGATGTATAGAGGGATAGAGGTATGGAAACGACAACGGCGAAACGGCAGAGGGATGGAAGTATAGAGGGATAGAAACGGCAACAACAAAACGGCAGAGAGATAGAGGATTTTTGGAAAAGATAAATTTGGTTATCGACAATAAAGAATATAAAGATGTTTATGTTGCACAATCTTTCATGGAAAGATTTAAAGGTTTAATGTTCGTACATAAACAAAAAGCTTTTAACCTGCTTATCAAAAATTGCAATTCAATACACACTTGTTTTATGAGATTCAATATAGATGTTTACTGCTTGGATAAAGATTTTAATGTAGTAAAAAAGTATATCAATGTAAGGCCTTTCAGATTTATATTACCGGTTAAAAACACTTGTCATATATTGGAAACAAAGAACGAGAGAGGTATGGATGTATAGATGTATGGAGGCATGGAAACGGCAACGACAAGACGGATAATGCAATTCCATCTTGTCGTTTTTTCTATTCCTCTATACTTCTATTCTTCTATACCTCAAAATTTTGCGAGGCAAAATTTTTAACCGTTGATGATATATTTTTCCACCAGGGAGTTTAACTCTTCTTTTGTTAAAGGATTTCTTCTGTCACCTTTAAAAAGCTCGTCGATATACTCTTTTATTTTTACAACTCCCGGATTGTTTTTGTCTAACTTTTTATCGTTATCTTTAAAATTAGGATGTTGCGTGTTTATCCAATAAGCAATACCTGCAAGACCTGCTCTGTCGGTTATTGCAACTTCGGGAGGTCTGTTCAATATAGCTTTTGTATCGAACACATTATAAATTTCCTGTTCTTTTAATAATCCGTCTGCATGAATTCCTGCTCTCGTGGAATTAAAATGTGCACCCACAAACGGTTGCATATTCGGAATATCATACTTTAATTCATATTTGAAATATTTTGCTATTTCCGTTATTGCGGACAAATCCATTCCGTTATGATCGCCTCTGAAAGCAACATATTCTATAGCTAATGCTTCTATAGGAGTGTTTCCTGTTCTTTCCCCTATACCGAGCAACGTTCCGTTAATTCCGGAACATCCGTAAAGCCAAGCAAACGTGGAATTTGTTAACGCCCTGTAGAAATCGTTATGTCCGTGCCATTCGAGCCATTCCGAAGGAACTCCCGCATGGTGATTTAATCCGTACATTATACCGTTAACATTTCTCGGCAATGCAACACCGGGATGTGCAACTCCGAACCCTAATGTATCACAGGCTCTTATTTTTACAGGCATATTTGCCTGTTTTGAAAGTTTCATTAATTCTTTTGCAAAAGGTATAACAAAACCGTAAAAATCGGCTCTTGTAATATCTTCAAAATGACATCTCGGAACGATACCTTCTTCCAAAGCCGCTCTGACGATATCCAAATACATATCAAGAGCTTCTCTTCTTGTTTTCTTTAATTTTAAAAATATGTGATAATCGGAACAGGATGTTAAAATACCCGTTTCTTTTATTCCCATTTCCTTAACTAATTTAAAATCGTTTTTGTTTGCTCTTATCCAGGAAGTAATTTTAGGAAATTCGTATCCTTTTTCCTGACATTTTCTTACGGCTTCTTTATCTTTGTCGGAATACAAGAAAAATTCCGTTTGTCTTATCATACCGTTGGGACCGCCCAAACGGTGCATTAAATCGAACAAATGAGAAATTTGATCTACAGTAAAAGGCGGAAAAGCCTGTTGACCGTCTCTGAATGTTGTATCCGTCATCCAGATGTTTTCCGGAGGATTCATCGGAACAACGGTATTATTAAAAGCGATTTTCGGAATATCGGAATAAGAAAAAGTTTCTCTTAATAAGTTGGGCTCCTTGACATCCTGAAGTTCGAACTTATATTCTTCAGGTTCAAGCATTTTTTTCTCTTTGTTGTATACTAACATTATATTTTACCCCCCTTATTAAAGTGAAAATATATTATATTAAATATTGGGGATTAAAACAATAGAATATGTTAATGATTTTTATTTATGAAACGCAAAATTATTTTACGGTTCTGTCGTATTTGATTTTTAAGATAATTTGTGCAAGAGCCAAACAAAATATTACGGCATTTGCTATAAGCACGGGATAAGTTTTTGTTAAAATACCGTAAATAATCCATAAAAATACACCTATAGTGAACAAAACAAACATTCCCATAGACACATCTTTTGCGGACTTTGTTTGAACGGTTTTTATTATTTGCGGCAAGAAAGCTATTGTTGTAAGTGTTGCCGATATATATCCTAAAATATCTGTCATTATTTTTTCCATTTCATTTCTCCTGCAGTTGAACCTCTGTAAGTTTTTAACAATATTTTGTTGCTCATTGCCTGTTGCGGACAGTAAGATACACATCTTAAACAAAATATACATTTATCTTTAAATTGCGGTATATCTTTTATCTCGATATTTTCGGTAGGACACAAAGTTGCACATAACCCGCACTTGTTGCACTTGTTTTTATCTGTTTTAAATTTCATTATCCTTTTTGCAAGTTTTGTGTTCCATAATTTAGTGGTAACAAAACTTGAAATACAAAATGCTATGGATGAAAAAAAGTTAGTTTTTTTTATGTATCCGTTGGAATTTATTATTCCTTTTGCATATTCCTGCACTTTTGCTAATGTTTTTTCTATTCTTTCCTTGTTTTTCTTATCTTTTAAAACAAGCAAAAAATTGTTCGGCATTATAAAACCTTTTGCACCGACAATCTTATAATTTTTCTTTTCCAATATTTTTGCAATATGAGCAATCATTCCGCAGGAACTGTCGCCCATCGTAGTGAACAAAAAAGTTTCCGTTCCGTTACCGTCGGGAAGATTTTGTATCCAACTTCTTACAAACGGGTATGTGTTCCAAAATGCCGTCGTAAAACCTATTCCTACGGAACGGGATAAATCTATATCTTCAGGTTCAACGGATTCCATCTTCAAAACGGTTGAGTTAAAACCGTTCAAATTAAAAGTTTCGGAAATTTTGTTTGCAACTAAAAGAGTGTTGCCTGTTCCCGAAAAAACATATATATTTATTTCTTTATTCATTTTTTTCTATACCTCTGTACTTCCATACCTCTGTCGTTCGCCGTTGCCGTTTCCATACATCCAGCCCTCTATACTTCTATTCCTCAAACAACTCACTTTGTGAGTTGTTTGGCTTTCTCAATTGCTATATTTAAGAATAAAATATCACTCGGTTTTATTCCCGGTATTCTGTTTGCCTGTCCCAATGTTAAAGGCAAAACTTTTTTTAATTTTTCTTTGGTTTCCGCAGATAACGTGGAAATAGAATCATAATCAAAATCTTTAGGTATATGTTTGTTTTCATACTTAGCCAGTTTTTTTGCGGATTGTTCCTGTATATGAATATATCCTTCATATTTTTTTGTTATTTCAAGTTCTTCGTTTACTTTATCCATAGACCAGGGAGAAAGATCTTCGTCGGTAGGTAACGGTGCGCCTGTTTTTTCATATAAATCCACCAGTGTTTGTCTGTACAATGTAAATTTCTTATACATTGCATCCGAAATTAAACCGATATTGTGACCTAATTCCATAAGTCTTAAATCCGCATTATCGTTTCTTATACTTAATCTGTATTCCGCTCTTGAAGTGAACATTCTGTAAGGTTCATCAACATTTTTCGTTACCAAATCGTCTATCAATATACCGATATAAGATTCCTGCCTGTGCAAAATAAGAGGATCTCTTTGCAATATTTTCAAAGCGGCATTTATACCGGCAACGATCCCCTGACCCGCAGCTTCTTCGTAACCGGTTGTTCCGTTAATTTGTCCCGCAAGATAGAGATTTTCTATATTTTTTGTTTCAAGAGTATGTTTTGTTTGTGTCGGCGGAATATAATCGTATTCTATGGCGTAACCGTATCTTATTATTTTAACATTTTCCAAACCTTCGATGGAATGTAACAATTCCTGTTGCACTTTTTCCCCTAATCCCGTAAATAAACCGTTTATATAAACTTCCTGTGTGCTTAAACTTTCCGGCTCCAAAAATAATTGATGTCTTGCTCTTTCCGGGAACCTTACGATTTTATCTTCTATGGACGGACAATATCTCGGACCGTGTGCATTGGCAAGTCCGTTATACAAAGAAGATTCTTTTATGTTATCCTGAATAATTTTGTGTGTCGTTGCATTTGAATATACCAAAAAGCAGGGAACTTGTTTTTTTGTTTGTTGCCAAACTTTTGTGTTGGTAAAATGCGAAAAAGGTATTGGAGGATTATCTCCCGGTTGCGGAGTCATTTTGGAATAATCCACGGAACTTCCGTTAACTCTGGGAGGAGTACAAGTCGTAAATCTTGAAATTTCAAAACCGCAGTCTTTTTTCAGCGATTCGGATAAATCCGTGGAAGATTTTTCGCTGAATCTTCCCCCGTTAAATACGGTTTTACCGACAAATATTTTACCGTTCAAAAATGTTCCGGTAGTTATAACAACCGCTTTTGCGGATATTTTCTCGTCCAAGTTTGTTTTAACCCCGGTAACTTTACCGTTTTCTATTATAAGTCCGGTAACCGTTGCCTGAAGCAAATCCAAATTCTGTTGGGATATTATTGAATTTTGCATAAATGTGGAGTAAAGTTTTTTATCACATTGTGCTCTCGGAGACCAAACCGCAGGTCCTCTTGATTTATTCAATATTTTAAACTGAATACCGGCCATATCGGTAATCCAGCCCATTTCTCCGCCCAAAGCATCTATTTCTCTGACGATTTGTCCTTTTGCAATACCGCCTATTGCAGGATTGCACGGCATATTTGCTATTAAGTCTATATTTTGTGTAATGAGTAATGTTTTCAGTCCCAATCTTGCGGGAGCAAGTGCCGCCTCGCACCCTGCATTACCGCCGCCCACAACAACAACATCATAATTGTTCATAAAAAAGCTCCGCTGTACTTTTAATCTTCCGCTATTTTAATTATATTAAACTTTGAAACTCTGTCTATTAAAGAGTTTCCTGCAACTTGTGAACCGATATCCAAGTCGGAAACAATGATTTTATTTATATAATTTACCGTCTTTTCATTTTTTTCGGTAAAACTTGTTACACCCCAAATACATTGTATAACATAAGGAACATTGTTTTCTTCCCCTATATACAACATAATATGACCGGTTAAATAAAGAAATGTCATTCCGGCTACACCGTCTTTTATAATGGATTCATTTTTTATCGTATCATTATCTTTTTTATTCAATTTTATAACCTGACCGCACTTTATTTTTTGAACGGAAGTTTCCGGCAGCAAAATACCGAAACAATTAAATATCTGACTTAAATATCCGGAACAATCCTGTTCGCCGTTTGCTCCGCCCCATCCGTAAGGAGAATGTAAATGATTAAAAGCCAATGTTAAAGCGTTTCGCTGTGTATACGGCAAATAACCTATATTTACTTCTTTGGCATTTACATAAGCCGCTTCTATTACTAAATTTCCGAACTCATCCGAAGTAGGAATATGTACACAAATTGTTGTTTTTCCTTTTTTGCCGACATAAGGAAGTTTTGCGCCCATTCTTGCATATTCCAAAAATTTTGTTTTGTTTTTATCCGTATAAATATCGGCTTTTGAATCCGTAACAACAACCGGTTTTTTCATTTCTATCCATTTATCAAAAGTATGTTTGTCGGCAATTGCCAAATTTTTGGTTTGTATCCAACCTTCTTCCGTGGGTGTTACAACAAAAGACCACATCTTATCTTTAGTTTGGCACAAAACAATTACCGGTGTGCCGATATCTATACTTTCTTCCTGTAATCTGTCCAAATCTTTTGAATTCATGCCCGATATTGCTTTTTCGCTTGTAGGAAGCAACCTGACATCGTTATATCTTGTTGTTATTGCATATTTTACATCCGTTGTATCTTCTTCGGGAATATCTATGTTGTCACTTAAAGTTTTAAAGAAGTCAGAAGTTAAAGTTTCCCCTTTTTCGTTCAAATACTTTTTCTTTTCTATATAAGAACTTGTTTGTTTAAAAGTTTCGGTCAATCTTTTTTTTGTTACCGTCTCGGAATACTCTTTCAAATTTGAAATTCCAACCTTCAAGTTATAAGTATTCTCGTTTAATTTCTCTATTTCCGACATACTCAACAACTCTTTATCGGGATCGGCTATTTTTGATATCCAATAACCTTCCGTTTTAAATTGTTTCGGCAAATTTTCTTCGTATATAACTTTATCGGCGGTTTTTCTGTAATTTAAAGAAACCGGATTTTCTATCGTTACATCCGTCGTAGATATTCTTACAGTATTACGGTTTATTCCGTTTTCTTTTGTTGTTTGTGCAAAAGAAAGCGTTAACGGAAGAAACAATATACAAATTGATAACATCAAAAATTTTTTTAACATAAAAACACTCCGTATTTTTTATATTGGAATTCAGAGCTTATAATTTTTTTATTATACAATTTATAAATTGTAAATAGAAGATTTATTTTTTTGTATAATATATTTATGAAAAAGATTGTATTTTTATTTTTCTTAATAACAATATTTTCTGTTTGTTTCGCCGCAAAGATAGATACAACCAGAGATATTAACAGAGCTCCCAAAATAAAGAATTATGAAATTATTTTTCCGACAATATTGGCTTTGGATTCCAGAACGGCACTTACAAGAAACGAAATAAATATAGTAGATAAAAAAGAATTCAACAATTTGTTAAAATACAAAAAAATATACTCAAGAGAATTAAATACAATTGTCTTGAAAAACACTAAAACCTGGGTGGATAAACTTCGAACAATAGCTTACGAAATAAAAAAACATCCGCGCACTATTGTTATAGTGGAAGGTTTTAGAAATACGGAACTTACGGAAAAAGAAAACATTGCCGTTTCAAAAGAACATGCCTTGTTTATTGCTTCCATTCTGAGAGATGTTTATAAAATTGAAAACACTATGGCTGCAATAGGCAGAGGAACGGAAAAGAACGAAAATTTAATTTATAATTGTGTGATAATATCTTTAATAAAAGATATAGATCCTTCACAAAGTATTTAAGCCTGCCGCCTAAAAGCCGAAAACAACAAGAAATATCAACAAAAAATCCGTAAAAACTAAATATCGTAAATATTAAAAATTGGAAGATTATCTATAAAATTTGTATAATTTACAAGATAATTTATTACTAAAAAAACATATAAAAATATATTTATATGTCGGAGGATATATTATGGTGGTTACAGCTGTCAGCAACAAGAAGGGTTTGCCCGAAGGATTATGGACAAAATGTAAGAAATGCGAACAAATAATATTCCAAAAAGATTTTGAAGAAAACTTTATGGTATGCCCGAAGTGCGGCTACTATGTGAGATTAAATTCATTAGAAAGAATAAAATATTTAACGGATAAAGACTCTTTTAAAGAATTAAATGCAGACTTGCTCCCCGTGGATGTTATCAATTTCCCCGGGTATAAAGAAAAGAAAGAATCTTATAAAATTAAAGATGCTATCCGCACTGGTGAAGCAAAAATGGGCGGATATCCTGTTGCAATAGGCGTAATGGATTTTGAATTTATGGGCGGAAGTATGGGATCCGTAGTAGGCGAAAAGATTGTAAGATTAATAGAAAAAGCAATCGAGAAAAAAATGCCCGTAATAATTGTTTCCGCTTCCGGCGGCGCAAGAATGCAGGAAGGTATTATATCTTTAATGCAAATGGCAAAAACATCCGCCGCTCTTGCCAAGTTGGGACAAAAGAGATTACCTTTTATATCCGTATTGACGGATCCGACTACAGGCGGAGTTGCAGCATCTTTTGCAATGTTGGGTGATGTTATAATTGCAGAACCTAATGCTTTGATAGGATTTGCAGGTCCCAGAGTTATAGAACAAACAATAAGACAACAATTACCGAAAGGATTTCAACTTTCCGAATTCCTGTTAAAACACGGTATGGTAGATATGGTGGTTGAAAGAAAAAATTTAAAAGATACCATAATAAAAATAATAAAGTTCTTTGTATTTAAAACAAAATGATTTCGGTTGAAGCAGGAAAAGAATATAAATCAATGTTGTTGGGGTTGGACAGAATAAAAAAGTTTCTGGCTGACCAAAACATAGAATACAACAAACTAAAATATATTCATATTGCCGGAACTAACGGTAAAGGCTCAACAGCAAAAACGATTTCCGATATTTTAATAAGTTCGGGATATAAAACGGGATTATATACATCTCCCCACCTTATAAAAATAAACGAAAGAATACAAATAAATTCTTTACCGATAACCGACAGACAACTTTCTGCTTTAGATAAAAAGTATTCGCATATATCGAAAAAGTACAAACTTACATACTTTGAATATATTACGGCTGTTGCTTTTGTATATTTTGTTAAAAATAAAGTTGATATCGTTGTATTGGAAACGGGGCTCGGCGGAAGATTGGATGCCACAAATATCGTTACGCCTTTGGTTTCGGTAATTACAAGTATCGGTTTGGACCATACCGAAATTTTGGGCAACACGATACAAAAAATTGCTTTTGAAAAAGCGGGTATCATTAAAAAAAATGTTCCGGTAGTGTGCGGTAATATAAAACCCGTTGCTCTTTCGGTAATAAAAAAAGTTGCCGAACAAAACAAAGCACAAATTTATATTTTTAATAAACATTTTAAAGCAAAAAACGTAAGTTATAATTGGAAAAACTTTACACAGAAAATAAGTTATTGCGGAATAAACAAAGATTTGGTTTTAAATTTCGGTTTATTGGGGAAAGCTCAAGTATATAATTTGGCGACTGTACTTTCGATTTGTGAAATATTGAAAGATAAACTGCCGAAAATAAATTTTAAAACAATAAAGAAAACTTGTAAAAATGTAAAATTTGCCGCAAGATTTGATTATAGAAAAGTAAAAATAAACAATAAGAGATGTTCTTTTATAATAGACGGAGCACACAATATACAGGCAACGGAAAACTTTTTGTATTTATACAAAAAATCTCCGTTTTATAACAAAAAGACAAAATTGCTTTTTGCCGTTATGCAGGAAAAAGATTTTAAGTCGGTAATAAAGTCTGTTGCAAAAGAATTCGGCAACATAAATTTATTAAAAATTGAAAATTCAAGAGCTGTAAATATAAACATCTTAAAAGAAGAATTTTCAAAATATACGGACGAAAAAAATATCAATTGCTACGACTGCAAAGAAGATTTTTTTAACGATATAAAAAACAATGATGTTTATATATGCACAGGTTCCTTTTATTTGGCGGGAACCATATTAAAATTTACAGAGGAAACAAATGGCTAATTATTATCTCGGTGTAGATATGGGCGGAACATTAATAAAAATAGCAATAGTGGACGATAAAGCTGCCGTTATAGAAGAAGCGGTGGTAAATACCGACATAAATGCAAACCCCAAATCCGTTATAGAAAACATTACCGAAGTATTTAAAAAATTTAAAAATTATAACAAAGTAAAAACTATCGGGATAGGAATAGCCGGTGACATAGATTTCAGGCAGGGAATAGTCAGACTTTCCCCCAATTTGCCTAAATGGAACAAAGTTCAATTAAAGCGTGATATCGAAAAAATAACGGGCAAAACGGTTTATGTAGACAATGATGCCAACACTGCCGCAATCGGCGCTTATTGGCTTGATATTAAAGCTAAAGCAGACAATATGATATGTGTTACCCTGGGTACCGGTGTAGGCGGCGGAATAATAATAAATAAAAAATTGTTCAGAGGTAACAGCGGAACAGCCGGTGAAATAGGACATATTACGGTGGAACCCGACGGAAGAAAATGTAATTGCGGAAATTACGGTTGTGCGGAAACCTACATAGGTGTAAGACACATAGTAAAAGAAACTATCGATTTACTTAAAACAAATAAATCCAAATATATACTGAAATTGGCAAACAACGATATAGAACAAATAACTCCTAAATTATTGTCGCAGGCAGCGGAAAAAGGAGATGTCGTTGCAAAAAAAGTTTGGAACAATGCCGGCGAAAAGTTGGGAATATTACTTTCCGACATTATAGACTTTTTTAATCCGGACTATATTGTATTGTGCGGCGGTATAAGTAATGCCGGAGACTTAATAATAAAACCCGCAAAAGAACAAATTAAAAAGAGAGCTTTTAAAACAGCGGCAAAAGCTTGTAAAATAGTTGTATCTAAATATACAAGTCATCTCGGTGTTGTAGGTGCCGCAATGCTTGTGAAAAACTGACAAATGTTTCATAAAAAGATAATCTTCTTATCATCCATATTTTTATTGTTTATATTTGCTTCGACATCTTTTTGTGCTTACGAAGTTAATATAAAGGCGGATTCTTTAACATACCAACAAGACGATGAAATCATTACCGCTTCGGGAAATGTTGAACTTGAATGGACAGGCAAAATAGTAAAAGCCGACAACATTGAAATGCAAATAAAAACCCAACAACTTAATGCCGAAGGCAATGTGGAAGTTTCGGAAGAAAAAAGTCTTCTTATGTCCGACAAAATTCAGTACGATTTGGCAAAAGAACAGGGTTACCTTGAAGATACTTTCGGAACAAGCTCGTCTATATTTTTTAAAGCGGAAAAGATGAGAAAAGTATCGTCCGATACTTATGAAATAGAAAATGTAAAAATTTCCAATTGCGATTTGGATGATCCCCACCACTATGCTTTTGCTAAAAAAGGTCTTTTTATAGTAGATAAAAAAATAACAATATACAAAGCAACTTATTATGTCGGTAAAGTTCCGATATTTTATTTCCCGAAATATACAAGAAATTTGGCCGGTTCCGACAGTAAATTCAGTTACGAAATAGAGCCCGGTTATACCAACGACGGCGGTATATCGGCAAAAGCAAAACTGAAATACAAATTTACCGATAAGTTCAATACGGCCCTTTTATTGGATTACTTGGGTACCCGCGGAGAAGGTGTAGGAATTGAAACAAACTATTATGATAAAAATAATTTGAAAGCAACATTGTATGCTTACGGTACGCAGGATCACAAACAGGATTCTCAAAGGTGGATGATAAGGCCGTCTTATTGGCAAAAAATAAACGATTTGTGGACGATACAATCTCATGCGGAATTCGTAAGCGATTCGTATTTCAACAACAGATATTCTCTTTCCGATTGGAACAGAGTTTTAAATAAAAGAAGATCTTATGCATCTGTTACAAGACAAAGCAAGAAATCACACTTAAGAGTAGTTTCCGAACTGTACCAAATTTATAATCCGATAACGGATAAAATTCAAAACGGTTCTTATTTGCTTTTGCCACAGGTTTATTATTCTTTGTATCCTGCAAAAACTTTGGGAGCATTAAGCAGTTTTAATTTCAATTTTGAAAACAGAACAAACTACGAAATGACTTTTTCAAGCAACACTTACGATTACAGAAGAATAACGGCAACCGCCGACTATAACATAACAAAAGATTACAGAATAACAAAAAAAATGACCGTTAAACCAACTTTGGGAATAACCGAATCTTTTCGTGACAGCATAAATCCGGAAGATGACGACAAAAACTTTATTACAAGATATTACGGCTCTTTCAATACCAGATACAGACCTACTTATTGGATGGATTGGAACTTGTCTTATAATGCAAAAATCAGGTCGGATATCAACAGATTAAATATAGATTCCGATGCCGCGGACAAAGGTGTGGAACAAAATGCAATACTTTTTAACAATTACATATACACTAATTACAACCTTATAGTAAGAAATACCACCGGTTACGATTTAAGAGATTTGGATAATTTAGGTTATATTGATTGGTATCCGTTAATTACTGAAATTACTTATATTCCGTCGTCGAAAGTTACTTTGTTTTTTAAACAAACACAAGATTTACATCCGTTCAAATTTAATTCGTTCCAAGTGGATTCCATGTTCGGTAAACTTGAAAGATTTTATTTTAAATTTTCCGCTTTTTATTATCAAACAAGACCTGACGAAGTTGATTTGGTTTCAGGAATAGGTTTTTGGTTAAATTCAAAGTGGAGACTCGATTATCTTATAAGAATAACCTGCCAATATACAACAATGGAGTGGTCTAAAAGAGATCAGGAATTAAAGATTTACAGAGACTTACATTGTTTCAATTTGGGAGCAAGTTTCAGACTCAGAGAAGAATATTTTGAATTCTTCTTTAAATTCGACATGAAAACAAATGTTCCCACCTTCAAGAAAAAAGACGGTTCCAAGGAAATTGACGAAGAGTTTTATCCGTGGAGATAAAAACGGCAATTTATAATTTATAATTTACAATTTATAATTAACGGCAACGACGAAACGGCAATTTATAATTTACAATGTATAATTAACGACAAAGACGAACAACAGATGTATGGATGTATGGAAGAACAGAGGTATAGAAACGGCAATTTATAATTTACAATATATTAAGGTCGCTGTAAATTTACTTTTTTAAAGTAAATCGGTTGGTATTAATATGACAAATTGCCATGGCAAGAGCATCGGCTGCATCGTCGGGTTTCGGTATTTCTTTTAATCCCAACATCGTTTTTACCATATGCTGCATTTGATATTTATCCGCCAAACCGTAACCGGTTAAGGCCATTTTTATCGTTCTTGGATTATATTCAAATAAAGGAAGGTCTTTTGTTACTACGGCAGATATTAAAGCTCCCCGAGCCTGCCCGATAGTTGCTATGACTTTTGATCCTTTTAAAAAAAAGATATCTTCCATAGCAACTACTTCGGGTTTATATGTATCTACGATTTTTTGTGTTTCCGTAAATATAAACTTTAGTCTGTCCGCTAAAGTGTCTTTAGGATATGTTTTCATGCATCCGTAAGCTAAACATGTAAGCTTATCGGTTTTACCCTTATATACTACTCCCCAGCCCGGCATTGCCAAACCGGGATCTATTCCCAATACTATCATTATGCTCCGTATTTTTCCATATCTTCTTTGGAAATATCAAAGTTGGAATAAACATCTTTAACATCGTCGTGTTCTTCCAATTCGTCCAACAATTTCAACATATGTTCGGCATTGTCGCCTTCAAGTTTAACATATGTTTGAGGTATCATTGTTATTTCGGATTCGGCAACAGGTATATTTTTAGCTTTAATTGCATCCAATACAGCATTAAAATCACCCGTGGTGGTATATATTTCATAACAATCGTCTTCGGCAACAAAATCTTCGGCACCTGCATCCAAAGCAATCGTCATAATTGTATCTTCGTCACCTGCAGATTTATCTATGGAAATAAAACCTTTTTTGGAAAACATCCAACCTACACAACCGGATTCTCCCATACTTCCGGAATGTTTTGAAAATATTTTTCTTATTTCGGAAGCTGTTCTGTTTTTATTGTCGGTAGTTGTTTCAACAATCAAAGCTACACCTGCGGGACCATAACCTTCGTATGTGTTTTCTTCATAAACGGCACCAGGAAGTTCTCCCGTTCCTCTTTGAATAGCTTTTTTAATGTTATCCTGAGGCATATTTGCTTCTCTTGCGTCGTCAACGGCTTTTCTTAATCTTGCATTATTTTCTATTACTCCGCCGCCTTCCTTAGCTGCAACAACAATTTCTCTGATTATTTTTGTAAAAATTTTCCCTCTTTTCGCATCCGTAGCTGCTTTTTTGTGTTTAATACTTGCCCACTTATTATGACCTGACATAATAAACCCCTCTCATATTTTTAATATTGTATTTTAAAAATTTGTTCACCTTTACTGCTAAAAGCTTTTCTCATAGTTTTTTTACCGTTAACATAAGTATCTATGTATAACGGAATTTCCGAATTATTGTTACTGTAAATTTTTGTATCACCGTTTAACTTGTTATTCTTATATTTTTCTATTCTGTTTATGCTGCCGTCCTCATAATATATTTGAGAATCTCCTTCCAATTTTCCCAAAGAATAATTATGCTGGGATTTTAATATACCGCCCGAAAAATATTCTTTACTGAAGCCTTCTTTTAAACCGTTATAATATTCCGTTTCTATCTTCGGTGTTCCTGTAACAAAATATTCTTTATATAATCCTTCCAACTGCCCGTCAACATATTGTGCCGAAGATAAAAGTGTACCGGACATTGAATATTTTTTTACAACACCGTTCAAAATACCGTCTTTATAATTGGAATCCGTTTTTTTGTTTCCGTTCTCGTAATATTCTATGGCTTTACCTTCCAATATACCGTTTCTGTAATTTTTAACGGAAGCAACATTTTTGCCGCCGGCATAAAAAGTTTTTATAACTCCTTCCAATTTTCCGGCGTTATAATTCATTTCCGATACAAGATTATTTTTCATATCGTATTCTTTTATTAAGCCGTTCGGAAGTTCGCCTCTGAAAGAAACAACTTGTCCGTTTTCGTTAAGATTTTCGACGGCAACAACTTTATTCTTTAAAATGTATCTGTATTGTGTGGGTTTCCCGTTATATACGGCAAAAACCTTCTTTTCGGTGTATATAATTTCTTCCTTTGCAACCTGATCGCCTTCTTCGGTTGCTTTCATGGACGAAACTTTATCTTTCTTTGCTGTTGAACACGAAAACAAAAACATACTGCAAACAAACAATGCGGTTAAGAATGAAAAAATATTTTTCAATATTTTACTCCTTTACTCTTTCTTTTTAGTTTATTATGTTCAAGCACCTTAAGTGCCATTATTGCTTTTTGTAATTCTCTTTCCGCCATTTCCGTATTTACATTGTCTTTTTTCTTTTTCTGCTCATCCGCATATCTTTTTGCTTTTTCTATTAAATTATCGTCGATATCTTCGCTTCTTACCGCAAAATCGGCAACTACACTTACCATATTTTCGGACACTTCCAAAAATCCGCCGGATATGGCGATACTTTTCTTTTCACCGGTTTCGGATTCTATTTCAATATCACCTTGTGCAAGCGTGGTTATTAAAGCGGTGTGTCCCGCGAGTATTGTAATTAAACCGGATGTTGTAGGAAATGTAGCTTGTTTAACATTTCCGCTGAAAGTAGTTCCTTCCGGAGATAAAATATCCAACTTATAAATATTAGCCATTATTTATTAGCCCTTTTTAAAACATCTTCTATTGTTCCAGCCATATAAAAATGCTGTTCCGAAATATCGTCGTATTTACCTTCGATAATTTCTTTAAAACCTTTTACTGTATCTTCAATTTTAACATATTTTCCTTCCAAACCGGTAAATGTTTCAGCAACAAACATCGGTTGTGTAAGGAATTTTTGTATTTTTCTTGCTCTTGCAACCGTTAATTTATCTTCATCGGATAATTCATCCATACCCAAAATTGCGATAATATCCTGCAAGTCTTTATATTTCTGTAATATTTTTTTAACATTCATTGCCACTTCGTAATGATCTTTTCCAACAGTGTTAGGATCGAGTAATCTTGAAGACGATGTTAACGGGTTAACAGCAGGGTAAAGACCTTGTTCCACGATTGCTCTGTCCAATGTAATTGTTGCATCCAAATGAGAGAAAATCGTTACAGGTGCAGGGTCTGTGTAGTCGTCGGCAGGAACATATATTGCCTGAACCGATGTAACGGAACCTTTATTTGTTGATGCAAT
>JAEEGI010013642.1_pt1 | contig 17210 bp, 16 predicted proteins | sample 8958751 | NCBI WGS metagenome assembly JAEEGI01 (sample SAMN16246545, study PRJNA631951) | gut metagenome | biome: gut microbiome; feature: rumen; material: KS-attached | host: Bos | place: Iran: Karaj | collected 2018-10
TAAATCTTGAACGAAAAGGTCCAAAGATAATCATGGAATGCAAGTCATCAGAAAAGGAAACTAAAAAATATGATGATAGTTTCACCATCCTTCTTAAATCTCAAATTGGTGACTATTCAAAGGCATTGGATAAAGTAATAGAGGCTAATCCGAAAAACAGTTATTTGGATAAGGAGAGTAATGAGGACAAGGAGTTTAAAAAATACCATGAAGCTGACCCTAAGTTTACAAAGGACAGCTATAAAGTATTAAAAATGATAAGAAAAAGTAACATTCCTGAAGGAAAAGATCCTCTGGCACGGGCTGAATTTCAGAAGTTTCTTGATATGAAAAAAGAAAAAGGCAGCAAGATCAAATTTAAAGGTGCTGGTAGCCTTGAAAGAGATTTAAGCTTGCCGTTTAAATTTGTTGAGTATGATGAGGACCTTCAGCCTCTCACTGAAAAAGACAAGAAGAATCAGAAAGCTAATTTAGACTATATCAAGGCGTGGCAGAATAATGATCAGGAAAAGATAGATGCTTTTCTGGAAGAAGAGGTACCTAAAATCTTTGATAATATTGAACTGCCCCCAATGCCAACAGATGAAGAAACCGAGGACATTATGGAAGGAAAAACACAAAGCAAAGGTTTCATCAGCTATTCTAAAAAGATTGAAAACTTTGTTATGAAATTGGTGAAAGATGATACGTATACACATTACATGAATACGTCCGGCAAGTCTCTTGCCTTGAATTCGCTTAAAAATAATTCGGATTCTTTTAAGCTCTATCTTAAGATGAACCCTAAGGTTGATGCTTTGTTTGATGCTATTCAGAGTGTTTGTGCTCTGGCTACTGCTATTTTTACCAAGGAATATCATGTGACCAAGGACGGACCTTTGCACGATCCACTTGGAGGTGATGTTGATAAATGGGGAAATAAGGTTTACAGAGACACATTCGCTCCAAACCTTTCCGCTCTTGTTCTGAATCTGTCAACATTGAGTAAGTATAAAGATACAACGCTTGGCGACTATATTAAGACTAAGGACATGACGGCTGAGCATAAGGAAATGTTGAAGGAGAAGTAAATTTATAATTCTGCAATAGAGCTCCGGCATATGACCGGAGCACTATTGACATTGACCGTCACCTGACGTTATATTATAATGACTTGTGTAAATTTAGCCCAAAAACAAGGGGGATTCATGTAATGGTCTGCAGTATGACTGGTTTCGGCAGAAGTGAGATTACAGAAGGTGAGCGCAAGTATATAGTTGAGCTTAAGTCAGTTAATAACAGGTATTTGGACATCAATATCAAGATGCCCAAGAAGTTCAACGCATTTGAATCTGCCATACGTTCAGAACTCAAATCCTATATGAAGCGTGGCAAGGTTGATGTTTATATCAGCTACGAGGATTTTTCAGAGTCGGAATCCAAGGTAAAATACAATAAGGCAATCGCCCAGGAATACTATAACTTCCTTAAGGAGATGTCTGATGATTTTGGCCTTGATAATGATGTGAGGATATCAGTTTTATCAAGGTTTCCAGAAGTCTTCACTATGGAAGAGGAAGAACTTGATGAAGAAGAGGTTTGGAGCGGGATCAAGAAGGCGCTTGACCTTGCTGGAGAACAGTTTTTAGAGTCCAGAAAAAGAGAGGGAGAGTTCCTTTCTGCGGACCTTACAGAAAAGCTCTCCGGAATGCTTGAAAACGTTGAGTATATAACAGAGCGGTCTCCACAGATCATTGAGGAATACAAGGGCAAGCTAAGGGAAAAGATTCAGGATCTTTTAGAGGACAAGCAGATCGATGAAAACCGCCTTGCAATGGAAGTTACTCTCTATGCAGACAAGGTATGTGTTGACGAGGAGCTTACAAGACTTCGCAGTCATATTGAGGCAACCAGGGAAGCGCTTAAGGTTGGCGATGACAAGGATGGAATCGGCAGAAAGCTTGACTTCCTTGCTCAGGAGATGAACAGAGAGGCTAATACGATCCTTAGTAAGTCCACAGATCTTAAGATATCTGACAGAGGAATTGCACTTAAGACTGACATTGAGAAGGTTAGGGAGCAGATACAGAACATTGAGTAAACAATTGAACCAAAAAGGTATTATCATAGTAGTATCAGGATTTTCCGGAGCTGGTAAGGGAACAGTTATGAAGGCCCTCACAGCAAAATATGATAAATATGCCCTTTCAATTTCAGCAACAACAAGAAATCCAAGACCTGGAGAGGAAAACGGAAGAGAATACTTCTTCGTAAGTAATGAAGAGTTTGAAAAACTCATTAATGAAAACGGTCTTATCGAGCATGCAGGATACGTTGATCATTACTATGGCACTCCCAGGAAGTTTGTAGAGGACCAGCTTGATGCTGGCAAGGATGTCATCCTTGAGATAGAGATCCAGGGAGCTCTTCAGATAAAAGAGCAGTATCCTGAGGCAGTACTTCTTTTCATAATGCCTCCTTCTGCAGTGGAGCTTAAAAAGAGACTTACCGGCAGAGGAACAGAGACAGAAGAGGTAATAGCCCAGAGGCTTAAGAGAGCCAAGGAAGAGTCTGTAGGTATTGAAAAATACGATTACATTGTTGTCAATGATGATCTTGATGAGTGTGTAGAACAGGTGCACGATATTATATCAGCTGCCCACATGGCACCTTCAAGAAATCTTGATTTTATAAACACTATCAGAAATGAGCTTAATGAGTTATAATCGCTTTTGAGCTTGAATTGCGATATATTCGCAGGAAAGGAAATAAATAAATGATACATCCTTCTTATGTAGACCTTATGAATGTAGTAAACAAGGAAGTTGAAGAGGGCGAGCAGCCAGTTATCAACTCCAGATATTCAGTAGTTATGGCTACTGCCAAGAGAGCAAGACAGCTCATCGCAGGCGACGAGCCTATGGTAAGAGTTAAGGACAAGCAGAAGCCCCTTTCAATCGCTGTTGACGAGATGAATCAGGCTCAGCTCCGTATCCTTACAGATGAGGAAAAAGAAGCTCTTGCTGCACAGGCTTTGGCTGAGAATGGTGAGAACCCAGAGGCTGAAACACAAGAGAACTAATATATGAAGATTTTATTTGTGTCACTTGGTTGTGACAAAAACAGAGTTGATACCGAGGTAATGCTTGGGCTCCTCGCCCAGCACGGTCACAGCTTTACAGATGATGAGGAATTAGCAGAAGCAGCAGTTGTAAACACCTGCTGCTTTATTGGTGATGCGGCTCAGGAGAGCATAAACACCATTTTAGAACTAGCTGAAAGGCGCGCATCAGGACAGCTCAAGGCTCTTATTATCACAGGATGCCTTGGCCAGCGCTATCAGGAACAGGTTGAAAAAGAAATTCCAGAGGTTGATCAGATCCTTGGAGTTACTTCCACAGATAAGATTGTGGAGGCTATCGAGGAAACTGCAAAGGGCAATAGCTCTTTTCACCACAAGAACTACTTCGATGATGTTGATAAAGAGGTTCATGGTGGCCAAAAGAGGGTCATGACCACAGGAGGTCTTTTCAATTACTTAAAGATAGCGGAAGGGTGCGATAAGCACTGCACCTACTGCATCATCCCTAAGGTAAGAGGTAAGTACAGAAGCGTTCCCATGGAGGAGCTTCTTAAAGAAGCAAGAGAGCTTGCTGAAAACGGAGTGTCGGAACTTCTTGTGGTAGCACAGGAGACAACACTTTACGGAACAGATCTTTATGGAAAAAAGTCTCTTCCAGAGCTGCTTCACAAACTGTGCGAGATTGAAGGCTTCAGATGGATAAGAGTGCTGTACTGTTATCCGGAAGAAATAAATGATGAGCTCATTGAGTGCATGAAGTCAGAACCCAAGATATGTAATTACTTAGACCTGCCTATCCAGTCTGGATCTGATGATGTACTTAAGAGAATGGGAAGAAGGACTAATAACGCCGAGATAAGGCAGCTTGTTAAGCACCTTCGGGAAGAAATCCCTGATATCTGCTTAAGGACCACGCTTATAAGTGGCTTCCCAGGAGAAACTGCTGCAGACCACAAGCAGACTATGGAGCTTGTAAGAGATCTTCGGTTTGACAGACTTGGCGTGTTTACTTATTCCCAGGAAGAGGATACGCCGGCTGCTACAATGGATGGTCAGGTTTCTGAAAGGACCAAGACCATGCGAAGGAACCAGCTGATGAAGCTTCAGCAGGAAATAGCTTTCGAGGCAGCAAAAGATATGATCGGAAAGACTGTGGATGCTGTGATAGAAGGCAGAGTCACAGACGCAGATGATGATGAGGGCCTTACTTATGTAGCAAGGACCTACAAAGATGCTCCGGATATTGATGGGTATCTTTTCATAACAGGAATGCAAAGAGAACTTATGACTGGTGATTACGTCAAGGTTCTTATAACAGGTTCAAATGAATATGATCTTATAGGGGAGGAAATATCATGAATTTACCTAACAAACTTACAGTACTGAGAGTTATTCTGATTCCTTTTTTTGTAGCATTTCTTCTTTTGAGTCCAGGCAATGAGGCATTTAAGTGGACTGCACTTGTGATCTTTGTTGTTGCCAGCCTCACAGATATGCTTGATGGCAAAATTGCCAGAAAGTATAACCTCATCACTGATTTTGGAAAGTTTATGGACCCTCTTGCAGACAAGCTCCTTGTTTGCAGCGCGATGATCTGCCTCATTGAACTTGGCAGGATCCCATCATGGATTGTAGTTATCATCATTGCAAGAGAGTTTACAATTAGTGGCTTCAGACTTATTGCTGCTGACAATGGTAAGGTCATTGCAGCCAGCTACTGGGGCAAGTTTAAGACAACATTCCAGATGATCATGGTAATCCTTATGATTGCCAACCTTGGAGATATCCTTCCATGGATCGATATTGTTACACAGGTGATCATGTGGATAGCACTGGCGCTTACAATTATTTCTCTTATTGACTATCTCATTAAGAATAAGGATGTAATGGCCGGCGCATCAATGTAATTGGCGTTTTTGTTTTTTAGAAAGATATAGGTTTTATGAGTATTAGATACGAAGACTCAGGTCTTGATGAAAGAATCATCAGAGCAGTCACAGATATGGGATTTGAAAACATGTCCCCAATTCAGGAGGCTGCAATCCCAGTAATGATGGAGGGAAAAGACATCATTGGTCAGGCCCAGACCGGAACGGGCAAAACAGCAGCTTTTGGTATCCCGCTTCTTCAGAAGGTGGATCCAGACAACAAGCACCTGCAGGCAGTAGTTCTTTGTCCTACAAGAGAGCTTGCAATGCAGGCAGCTGACGATATCAGAGATTTTGCCAAGTATATGTCAGGGATCAAGGTCCTTGCTGTATATGGCGGTCAGGATATTTCAAGACAGATTAAGGCTCTTTCAAATGGAGTGCAGATAGTTGTAGGAACTCCGGGAAGAGTTATGGACCATATGCGAAGACACACAATGAAGCTTAAAAGTGTGAAGGTGCTGGTCCTTGATGAAGCAGACGAGATGCTTGACATGGGCTTTAGGGAGGATATTGAGACTATCCTTCAGGGAATGCCAGAAGAGAGGCAGACAGCTCTTTTCTCCGCCACAATGCCAAAGCCCATTTTGGATATTACCAAGAAGTATCAGAACGATGCTGAGTTTATCAAGATGACACCTCGGGAGATTACAGTGGCTGCCATCGAACAGGCATATTACAGAGTTCCACAGAAGATGAAGGAAGAGGTACTTACCCGCCTTATGGATTATTACAATCCAGCAAGGAGCCTTATCTTTTGTAACACCAAGAGAATGGTGGACCAACTTGCTGAGTCACTTAAGGGCAAGGGGTATCTCTGCGATGGCCTTCACGGAGACCTGTCTCAGAATCAGCGAGACACTGTCATGAACCTCTTTAGAAGCGGCAGGATCAACATCCTTATTGCTACTGATGTTGCTGCAAGAGGTATTGATGTAAGCGGCGTTGAGGCTGTATTCAACTACGATATACCAGAGGATATCGAGTACTACGTTCACAGAATTGGACGTACTGGACGTGCTGGTAAGAGCGGCAAATCCTTTACTTTAGTTGGCGGAAGAGAGATGTACAAGCTTCGCGAGATCGAGAAGATCTGCCACACAAAGATTGAGGAAAGACATGTTCCAAATGCCAAGGAGATTACGAGAGTTAAGTCTTCCAAGGTATTTGCTGAAGTTGTTGATATTATCGAAAATGGCGACATTTCTTCAGTTCTTGAGTATATAAATCAAAAGGTTGAAGAGGGTGAGTATACTGCAGAGCAGCTTGCTGCCGGATTCATGAAGCTCAAGATGGGTTCTGATATTGAGGAGCTGGTTCTTTTCGAAAAGAAAGAATCAAAGCGTGACAGGTACAGAAGAACCGGTGAGAGACTCGAGCGCAGAAGACGCGATGAGGGCAGAAGTCGTGATGACGACAGAAAGCCTCGAAGAAAACGCGAGGATGACAGAAAACCAGGCAGAAAGCGCGATGATGATAGGAAGCCAGAAAGAAAGAAGTCTGACAACGTAAGAGCTGAGAATAGAAGAGCTGATAAAAGAAAAGCTGATTCAAGAAAATCTGATGCAAAGAAGGCTGATAACAGAAGATCAGATATAGGAGATCTTGATGAGCTTAAGGCTCTTTATAAGAAATCATCAGAAAAGGCTCCTGCTAATAAGCCTGAGAGGTCTTACAAAAAGAAGTCTTCAGATTCTTTTGAAAATGTTGGTCGTATCAATATTAAGGGCGAAGGCTCTACAAAAGCATGGTATGTTGGTCAGGATAAAGACATCGATACCATGAACCTTACAAAAAAAGAGAAAAAGAATGTCAAAGCTCAGAACAAGAAAAGAAGCCTTGATTATCTTCAGGATATGAGCGATCTTGTAATGGAGAGCTTTGGCAAGCGCAAAAACAGGGAGAAAAAATGATGGGGGACGAAAAACCTGTAAGAAGACACATTAGAGATTTTCATCGCTTAAGAGCCAAGATCTTTAACATGGTCAGCGTGGGCGTAATTGACGAGCCCATTAACAGGTTTTATGACATCATCAGCATCATAGCATTGGTGCTCAATCTTTTTGCGGCTTTTGCAATAACATTTGATTACATGGAGGAGCACTACAAAGGGCTCCTCCTTACTATTGAAGCAATTACCACATTTTTCTTCGCAGTGGACTATGCACTACGTCTTTTTTCATCTAATGAACTTTATCCAAAGATTCCTGAGGGTCAGGCAGCTTTAAAATATATCTTTTCCTTTACAGGAATCATTGATCTTTTGTCCTTCCTTCCCTATTACCTGCCATTCTTTTTCCCGGCTGGTGGAGCTGTATTCAGGCTCTTTAGGGTGGCAAGGATCTTAAGACTCTTTAGGATCAATTCCTATTATGATCAGCTAAATGTCATAACGGAGGTCATTACTTCTAAGAAACAGCAGCTGATGGCATCAGTGTTTATCATACTGGTACTGATGATGGGCAGTAGCCTTTGCATGTACAGCGTTGAGCACGACGCCCAGCCAGAAGTTTTCCAGAATGCCTTCTCAGGTATCTGGTGGTCTGTATCTACGCTTTTGACTGTTGGATATGGTGATATTTATCCCATAACCATTACAGGTAAGATACTTGGAATCATCATTAGTTTTCTTGGTGTTGGAATGGTTGCAATCCCAACAGGTATCATAAGTGCCGGATTCGTCGAGCAGTATCAGCGCCTTAAGTCCATAGGACATTTCGCAGAAGAGGAAAACCTGCACTTTATTCGTGCAAAACTTTCAGAAAAAGACAGTTGGTGCGGCAAGAAAATCTCTGAACTTGGAATTCCTAAGGATGTTATGATCGTTGCTGTTCAGAGGAATAAGGAGACCATCATTCCAAGAGGGGATGCAGTTCTTCAAAATGGCGACGTTCTTGTTATGTGTGCTGAGAAGGTAAAAGACGTACAGCCTATAGAGCTAAAGGAGATCACAATAGGAGCAGGCCACTCCTGGAATGGAGTTGCTATTAAACACCTTGATATCTCCAGACAGAGCTTTATCTTTATGATAAGGAGAAAAGGAAAGGCTATTGTTCCAAGAGGAAGCCTCATATTACAGGCTGGAGATGTGGTGCTTCTTTATGAGAGGCATCTTAAGAATGAAAATCTGACTTGATTTTTGAAATGATAATTTATCTAGAAAGAGTTAAAGGTTAGTAAGACTATGGCAAGTGAATTACAAAGCTTTGAATTAAAAAAGCAGATCCTGGACAAGACAGAGCTTTTTGTCCTTGATATGGATGGTACGTTTTATCTTGGAAATCAGATACTGGATGGTGCACTTGATTTTTTAGAGGCTGTCAAGAAAGCGAATAAGAGATATATCTTTTTTACCAATAATTCATCCGTATCTTCTGAAAACTATATTGAAAAGCTAAGGAAGATGAACTGCAATATAACAAGGGATATGATCATGACCAGCGGAGATGTTATGATCAGATACCTTAAGTCTCAGTATCCAGGAAAGAGTGTGTATTTGCTTGGCACTGATGAGCTAAAAAAGAGCTTTGAGGAGGCTGGAATCATTCTTTTTAAGTCAGAAAGAGACGCTAAGGAAGCGAGGAGTAACGCTGACTGCGAGAAAATTCCTGATCTTGTGGTTGTTGGATTTGATAAAAGTCTCGACTATACGACATTGTCAAATGCCTGTGTCTATATCATGAAAGGGGCAGAATTCCTTGCAACTCACCTTGATATCAACTGTCCGGTTCCAGGAGGATTTATCCCGGACTGCGGTGCAATGTGCGCTGCAATCGAGCTCTCTACCAAGGTTAAGCCCAAGTTTGTGGGTAAGCCCTTTAAAGAGACTGTGGATATGGTAGTTGATGCTACAGGAGTGGACAAGGACAAGATTGCATTCGTTGGAGACCGCATATACACAGATGTTGCCACGGGCGTCAACAATGGAGCTATTGGAGTGCTGGTTCTTACATGCGAAACCAAGCTATCAGAAGTTCCTGATTCTGAAGTTAAGCCAGACGTGATTTTTGATTCAATAAAAGAAATGGGCGAAATGCTCTGAAAATAGGGGAGAACTAATATAATGGGGAAACTTGAAGAAGCACGGAGCATCTTTGCTGCAGATAAGTATGCTACTGAGGCTAGTGGCATTGTCATTGAAGAAGTAGGGGATGGATACGCCAAGTGCAGCATGAAGCTTACTGACATTCATAGAAATGCATTTGGGGGCGTAATGGGCGGAGCTATATATACTCTGGCGGACTTTACTTTTGCTGTGGCATCCAACTTTGAAAAAGAAAAGCTCACAGCCAGCCTTGTGGGACAGGCTACGTTTCTTTCTATGTCAAGGGGAGAGATTTTATATGGTGAGTCTGAGCTTATCAAGGACGGCAGACAGAACTGTTTTTACCAGATAAGAGTATATGATGACCTGGGAGTAGATATTGCTACTGTATCTTTTACAGGAGTGCATATAGACAAGTTCAAGAGATAAAAATATTTGTTGGGGTTTTTAAGTGAAAAAGAAAAGTACAGTTTTTAGAATTCTTGGAAGCATGTTCCTGCTTCTTTTTTCCATGTACATATTTCCAGTAAAGGCTTCAGCTGACATTGGTGCGAAGCCTTCAATTTACATAAAACTCATCAATGCTCCGGAGAATTGTTATGTGGCACTTCTTGATGACTGGAAAAATGAAGATGCGCCATATAATACAGAATTAAGGGATTTTGATCCTGAAAAAGAAACTATAGATGAGTATCTTGAAAACTTCTCTTATGAGAGATGGACGTATTTTACATCTTTCTGGGAGAACAATTACTATAAGCCCAATGAAAAAAATGAAGTAACTTTTGATTATGACGTTCCGGATCCCTTCAGGATACTTGTTATAGATGAGGCTGGACCCGTAAAGGTAAGCGAAGTCTTTGACAAAAGGGAGTTTAATGCCTCTATTACATATGATTATGCTGCAAATACCATAACTGAGCACTACTTAAGAAAGTCACTGTCTAGAATAATTCAGGTGCTAGGTTATTATCTTTTGACGATAGTATTTGAATGGATAGTTTTCCTGCTCTTTAAGCTTCCGAGGAACAAAAGAAATATCATCAGCTTTTTTGTTGTCAATGCAATCACCAATATTCCATACAACATATTTAAAGTGTACTTCTTAAGCCGCGCTGGCTGGCCGGGTCTTTTTATTGCAGGATTTTTGGAGATCATAATAATGATCTTCGAGGCCATTGTCTACAGCTTTGCCCTGGTTACAGATAAAGGAGAACCCGGGCCTAAATGTTTTTTCTATGGTATCGTAGCCAATATCTTTAGCGTTTTCATGGGGATGGTACTGGTGATTCCTTTTATGATGATTGATGAATTTATACACGAGACTTTTTTACACTAAATTGTACATACTAAACCAAAGGCTCAGTGTACGTTCATACCTTGAAAGTCTATAATGTGTGCAAAGACAGATGATTTCTGTATTATTCATCATGAATATTCTGGAGGATATAAAAATGGAAAAAGAAATTGATAAGACTTTGCCAAATCAAAATAACGAGAAAAAGCAATATAGAGTTTATAGATCTTCTTCATATTCCTATGGCTATGATCAGCTCATTGGATCATATGATACCTATGAAGAGGCAAAGAAAGACGCAGATGCTTTTAATGATAATATGGAAGAGATGCGAGGCTCATACACTTTTGATATGAGAGATTATGCGACGGCTTATGTTGTGGGACCCGATGATAAAAAATAAATGAAGGTAAAATAATAAGATTGATAGACATATGCAAACAAATGTTCTACAATATATAAAACGATCTTTTCATTGGGGGATAGTAATTTGATAGCCTATGTAAATGGAATTATTGAGTATATTGAAGAAGGTCTGTGCGTGGTTGATGTTGGAGGAATAGGCATGAATGTGTTTATTTCCGGATCAACCATGGACAGGATGCCTGGTATAGGTGAAGCAGTCAAGCTCTATACTTATACCAGCGTCAAGGAGGATTCCTTCACACTCTATGGATTTCTTTCAAGGGATGAGCTTTCTCTTTTCAAGATGCTCATCACCGTAAATGGAATTGGCCCCAAGGGTGGACTTTCAATCCTGTCTGTTATGACTCCGGATGACCTTAGATTTGCCATAATGGCTGGAGATTCCAAGTCAATTTCTGCGGCTCCTGGCATCGGTAAAAAGACCGCAGAGAGGATCACCCTTGAGCTTCGTGACAAGATCAAGGTATCTGAGGACGATATGCTTGGAAATAGAGCTGCTGTTACTATGGATGATCTTTCAGGAGATGCTTCCTCTGCCAGAGATGAGGCTGTGGCTGCTCTAGTGGCACTTGGCTACAATTCAACAGATGCCATGAAGGCTGTCAGGAAGGTTCTTAAGGCAGATGAAAGTGCGGCATCTGATACAGAAGTACTTCTTAAACTTGCACTTAAGGAGATGTACTAATGGAAAAGAGGACGATTAAGACTACAGCTAGAGGACTTGATGCGGAGTACGGCGCTGAGGACGTCAAGATTGAAGGCTCACTGCGCCCCAAGACTCTAAGTAACTACATAGGTCAAAAGAAGATCAAGGAGAGCCTTGAGATTTATATAGAGGCTGCCAAGAAGAGGGGAGAGAGCCTGGATCACCTTCTTTTTTATGGTCCTCCCGGACTTGGTAAGACAACTCTTGCTTCCATCATAGCTTCTGAGATGGGAGTCAACATCAAGATCACCTCAGGACCAGCAATTGAGAAGCCTGGTGACATGGCTGCAATCCTCAATAACCTTAAGGAAGGCGATGTTTTGTTTGTGGATGAGATCCACAGACTTAACCGTCAGGTTGAAGAGGTTTTATACCCTGCAATGGAGGACTTTGCCATTGATATCATGATAGGTAAGGGACCTACAGCCAGATCAATAAGGCTTGATCTTCCAAGATTTACCCTTATTGGAGCTACAACAAGGGCAGGTATGCTGTCAGCGCCTCTTCGTGATAGATTTGGAATGATCCACAGGATGGAGTTTTACGAGATTGACGAGCTGTGCAGCATCATCATGCAGTCAGCCAAGGTTTTGAACGTAGAAGTTGATAAAAAAGGCGCAATTGAGATGGCAAGAAGGAGCCGTGGAACGCCTCGTCTTGCCAATAGGATACTTAAGAGAGTAAGGGACTTTGCCCAGGTTCGATTTGATGGCAGGATCACTGAGGATGTGGCTGTAACAGCCCTTGATCTTATGGATGTAGATAAAATGGGTCTTGATCACACAGACAGAAACCTTCTTATGACCATGATAGGTAAGTTTTCAGGAGGACCTGTGGGACTTGATACTTTAGCAGCTGCCATAGGAGAAGATGCAGGTACAATTGAGGACGTTTATGAACCATATCTTATCAAAAACGGATTCATAAACAGAACCCCAAGAGGCCGCGTAGTTACTGATGCTGCATATCACCATTTAGGGCTTGAAATGCCCACTGATAGCGGTATATAATCATTTTATATAACGATTGAGTGGGGAGATTATCATGGCGTCCAAGACAGATACCGAGGTTATAATTGGCGGCAAGGTTTTTACCTTGAGCGGATATGAGAGTGAGGAGTACCTTCAGAAGGTAGCCTCATATATCAACAATAAGATTTCTGAGTACAACAAGATCGATGGCTTCAAGAGACAGCCCATCGATACACAAAATGTCTTGTTACAGCTCAATATTGCTGATGATTACTTCAAGAGCAAGAAACAGATTGAGATGATGGAGGAGCAGCTCTCTGAGAAGGAGAAGGAACTCTATGATCTTAAGCATGAGCTGATAGCTACTCAGATCAAGCTTGAAAACACAGAGAAAAACAGCAAGGGCCTTCAGACCAAGCTTGATGAGTCTTCCAAGAAGATCATTCAGCTTGAGACACAGGTCAAGAACAAGAAGTGATAATTTAAGGCTGTCTTTTGACAGCCTTTTTATTTGTTAAGAGCCCTTTGTGGGCTTGTTGGGAACGATATGAAGAAAGTAGAACTTTTGTCACCTGCAGGTGGCTATGAAACAATGGTGGGCGCTTTTAATGCTGGCGCTGACGCAGTTTATCTTGGAGGATCTAAGTTTGGCGCAAGGGCCTACGCTGACAACTTCGACAGGGATCAGGTTCTTGACGCTATTGTCTATGCACATCTCCACGGTAAAAAAATCTATATGACTGTTAACACCCTTGTCAAAGAGGGTGAGTTCTCTGAAGTCTACGACTTCATGGTTCCCTATGCAGAAAAAAATCTTGACGGAGTTATAGTTCAGGACCTGGGAGTAGCAAGGCTCATCAGGCAGGAGTTTCCAGGAATTGAACTTCATGCCAGCACCCAGCAGACTATAACCGGTGTTTATGGAGCAAGGCTCCATAAGGAGAGAGGCTATACAAGAGTTGTTCCTGCAAGAGAACTGAGCCTTTCTGAGATGAAGGCCATAAGGGATGAGGCTGATATTGAAGTTGAGGCTTTTATCCATGGTGCTATGTGCTATTGCTACTCTGGAGCATGTCTTTTTAGCTCTGTTGTAGGTGGTAGAAGCGGAAACAGAGGAAGATGTGCCCAGCCCTGCAGACTTCCTTATGGTATAAATGGAAACCAGGGTGAACAGTATCCACTTAGCCTTAAGGATATGAGCACTATTTCCATTATCCCAGAGCTTATAAATGCAGGTATTGACTCCTTCAAGATAGAAGGAAGGATGAAAAAGCCTGAGTACAGCGCAGGTGTTACAGCTCTTTACAGAAAATATATCGATAAATACTACGATGATCCCAAGGGAGACCATAATGTTTCAAAGGAAGATCTGGAAACACTAAAGAATCTTTATCAGAGAACTGGAATAAGCGAAGGCTACTATCACAGACATAATGACAAGTCCATGGTGACAGTTGTTTCTCCAGCATATAATGCAACTTCTGAGGATATTTTGACCAGGGTTCATGACAAGTACCTGACATCAACACTTAAGTATAAGTGCGATATGTACTGCGAGCTTATAGTGGGTCAAAAGGCTAAGCTTACAATGTCAGTCCAAAGGGGCGATGATTTCTTTTACCAGGAAGCTTATGGAGCAGAGGTTCAGAGCGCAAGTAAGCGTCCTATGGATGAGGAGTCTATAAGAAAACAGCTAGGTAAGCTTGGAGAGACTTCCTACGAAGCTGAAACTATCGATATCACAATAGATGATGGTGGAACAGGATCTGGAATATTTATAGCTGTCAGCTCCTTAAATGAGCTTAGAAGGCAGCTGTGTCTTAAGATGGATGAAGCCCTTATCTTGGAAAACAGCTTTGAAACACCTAAGGCTCCATCATTATCAGGATCAGATCTTGAGCGCTACAAGAGCCTGGAGATGGGAAATAAGAAGGGAAGATTACAGATTCTTGTAACCACCAAGGACCAGCTTAAGACAGTCCTTGACTATGACCTTTCTTCTGGCCTTATTGACAGAGTTTTTGTAGATAGCAATATCTTTTTATCATTAGATGATAAGACCAAGGCTGGGATTAGTTCTGTAAAAGAAAATGCAAGCTCACCTAAGTTCTACGTTGCGCTTCCCTATATAACCAGGGAAGAAGCCTGGGATGGGAGCCTAGAAGTCAAGAGAGTAGCTGATGCTATAAAAGACTGCTCATTTGATGGTATTCTGGTGCGGAATCTTGAACAGCTTGGGGCTTTAAAAGAACACGGATATAAGGGAAATATTTCTTTTGACTACGGAGTCTACAACTGGAACAGGGAAGCTGTACTTGAACTTCTTGATATTGCTATGGCTGATGGCGACCATAGAATATCTGATGATGGTATTTTTGCAGATGAGATTTCAGTGCCTTATGAGCTTAATTTTGGGGAGGCAGCTGAGCTTGTTGCTGCTGTAAAGAAAAGCGCAAATATTCCAGTAGCTTACAATATCTATGGACATATTCCAATGATGGTAAGCGCCGGCTGTATAAAAAAGACTACTGATGCTTGCAGTGGCAGAATGCATGAGCTTTATAGCGAAAATGTAAACATTGTTGACAGGAAAAACAACAAGATGACAGTTACCTGTAACTGCAGGCACTGCTACAATGTGATCTGGAACGCATTTCCAACATCTCTTCATGGAAATCTTGATAAGATCATGGGAAAAGAGTTATTTGATGATCTTAGGATTGACTTTACCATTGAAAGCGGCTCAAGGTGCAGGGAAATCCTTGACTACTATACAGACAGGATAAGTGGACAAAGCCCTGCAGACATTTTTGCAAATGGCAGCTTTACCACAGGACATTTTAAACGCGGAGTTGAGTGATACTTAAATGGAACTATATGTAACTGAGATATCTAAATATGTCATAGATGCATTTATGCTTATCTATTGCATTGAGGCTTTTATGACTTTTCGCTTCAAAACTGAAAAGAAGAGGCGTGGCATTTACATAAGGCAGATAATATGCATGTTCGTGGTGCAGATATCCTGCTTTATCCAGATAATAGCAAGGACTGGAAAACCTGTTTATCTGTTTTTCTTTGCTTTTCAGATAGTGATCTTTGCCTCGGTCCTTATGCTTTTTTACGTCATCTATCCGGAAGGCAACAGGCTCATCATCAACAATGCCTGCCTTCTTTTGATGATAGGTCTTATCATCATCACAAGGATCTCTTACGACAAGGCAGTTAAGCAGTTCTTTATCATAACAGCATCCTTTATAATCGGGTTCTTCATTCCTGAGATCATCTTCAGGTTCGATTTTCTTAAGAAATTCACATGGCTCTATGCAGCTATGGGTGTAGTGGCAATTGGAGCGGTTCTGGTTTACGGAGCAGCTACTAACGGTTCTAAGATCACATTTACCCTTGCAGGTATAACCTTCCAGCCCTCAGAAGCTGTAAAGGTATTATTCCTGTTTTTTATGGCAGGAGCTTTGGTAGAAGCAAAAGAGATATGGCAGCTGTTTTTGGCATCCATGGCTGCAGCTGCCCACGTGATGATCCTGGTTTTATCAAGGGACCTTGGAAGCGCGCTTATTTTCTTTGTGATCTACCTTGCCCTTATCTATATTTCTACAGACAACATCTGGTATCTGCTTCTTGGCCTTGCAATGGGAGGCTTTGCAAGTATAGTTGCTTACAAGCTCTTTTCCCATATCAGAGTCAGGGTCCATGCGTGGCGTGATCCGTTTGGTGATATTGCATCTTCCGGTTATCAGCTTTCACAGTCGCTGTTTGGCATATCAAGCGGAGGCTGGTTTGGTCTTGGGCTATACGGAGGTTCACCAACATCAATTCCATATGTTGAACAGGACTTCATTTTCTCAGCAATAGCTGAGGAGCTGGGAGTTATTTTTGCTGTGACCATGGCCCTTATCATTGTGAGCTCATTTTTCATGATAATGTATGAGGGTTACTTTATCAGGGACAGATACTACAGACTGGTTGTGTGCGGCATTGGTGTTGCGTACATTTTCCAGAGTTTCCTTACTATTGGCGGCGGATCCAAGTTTATACCGCTTACCGGTGTTACACTTCCGCTTGTGAGCTACGGTGGAACTTCAGTGCTTGTGACCATTGTGATGATCATGGTGGTGGAGGGCGTATGCCTGATAAGGACTGATGAGAGATTTGAAGCAATGCAGAGAAGAAGAGCCCAGCTTGAGGCCAAAAAAGCTGAAAGGCAGGCAAGAAATAGAAACGATGGCTACGAGAGAGATTATGGCACAAGAGAAGATTAAAAAGAAAAAGAAGATAAGGTCATATCCAATCCTGATCCTCAGTGGTTTTTATGCTGCTTTATTTGCTGTGATGCTCATTTATATTAGTGCCTATTCCTACAACAACAGACAGGTGCTAATGGACAACAGCTATAACACAAGACAGCAGATACTATTAAATCAGAATTCCAGAGGAAGGATCCTTTCAAGGAACGGGGATGTACTGGCATATTCAGAAGCTTCGGCTGATGGCAAGGAGAAAAGAGTATATCCCTATGGGAAAGAGTTTGCCCATGTGGTAGGCTATTCGACCAATGGCAAGGCAGGAATAGAGGCTCTTGCCAACTATTATCTTATTAACACAAGCATTGATCTTTCTGAAAAAGTTGCTTTTGATACCAAGGGAAGCAAATATCCTGGAGACTACTGCGTGACTACTCTTGACGTGAACCTTCAGGAGGTTGCTTATAATGCGCTTTCGGCCAGAAAGGGCGCAATCGTTGTTTCTGATCCTAAG
>JAEEGI010013643.1_pt1 | contig 17208 bp, 15 predicted proteins | sample 8958751 | NCBI WGS metagenome assembly JAEEGI01 (sample SAMN16246545, study PRJNA631951) | gut metagenome | biome: gut microbiome; feature: rumen; material: KS-attached | host: Bos | place: Iran: Karaj | collected 2018-10
TGGCAACAAGATAGCCGCAGCCTTGTCGTTCGAAAATGTGGTAGAGCATGTCAATGACAAATGTCCAACCTACGACATTAGTATCAATAGTTGGACGCTCCACGGCATAGTCAAGAGTGGCGTTAATCTCACCAGTACCAGCACACGCGATAGCAAGATCAATGTGCCCTAACGTTTCATGAAGAGTACAAATGGCTTGCCCAATCTCTTCCAAGTTGGTAATGTCAGCTTTAGCAGGAATGGCCTTGGATGGATATTTATGATACAATTCGTCAACCAAATGTGCTCGTCGTCCAATAATGCCGATTCTATTGTTCTCATTTGCATATTTCTCGAAAAGAGCTTTACCAATACCCGAGGTGGCTCCGATGATAACGATATTCATATTGTGCTTTTTGTGTACAAAAGTAATAGTTTATTTGTAAGCCTAAGCACAATTGAAAGTAAAAGAAACGTCATTAGGGCAAACTCTCAAAACATTTTGAGAATTTACAGCCCAAAAGTTATCTCTCTACGTATGTTGCTGATAGTTGTTGGTGTAACTTTTAGATAAGAGGCTATGTCTTTTAGGTTGATACTTTGTACTATTTCAGGACAACGAAGGAGTAAACGCTTATACCGCTCTCTGGTGGTCATGCGATAGGTATCAAGATATTGTGTATAGACCTGCGAAAAGAGATGGTCGGATATGGCTTGCTTAAGCTCTCTCATACCATTGGAATCTAATAGTTTTCGCAATTCTTCACCTGCTAATAGAAAGACCTTACAAGAAGTTTCTGCCACAATAGTCACTTCTGACATCTTGCTTGAAAGACAATTTGGGTAATCGCCCACGAACTCGCCCTCAAAGGCAAAACCAGTAATACAGTCTTTTTGTTCTGAGGAATTATGTACCATGTAGTTGAAGTATCCACATTTAACAAACCCAATAAAGCGAGACTCTTCACCTGCTTTTATGAAATAATCACCTTTAGCATATTGTGTCAATCGACCATGATTAATACAATACTCATTCAGTGCAGAGAGGTCAAGACCATTGATGTATGAATTTATGCCTACCATATCTATAATTTCTTAACAGAAATAAACTATTAACGCGATTAAATTGCATCAGTAGTATTATTGGACATTACTCAATAAGCTGTAAATGAGAATGTCATACACGTTATCTCCTTTTATAACTGCTTTGTACATAATTTCTTTCAGTATAAAACCATTCTTAAGTAGGACACGCTGTGATGCCACATTGGAATGAAAAACGTTTGCCGTAATTCGATTGAGACCAAGTTCCCTTATCGCAATCTCACATACTTGTCCCACAACTTGGCTCATCAGACCTCGATTCCAATAATCTTTCAATAACATATAACCTAATTCCCCTTCAAGCCTATTGTCTGCTTTTCGCTCAACGGAAACACTACCAATAATTTTTCCATCCATGAGCATAGCGCGAAAAGTCCCGTCAACACTCTCGCTTTTGGCAACCATATTCAGCCACCAATCAGCATCATCGTCTGTGTATGGGTTAGGCAATCTGTCAGACAAAAATGTTCTATCAACAGCATTGCATAATTCCATTAGCTCTTTTTTGTCTGTCAAAGACCATTTACGAAAATCTACTTTCATACAGCAAACTTCAAATTATTCAAGTTCGTATCCTACTCTTTAGACTATTCAATCTCTTTTCCCCTCCATCCTATCAATAAATGTTTCATAAATCAGCGGATAGGCATAACTTGCATTGAATGTTATGCCTGGACGCAAAAGAGATTGCAAATCGTTGGTGAACTCTGGATCTTCCATTTTCTCTTGCATATTATTGACGAACTGCTTATAGGACGGAGCCTTGTCAACCACAAACTCCATGTATTTCTTGTAGCATTGAAGGACTTTATCAACATCCACATCCTTTCGCTGTAAGGCAATATAAAGGTCAAAGAGGTCGCGCCCCTTCTTTCGCTGGTAAAGGGCACGAAGTTTGGTTCCCAACAATTCCTCGAAATGATAGGTCGTCAGTTCGGCCTCTCCTGTGAACCATGAATTCTCCACTTTTAACGGAATCTTTGTCAGCCCAAGTACGTTGAAATGTTCGAAGCAGTTGATTTCAACTTTCAGACGTATCTGTACCGTTGGTGATATTTCAGACTCCACGCGGAACAGCATAGTATTATTATATCGTTTCTGCTTAGTTACCCTGTCTGGTAACCAGTCAAGCACTTCCCCTAATCGATACATGATTGGCTTGATTGGTCCAGGAGTAATCTGAACCAAATCAATGTCCTCACTATATCGAGGCTGAGGCGAGAGATAGAGTTTATGCAAAGCTGTTCCACCTCGGAATGCCAACTGCGATGCAAGGAACTCATCGCTAAAGATGGAAACCAAGGCACGACATATAATCAGATCTTGTTCAATCTGTGCATTATCTATCCAGGGAGCATGCTCACTCCACTGTTGTATCGCTATTCTGTTAATCATATATCGTCTGTTTCTATTTCTACGTTTATGTTTATCTTCCACCGGCTGTCTCTGACAGATGGATTATCTTCTGCCGATGTACTCAAAGGTTGATATTTGAAATAACCCGATGATGTACGAAGCTGTTCATACAATTTATCTGCTAACTTCTTTTCCCCAACGACATTTTCAAGTATATAGCCAAGTCGTTGCCATACAACCTTTTTCACATAAGTTGCAAGTGGCGTAAACTGCTTATTAATGTCAATCTGCTCTGAAAGTTCTTCAAGTATGGTGGCGACTCGCGACAATCCACCCACATGTTGCTGATACTGCACAAGGTCAGCGACTGTTAAAAGAGGATTAGATATGCGGATAGTTCCCGTCTCTGTATTTTTTGTAATCAGAGCTTCCTCTGGCAATCCATCCCGATAAAACCAATCTATGGTTACATTACGAGTAGAGACTGTCCTACGCTTAGGAAAAGTCGTCATTACAGAGAATTGCTGGGGACGCTGATGAGCTGCACCAAGCATCTCGGCTGCACTAAGCATACATACATAGTAAGGCTTTTGCAGATACGACATTAACTGATCAATATAATAGGTTGCTGGCACAGATCCACGCAACACATATTGAGTGGGAATAATAACGTAATACCCTCTATATACACTGGCTATAGTCTTGTTTGAACTAAGTCTGGAAAGTTCATTTTGAAGAATCTGTTCAGAAGAACACAAGTCAGCAGCCCTTACATCCTCAATAGAAAACGTAGGAAAACCATGAATAGCTCTATCTTCAATCCACTTTTGTAATGTCATACTGAGTAATTTTGGTGCAAATATAATAAAATAAATATTAGCTTTGTACTGTTTTTGCCTAAAATCACTCTATTTTATAGAATTTTATCTCCAAATTCGCATTTTTATCGAATTTGGAAGCAAAATACACGCATATAACTCTAAATATGAGATATGATTGCCGTCCAAAAGAAAGAGAAGCCAATTATTCTGTTTGATAGCGCAACCCTTTGGTTTAGTTTATACCCATATTAAATATCTATAACCTAAACTAAACCTTAATGAAAGAATGTGCAAAAACCTGCGTTAAAAAGTGTAAACGTGCAAAGAACTGGAAAATCGATTTTGCAGATGTTTGCATTTTCTTTTTTTGACGGCAGTCATATTTGCAGATTTTTGCCTATTTTGCGTCCCCCCACCGTCCCTCGGAGTCACTTTAGATACCCTAAAACAAAGGCGTTTATGCTAATTATCAACGACTTATATTTGCAGATAGTAACTTCTGCGTCGGAAAGTAGATTCTGCGTGGGGAAGTAACTTGCCTTATCGTTTTTCTCGCTTCTTTCCAGCGGGGGAAGAACTTGTCCATCAGGGCATGGAAACGGGCATTGTGGCTGGGTTCCAACAGATGGCACAGTTCGTGAACCACCACGTGCTCGACACACCATTCAGGCAACAGCAGCAGATAGTAAGAAAAACAGATGGACTTGTTCTGGACATTGCAGACACCCCAACGTGAGATCATCGCCCTGTAACGGACTGCGGACGGCTTCACGCCCATCTCCTTCGTGTGGCGGTCCACCATCGGCTCTATCAAGGCCTTCAATCTCTGCATGGCATCTTCAACCTGTTCTCTCGTCTGCAGCGGCAGCTTGTTATAAAAGTCAGCCCTGCGCTTCTGGCTCTCACTGGTTTTCTTTCGTGCCTCAGCTATCCACTCGCGGTGTTCTTCAATGAACCGCTCCACCAGTTTCTTGGGCATACCAATCGGTGCCGACACATGTACATCGCCGTTCTTCACGATGCGCATCGACAGCCTCCTGGTTCTCCTATATGTCACCTGTATCGCCATATAATCGATGTGATGATGCCGCAAAGGTACGAAGAAAAAGTGACATTCGTCACATTTCCATGCTGTTTATCCCAGATATTTGGTAATTTCAGCAACTATTCGTATCTTTGCAGTTGAAAACTGATAAATTTTTAATGATGTATAAAACTAGCAACTTACCCAACACCCGAATCGATGTGGCCGATGCCCTGAGAGGTATCGCTGTGGCCGGCATCATCCTGTATCACTCCGTCGAGCACTTCAACATCTTCACCCAGGAGCCGATAGTCCATCCGCTGCCGAGCGACCAGACGGTGGCCGACGTGCTGGCCTGGCTGCTCTCAGGCAAGATGTACGGCATCTTCGCCATGCTCTTCGGACTCAGTTTCTTCATCATGAACGACAACCAGCAGCAGAAAGGCAAGAACTTCTCCCTGCGATTTGCCTGGCGCATGTGCCTGCTGTTCATGTTCGGCATCGTCAACGTGGCCTTCTACGACGGCGACATCCTGATGCTCTATGCCTGCTACGGCCTGCTGCTCATCCCCATCAGCTACCTGCCGTCGAAATGGGTGTGGGCCATCATCGCCCTGTTGGCCATCCAACCCGTCGAGCTCTACTGTCTGCTGACGGGCTACGAGATCGATTTCTCCAGATTCTGGGAAATATCCGGCATCATCAACAGCGCACACGAACACGGGACTTTCTTGGAGAACACCCTCACCAACCTGCGATACGGCTTTGAGGTGAATCTGCGGTTCAATATCTTCAGCGGACGACTCACGCAGCTGCTCTGTCTCTTCATCCTCGGCATGCAGTTAGGTCGCCAGCGATTGTTCTATAACGAAAGGGAGAATCTGAAGATATGGCACATCATCCTCATTTGCTCGACCATCGTTGTCATCGCGTTGAGTTTTGTCGAATTCGGCGATCTCGATCCATGGCTTAAGCCCATCTACAACCTCATCATCCTGTTGATGATTGTCTCGGCCATCGTCTCAGCCTGGTACGCTTTCGAGGGCGTGCGCCGTGTGCTCCATCACCTCTGCATCTTCGGTCGCATGAGTCTCACCAACTACCTGCTCCAGTCCGTCATCGGCTGCGCCATCTTCTGCGGCTACGGTCTGTCCTGTTACAACTATCTGGGCATCACCTACGCCGTCATGGTCGGCTGCGCAATGGTCATCTGCCAGTATCTCTTCGCCCGCTATTGGTTCTCCACCCATCCTCGCGGCCCGTTAGAAGGCCTCTGGCGAAAACTCACGTGGATTTAATGGGGTACAGCGAGCCGCCACTCTGATTTGAATGACGGCTCTTGCTTTTACTTGATGGTGATCCAGACGGCCTCACCCCTACCCTTGGCCTCGACAATCTTTTGCTTCAGCTCATAGAGCCACTTTCGACTTTCAAGCACTTCACCTACACGCTGGTTGCGGCCTACGAGGATGCAGCCTTGAGTATCCTTGGCGGTGTTGCCCATGTGGATGCGAATGCCTTGCCATTGCTTGTTGAACTCAGGACCACCGAGCAGAATGGGAAGCCACATCTTAAACTTCGGGCTCCAAGAGATCACCACGGCATAGCGACCTTCAGGGATGGCCGATCGGCCTTTTACTTTATAGGCACCGTTGGCGTAGTCTCGCCAAGTGGGTTCGAGGGTATCGCAGAAGTATGTGTCTGCCTCGCCAGGGCGATACTCATCCATTATTTGCTGGCGGATGTAGAGGTGACCTATCGTGTAGGTCTTGCGTTTTGCTATACGTTCTAATATCAGTTCCATAATTTTCAATTTTCAATATTTAATGTTCAATATCCTTAATGTCACAAAGTCACGAAGTCACAAAGTCACGCTTTGTCAATCTTGGTCTTACCCCAATGCTTCTGGTCGGTCTTCTCAATCCATCCGTCACGCATCCAGCGGGAGATAATCTTTCTGAGCGACACGTCGCTACAAAAGCCACGCTTCAAGGCACGGAGATCATCGACGGTGAATACAGGTGCCAGTTGGTCGAACACCGAGTGGTTGGCTCCATATCGCTGGCACTCGTCCTGAGCATCGACATACTGACTCTGCAAGGCCTCGCCAAAAGCGGCTATCTGCTGTTGTAGACAATATTCAGCCATCATCGTTGCAAAGTCGAGACAAGCCTTTGACTCCTTAGAGCACCCAGTCAGCAGATGGAAGATGACCCCACAGCGGAAGCCGATGACAGCCGCACGCTTGCGATAGATGTCCTTCACGTGGTCGATGTCCTTAGCAGCCTCCACACGTTTCTGCTCTACCCATTCCTCGATGGTCTTGCGCAGTCTAGGGGTGTCAACCAGTCCGCTGAATGAGCGCAATCGGGTGACTGCCTCTTGGATTCGAGCCTCGTCCTCTGCCGAACGACGGCCAAACTTTGGCATCTTAGAGAAAGAGCTATCTGGCATCTCGGCCACGAGAATACGAGAGGAAAGCCCGTTCTCTATATTGTCCGACTTGAAGCACTTGCGCATGGCGCCATTGGTGCCGAGCATCGTCCAGTTATAGGCTACTTTCACCACGCCACTCTCTGCCTGATCAGAATTATAGTCCTGACCCCATTCGCCCAAATCGAACGAGAGACGATAGATGTCATACTTCGACGACCACGAGCCAGCACCGTTCGTTTTGCGAAGGGTGTCAAGTTCCTCTCCGAATGAGTAGAGCGTGTGCCCTTGAGCATTCTTGAATCGTTTCAAGAGCGTTGAGCACGATACCGTGACTGGCACCATACGGATGAGCACCTTCGGGTCATCGGGAGCCTTCTCGTTGGCCTTGCGACCTTTTTTACGCTCCTTCCACTCCTCTTCGCGCTTGCGGGCAAGCGCATCTTCATCATCAAACTGGCGCTTCCATACATCAACGGCATTTTTTACCACCGACTTGTTGGAAGCCTGCTCACCGCGAATGATGGCCATCAGTCCGAGGTGCTGACGATTGCCGTCGCAATACTCCACCTCCACTTGGTCGGCATATGCCCCTGCAATGGGCATTACACCACAGAGCACCGGCATGTGCATCGACACGGGAACACCCACCAACGACTCTTTGAGTCCGATAGGCAAAGCCTTGACATTCACCTTTACACCCGTTTCTTTCTCTACCGCCTCGGCATCTTCTGCCTCATCTGACGGAATGCCCACCTCGAGCGCACTCACGATCTGCTTCATCAAGCGCGAGCCCTTGGTAGGCTCCTTGCAAGCTGAATGGACGATTGAACGCATTTCCTGTTCTTTCAGTCCGTAGCGGGGCATCACCTCTAAAAGCCAGTCCTCAGAGTTGTCGCAGATAGCGCGGAGGTTTGCTGCCAACTGATGCAACTTGTCGTTGCGCTCACCCTCGGTAGGCTCACCGCCGATCCTGCGCCAGTACTCACTGATGATAGAGGTGTAGTCGATACCCTTGAAGTCGCTTGGATACTTCTTCTCCTTTTGCTCTTCGACAACCTCGACAGCTTTAGGGGCTGGGGTGGTTGGAGTCATAACCGACACCAGTTCTGTCACCTCAAACAACTTATCGCTGACATACTTCGTATGATCTTCGGGCACCATATAGATGCAACGGTCGTACCCCTTGACTTTCACATCTGGCTCGAAACCAGTAGCTTCTTTCATCAGCTTTTGGGCTGTTTCGGCATCCATACCAGCAGGCAGTTCTACGAGTACATGAGTACCTCGTCGAGCCGACTCCTCAATCATCAGTACCACGATGCCAGAGGATTTTAATGTTTCATGTTTCACGTTTAATGCACTCACGATTTCATCCGTATGCCCCTTCTCATCGAAGTCCATCATCAATCGGTTTAAGGGCTTCAGGGCATCGGCGGCGGCACGATGATTGTCACGAAACTCAGCGCACGAAGGTGTCCAGACGGGCAACTTGTGCTTTAGCTCCTCGTCACCTTTTTCTATACGTGCACACATCTCAGCCAGCCAAGGCTCACGGCGAAGGCGTTCCCACTGCTTTCGGGTGGCAGGGAGGCAAGGGGCACCGTGCCCCTTACCTATACATGTGAAATACTGCTCCATGATTATCGGTTCCATATCGTTTCCTCCTTTCGTGTTTTAAAGTAACTCAAAATCTCGTCGGCCTCTTCCTGGTAGAGTGCCTTGGTGAGTGCCAGACCGTACTTGCGCGGGAACTTGAATTCCACAATCACCTGCTGCATGTCGGGACGTTCGCGCTTCCATCGATTCGAGACTTTCACCCTTCCGTGAGCCGTCTCATAGACCGTTGTGTACATCGGGCCCTTCGAGCCACGCTTCCAACGCTTCACACGGGTGCGACCATCGTTATCTACTTCGACACCGGCCTCATAGCGGACACGTTCGCCACCTGTCACCTCCTTGTCACTCTCCCACGGGCACGGCACTATCAGCAAGTTGCCGTTGGTCTGGAAGTTAATACTTGCGTCCATCTGGACAGCGTTCTGTAAAATCTGCTCTTGGAATTTTGTTGTGTTCATTGTTTTCTGAATTTTGGTAGAGCGAAGTGTCAGAAGGGTGGCCACCTTTCGTTTGTGATAGAAATCTCGCGAGACTCCGTTCACCTCAACTCAGAGTTAAACTTTAGTTAGCGATTAAGAAACTTTGTGTAGAAGGGTTGGTTCGCTACTCCGTTACCTCCTTTGTGCATTCGGCATCTGTTCATCAGCGCCAGTTGCTTACGGGCCTCAGTGGCCATCTTTGAACGATACTCGTCTTTTACAATCATTCTCTTGTACATCTTTCTTTTGTTTACCGCTCCTTAGGCGGGGTCTTAATTGGTTCGTTGGATGTGCTTTGTTCAAGTCAGCATCCATAATCCCCGTCCTACCCCCTGTTTCTTCGGGAAAACGTTCGGGTAAACTTTCGGGAAGGGCATACTTCACCCCTCCGAGCAAAGAAAAAAGAAAAGCGGAACCCCTTGTGTTTCAAAGAGATTCCGCTATATGCGAAAATTTTTCAAAAAAATCTGTGCTTTCCCGAAAGATTTCCCGAAGGCTTATTTTCGCTTGTGCCAATGCATATCCTGCTGGTCAAACTGGTCATATTCCGAACGGAAGTCATCATCCAGATCGTCACGGTCAGCATCGGGTGAAATTTTCAGCAGATTGATGCACTCCTGAATCACAGGCAGTGCTTTATTATGAGCAGGGTCGCCATTGTCTAATCCCGTCAACCACTGCCCCTGCTTATCCATGAAATGACCTTCAAGTATCGAGGATAACGTAAACCCAGCCGGTACGTCTATCAGTTCCGTTTTTATCAACTGCTTAAACAATTCCACCAACGTGCCTTTGCCATAAAGTCCTGTCCACGTCAGTTGGCAGTTCTCGTCTCTCTGACCTGAGAAAAGATTCTTGAAGTTAGCCTCAAAGCCGTCAATCCAGCCTTCCTTAGTCAGTTTCTGAAAGAACAAAGTCAGATGCCCATCCAGCACCTTACTTCTCCGCTTCAAGGTCATCAGCTCACGAGGCTTTGGTGGCTTCTCGTCAGAATCCTTCTTGCCACTGCCTTTCTTGGAATTTGGTGCAGCCTTGGGTGCTGGGCCATTGTTTATCTGAATACCTATGCCGCCTGGCTCAATATTCCCAAATTCGTTCTCTACAAGTTTCACGCCTACAACATCGCCCTTGAAGTTACTCAGGTCGAACCCCTCGGCAGCAGCCTTTATCAGTTCTTTGATGTCTATATCCATTAGTCTTTTTTCATTCCTTTAATTACCCCAGTACCACCTGCTTCCACGTTCTGAATCTCTGTATCCACTATCTTTGTTCCAACGTATTCCTTTGGCTTTATGATAGTAGTACTCTTGATGCCGAACTTATCAAAAAGAGCTATTACCTCTTTGTCGTAGGCATGATTGTGGTCAATATTATAACGGTTAAGAAACAGCAGATTCCCCTTAATCGTCTCTTTATCCATTTTGTCGGAACACTCCACCATATCCGCAAACAATTGCTTGATTTCTTCTGACCCGCCTCCATCAATCTTTATCTCTTGCAGCTCATAGTCCAACAGTCCCGTTTTCTTACCAGCCAGCCAACGGGAATCTTCCTTGTCGGTCATTTGCTCAATGAGAGGCCATAAGAATTCATAACCTTCCAGACGTTCAAAAATGCGGAAGATAATCTTTTTGAAATCAATACCGACGCTTCGTTTACTCATGGCCTGCAATTGGACTGTGACCAGCGTCAGAATAAGCATGTAATCATCCTTCACCTCGGTTTCATCTTCCAGATCATCCATCTCGTCATCCAAGCCCTCTTCAATGTCTGGCAATTCGAGAATCGAATCACAGAAGTTTCGGGCTGACAGGAACACTTCAACGGGCGACAATTCTGTATGACCATCGCGCTGCATTTGCTTCAATGCCTCATGGCTGATGATATAAACCACATTGTTGAGCAACTGATGCCTTGCGGTTCTTTGCTTTTCTTTGTCCAGTCTAACTATCATGCTGCCTGTTCCTCTTCTGAATCTTCCACTTCGTGCTTCATGTTGTTCATCAGCTCCAGCACCTCTTCTTCTGCTTTCAGACGGTCTTCAGGTTCTATTTTGCTTCCGTCTTTCTTCCTTGACTTGAAAAGCATTTCCAAGAAATTCTCGTTGAACTCAAAGCTGACAATCTTATCTGTATTGTCTTCGTCATTGTCAATGAAACAACGGAAAGTACCACCGTCATTTGTTACCAACTCCACGGGTTCGTCAATGGCATCGGCAAACGTCAGAAGGTTGCGCATGAACACAGAACTCTTATCAACATAGAGTGCAGCTTTTTTCTGTTCAGGCATCACCGTATAGTGGCCCTTATATTTTGCCTGTTTCTGTGCATGAAGCACGTCAAGCAGAGACCCCATGATTGAATCGTCAAAATAGTCGCGGTTCTTCGACCTCAATTCCTCTATCTTTCTGAGAATCTCGTCCCTATCCATCTCAGGCACTCCAAATCGAAGTGACTGGGCATGTTCCTGCTGACGCTCCCAAACCTTGAAAAGGTCAACTGGATAATAGTCAGGTAGAATGTCAAATCCGTAGCAATGATCCTTGAACAGTTGCTGGTCAATGACAAACGACAATATCTTTGCCACCTGCCGGGTATTACTAAACGCTTTCTTACGCTTCTGAATGGCTACCGTCCTGAGATTGTCGCGATTATCAATGATAACGAAACACGATGGTTCGTCCTTGGCCATTGCCGGCTCAAAGTCACGCTCTACAGGAATGTCTATATCATTGGCAAAGCGCATCACGATAATACCAGGTGCGGTATTGAGGTGATACACCCTATGCTTATATACTTTCCTTGTTTCAGCCTCTCCCATATAAAACTCGATGCTCTCATCATTCTCGAAGAGAGCACCAAAAGCAGACTGTCGCTGTTCCCAGTCATAGCATCCTGCGTCGTGCTTGTATTTTGCGTAATACTGTGCGAATCTTGACATCTATCTTATACCCAACTATTTAATAATGAGTTGCAAAGGTACGAAAAATCCAGCAATTTTCTGAGAAATCCAAGAAGAATTTTTTGTTAAGTATTCTAAAGCCTCAGATACTCAGAGAGATAGACGTAAATAAGTTTCAATTAGTATATTCACCTTCTGCAGCAAGTCCTATATGTTGCTCATACAAAGGCTCTTGTCTCTCGGAACCCCTGAGTGGTCTCAGTTGGACAATGGTTTGCCTAACTGCCTTACGTACCTTTCTCATTGCTTTAAGGCTTGATACGATATTGTCAAAATATTCTCCAATTCCAAAAGCGTCTAATACCACTCTTTCGAATTCTTGTCTGATGGGGTCATCTATATCCTGATTAATGTCTAAGATACCACGCTCTACTAATTGAGAGAATTGAGTCATAATAGCCGTCTTCTGTTCTTCGTTTAGCAAAGCTGGATTTAGCATATAACATTTTGAAATGGAGTCCTTGTTGATATCAAGCACACCAAGACCTCTACCGAAACCGACAGCCTCTATATAGAATAAGGAGAGCACTGAATTGAGTAAGGCATGAAGCAAGTCAAGATTATCCGTTGTTCGTTTTCTCTTCAATCCAATCAGTCTCTGATTGATAAACGTTGGCGAGTTGAACTTAGCGTAGAACATGCGGTCATCGGGATTCATCATTGTGAATATCTCGGCTATCTCATCGGTTGTCAGTTCATACCATTCCATTCCAGCACGTGCCAGAACGTCAGGAAGAGGTCTTCCTATTTCATTTACCTCTGCCTCGAATTTCTTAATCCAAGCCAGTGCTCCTCGATACCCAAGACTTTCAAGTTCACCAGTTTCCATACTACAGCAGAAAGCTTTTCTGTCTGTGGTCGGAGATGCAATATAGCTATCTGTGGTCCTTGCATTCATGAGCACGTCTTTCAAGAACTGCGGTTCAATAGGTGCATCGCTTTGTGGGAAAAACATTGGATCCCAACCTCTACGACTACCCCTGAATACTTTCAGATAGTTGCTGACTGGCACTAACTTGTCTTTTATTTCCAGCAACCATTTGAGATTGCTGAACAGAGAATTATATGACACTTTTAGATTTATCAGCGATTCCAATTCTTCAGCGTTGTAATTCACTCTTGCTATGACTTCATTGTCCAATTCCCTATCAAGCAATGAAGAGTTTATAATCGTTTCTTGGTAATCACGGCTCTCAGAAATAACATTGAGATTTCGTTTCCATGTGAAGAATGAAATAGAAGTATTTTCCTCTACTTCTTCACTTTTCCTTCTCATTATCAGCAATGCGGTCACAATATCAGCATTTGTAAACCATTTGCCGCTGCCACTGATATGAACGCGCATATCGTCAAAATCTTCCCTAATGGCTGCAAGGAATTTGCTGCCGGCATCTGTTCCGAGGAATGAATTGGAAAGGATGATTCCAACATAGCCGCCAGCCTTTACAAGATTTTTCAAGTGGAGGGCTATATAATAACTGAAGTCAGACCTACCCGAAAGATTGTTTGCCCGCTTAATTGCAGTTACAAATGGTGTGTCATCATCTGGAATTCCACTTGACTTGACAAATGGAAGGTTAGACACAAAACTATCGAAGAGGGGCAAACTAAAGGTTTCCCGTTCACCAGTTTGTGGATTTACTATTTCCACCTCGTCGCCTGGATTCAACGTTAAAATATCTTTTTGGAACAGGCGGCATGGCATGTTAATAGTATCGTAGTTGGTCATTGCCAGATTCGCAATCTGCAAAGGCAATTTGAATTTGTCGCTGGCCCAGGTCGTAGCCATCGCTTGTGCTGCTCCGATTCTCCTGTCTTTCTTGAAGTTGATAATAAAACTTGGTATTGTACCAGTTCCACAACAACCATCGAAACATTCACCATTTACATCATGGATTGTCATCCGTGAAAGAATGGCGGCTAATGTCGGAGGTGTGGGATATTGGCCATTCATCAGTCGTTTGGAAATATTGACCGAACCTTCGAGCACCTGCTGAAGAATCCTTTGACTAATATTGTTGATGGGAGAATTCTTCAAGAAAAGCGATAGCTCTACCAACTGAGCCCATGTCTTCTCGGAAATATGCTCATTGTAGGGAATTACGCTGAAAATATTATAGAAGTCACTCTTTTCGGTAATCTCCTGAAAGATCTTGTTGCCATCCCTTGGCGTACTATCGTAATCGAGTTGGTCAATGGCAAAAGCACTTTGTTGCCTACGCTTAATCAGGTGGGCAAAGATGATACGATTGGCCCAGTTGATGATGATGCTTTTTGCATAGGCAGCAAACTTATCCTCCTCATCGCCTCTATACTCCGACTCTATATCTTTCCACCATGTATCTATGTGGGCAGACATAATAGCATCACTATTTGCTGCATTTCTTAGGCTATTTGCGACATTGTACTTATTTTCATTGACGAGATTGGAGATTGATGTTTTTGTGAGAACTTCGCCAATGAATCTCTTCTTCACTTCACCTGAAATAAGATACTCATTGACTGATGTCAGCACACTTTGCAATGTACTTTCCCATCTTGACTTGTACCTCTGAACATCATTTCGTGTCCTGATGGTATTGTTGTCCCAAGTTTTCTTCACCTCATAGTCATGACTGCTATCGTCATAAACGTATAGTTTGACATGAGTAAAGTTCCAGATAACACAACTGTTCAGATTCAAAGCCCTTGCCTTGCGTTTGGCATCGTGAACAAAGTCTTCATCAGTAATCGGGACATCTGGCATCTTCAACTCCCAACCTTGCAGAATACTTGACAAGTCATGATCGCCATAGAGTATCACATCTGGGAACATACTTTGTCCGCGATGTTCACTTACCGTTGATTCACCACCGGCTCTCTTGATAATCAGATCATTATCTGTTGAGAACTGATTGATTTGCGATATAAGTTCTATCGCCCAGCTTCGTTCGTTTTTTCGGATAGTAGTTGCCATAGGCCTATTTTTATTATTTTGTAAACTTCTCAATTAGATTGCATACTCGCAGATACCTTGTCTTTTCTTCATCCAGTTGCCGCCACGCTTCTTGCAAACGTTCGCGGGTCTTTTTGATGTAGTCAATTTTCTCACCTTTGAATAGCTCGGTATCTGCATTCTTCTCAATTCCCACAAAGTTACGTCCCTCCATCAATGCTGCAACAACGAAAGAGCCGCTGCCGCTTGTATTATCAAGGATGATGTCACCTGGATTCGAGTAGGTACGCACGAAATAACGTCCCAACTCAACTGGCTTTTGGGTTGCATGAAAAACCTCACCTTCGCTTTCTGCCGTCTTGAAATAAACTACATCAGTCGGATAGCGTTTACCATCGCTATGCACATGCACAGGCTGGAAGTCACCATAACTACCACTCAACTGGTTCTTACGAACACCTTTATCGTAAGGCTCACCTTCTGTCATCTGAGGATTGTAAACTGGTTGTTTATTATAGAAAACACAAACGTCCTCATGTTTTCTCAACGGTTGTTTCTTTGCATTCAAGAAATTCGTTGGCTTCGATTTCTCCCATACCCATTTATACTTGAAGAGTTTAGGCTGGCTCATAATCAATGCAGCAGTAAACAAACCTTGCGAGGTCAACACAATAGCACCATTGGGCTTAACGATACGCTTGTACTCAGCCCACAATTCATCAAGCGGAACTATACTATCCCACTTATTCTGTGTCGTGCCATAAGGCAAATCACACAGCACCATGTCAATACAGTCATTGGGCAGATGGCGCATCACTTCGATGCAGTCACCCTCAATGACACGATTAACAAACTTGTCTTCAGTCCAATACTTCTTTGGCATCTGTTTGCTATTTCAAGCGCTTCTACTATCTCTCCTTGAAATAGATGGGTTCCTATAGGACACAAAAAGAGTGGGAACAATACCTGCCCCACATTAAGGTCCTGAGAAAACCCGAGAAATAGACAAGTAAGCCCACTCATATCGAGTGCGCTAGCAACTTGTCTACTACTTCTCGTTTCTATTTGCTATAAGAATTTCTCAGGTTCTAATGTGGATAGAACGGTAGCAAACGCATTTTTATTCATAAGAAAAGAACTCCCGCTTTCTGCGGCAAACCACAGATTGCAGGGGCAAAATTACAAAAAAGTTATCGAATATGGTTGGTTTTTCTCAAAAAACTTAAAATAATCGCTAAAATACTTGCAACTTTCAGAAATAATGTCTATCTTTGCAGCGTCAGAATGTATATTCTGGCTATCCGGGTAGAATCCCGAGTGGAGTAAGCCTTCATCGACCCTGCTCCGTTTTAAAAGTCACCTTCGGGTGGCTTTTTATTTTTCGAACATCCTCTTAAAGTCGAAATAGAATCTGGCACTGAGAGCGAAACGTCTGGATACTGACACCTCGTTTTTGCCTTTGAATATCAACACCTCAATGGCATCGGGGTACTTCACGAAATACTTCCTAATGTCATGGACCAGTTTACGGGTATTGTATTGAGGCATGTTCAGCAGGGCACGGTTTGCCTGGGCTATCGACTCTTTCAAGCGTGTGTGAACGATATTCTTTCCGCTGATGTTCTTCAAGTCGAACAACTTATACACGCCACGCCGCTCAAAAATATAGTCGGGTGTTTTCATCCCATGAGGATTGGGCAGCATAAACACACGATAGCCATGTTCAACGGCTTTCAAGGCTGCCATCAGCAAAGATGGATAGTCGGGATCATTGGATAGTTGATCGCCTCCACCAATAGAATAAATGAAGGGAGATTCTGGCAGGGCATGAAACTCCTTTCGGCCAGCAATCTCTTTCAGCTTTGCACCGAAGGCAGCACCTTCCAGTAATTTCAATAACATTAGTTCTGCGGTTATGTCGCCTTTACTGCTTTTACTCATACAAAATGCAAAGGTACAAATAAATCCCGAGATTATTACATGAAGTCCAGAAAAATACACATTATTTAATACAAGCTGTGACTTCGTGACTTTGTGACTTTGTGACAATAAGGAGTTTCCATCATCTGAGAGAGTATGGGGAGGAAGAAGGAGTATATAGTATATAATAAATTATATATATTATAATATATATAATTTTAATATAAAGGGTTGCACATCTCCACTGCTTAATGTCACAATGTCACGAAGTCACATTGTCACGGCAGGTTGTCTTTTCCTAATTTCGGTGGTTCTTCTGCAATTTAGTTGAAGAGGTTTTTCTTTTGAGGATAATGCATTTTAAGTTTAAGTAGCTTTGCTGTGATATGTAGGCTATAGAGAATAGTCCATGGAAGGGCGTTTCGGAAATTATCAAATTGTCAATATTGCAGACACTTTTAATTATATTTATTTAATTAATAATCAATATATTATAATGCAAAAATATTAGGATATTTGACAAATTTTTCGTACCTTTATATCGCCAAACATAAAGCAAGAAATCAATGTCAAAGT
>JAEEGI010013645.1_pt1 | contig 17208 bp, 9 predicted proteins | sample 8958751 | NCBI WGS metagenome assembly JAEEGI01 (sample SAMN16246545, study PRJNA631951) | gut metagenome | biome: gut microbiome; feature: rumen; material: KS-attached | host: Bos | place: Iran: Karaj | collected 2018-10
AGACGATACCATCCACGTCGGGGTTGGGCTCGGGGCCCCCCCTGTCCACAGAATAGCCCTCTGCGTAAGGGTCGGGGGTAGATATCAGATAAATGCACTCTGCATACTTGTAAACGGCAGGATCATAGTAGCCGAGAGTCCAGTTGTTGTAGGTCCATTCGTGATCAACCCAATTCCATTGGCTCCAATAGGACCACGTTTCGCCTTCTACGCGGACATCGCCGAGTCCGAACATGGTGGTAATCCATCCTTGCAGATTGTTCCCATTGTCATCGGTGCCGTATTTGAGATCGATCTGGAACCCGTTGGAATCCACGGCATCCTTGAGGGCCTCGGCCATTGTCGACCCATGTCCCTTTAGCCAGAACCCTTCCTTCCTGACGTCAGCGGTGAACACCTCCTGGACCTCAGGAGTATCCGGAGAGAATCCGTTGGCGAACCTTATAAAGATGTATCCATCAGCCTCAGGTCTAAAGTCGGGGGCAGAATAGACGTTTGTACCGTCCTGGTTCTCCAAGGTGGACAGATGGAGGCAGTAGCTGGCTCCTGATATCACCATCCTATCGGATGCATCGTTGAAAGCCATCAGGCCCCAGCCGGACGTTCCCAGAGGTAGCCACTGGTGCACCCTCCAGCTGCGGTCGTTGTCGGACTGCAGGCCATCCACGGACCTGACGTTCCCTTTCGAGTTGTATTCTATTGTCTTGCCCTGGTCGGCGACGGCGGCTTCGATGAGCCCCTTGACGGTGGTGACTCCGTTCACTACCGACATCTCGTAGCTTCCGTCGGCCTCCTCGATGTACACCTTGATGTCGTCGCATGCTGCGGCGGAGCTGTCATCGGAGAGGACGACAGCGGGTGCGAGGAGTGCCAGGATCGCTATGATGCCTAGGACGATGCTTCCGTAACGCATTGCATATCCTCCATGTTCGACTTTGGAATCAAGCGGCACTATACCGCCATCCTCATGAAAGTGAAAGATTGTGACCACATCCATGATTTACCATGTGCATGTCACTACCATCCAACTTTCACTGTTTTCTAGTTGAATCGTTTCGTCGTTATATAATAAATATTGCTGTATTTTTTCAATCAACGCAGCATGCTCAGGTAATGGAATCCCCGGCTGTTCATGGCTCTCCCCGTTCCAGGAAGATCCTGTCATCCAGCCCCTTAGCGGCGATAGCCCGTCCTTCCCTGAATCCTTCTATGAACCCTTCCTTAAAGCCTTTCTTGTATCCTTCGAGATATGCTTCCACGCATTCATCTAGAATCCCTAGCTCCTGCATACGGCAGATTTCGCTCTTGATAAAGACAGACATATGTTCTTACCTCAACGATTCCACGATTCGCACGATTCTTAATTCCTTGCCTAGGAATTCGCTGGTTCGTAGGAAGGAAGACCGCCGGGTTTTCCGACGGCCCTGTTTCTCTCAGAGCTCCCGGAGGACCCCGTCGGAGCCCTCGAAGGCCTTCCCGGAGAGGTTCTTGGACGTCTGAGAGAGCTCGCTTCCGCCGATCGACATGAAGACGATGCCGGAGAGAACGCCCCCGAGCCGATCTTCCTCACCTTCTCACAGCCCTGCGAACGCCTCTGCTTCGGATGACCATGCTCTACGACGATAGTCCGTCCGAACCCCTTCGGCCTAGGACTGCGATTCGTATAGGTTGACACCCGGCCGAATCAACAAGGCATTGGTAGGGTATTGGTAGGGTCATTGCACGTCAGACGCTCTTGCCTGACCAGGAATAAACCTTCATGTTCACGTCCCTTCCCGATTCAACTATCAGGCCCATGTCCTTCAATCCCTTGATGTCGGACCGGGACGTGTTAAGCGCCACGCCATATTGATTCTGGACCGACCTAACCGTGGCCGTCTCGCCATCCATAAGGCTCATGACGATACCAATCTGCCTATCGTTCAGACCTAGAACGGACAGCCTGTCCCTCTTGGAGCGCTCATCCTCCATCTTTCTCCTCAGATATCCCTCGAACAGGTCCATCGAATCCGTCAGGGCTTTGAGGTTGTAGAGAACGAAATACGTCATATCGTTGTCATCGGTCTCGCCGAATACGAACGCCTCCTCGTATTTCCCCTTGTGATCTTTAATGATTCTGGAAAGGGCGAGATATTCCATGATCCAGTACCCGCTCTTCAGCTCGTACCAGTAGAACAGGCTGCGTGCGACACGCCCGTTGCCGTCCTCGAAAGGATGGACGTATGCCAACACGTAATGAAACACGATCCCCTTCAGAACCGGATGCATGAACTCGCTCTCGTCGTTCATGAATTCGCATAATCCCTCAATAGACTCTTCGATATCCTTTACAGGAACAGGCTGATGGAAAACCTCGCCCGTCAACGGATCCTGCACCACTACGTCATCGTTGCCCCGGAACCTGCCCGTGAACCTCTCGTCCAGCGTGCCGTCGGTGACGATCCTGTGGATGTCCTTTATCAGCTCGGGGGTGAGAGGCCGCTCCAGGTTGTCCTTGATGAACTGCATGGCCTTGTAATTGTTCACGATCATGCGCTCGGACCTGTCTCTAGGACGGGCGTTCCTGCGGAGCATCTCCTTGGCTTTCTTCGTCGTGGTGACAGCGCCTTCCATCTGGCTGGAAGCTATCGACTCCTCCATCAATGAGCTGACCGCATAATACACCTTCCTATGGGAATCCAAATTATCCGGAAGAACCCCTACCGAAGCCCTCAGATCGAACTCATGGAGCCCTTTTAGTATTCTATCTGACACGAAATAGCGATAATGCGTTCTACCGAACACCAGAACCGGTCCGTCCATGCGCGGCAGCTTCATCCTGGCCCAGACCATATCTGGATCGTAAGGCCCGGTGTCCCTCATGCGGACCTCCGACCAATGAAGATACTTCCTGTTGAACTCCCTCGCATACTCACCGACACCTTCCGAAAGAGTGGCCTCTGTTCTAGACTCATCTTTGAACATCGCGAAGATATCGGGAGGGTTCTTGGGTAGATGCATAGTATTGCAACGCTCTCAAGATAGAAATACCCTACCAAATTGGTAATGTATTGGTAGGGTATTGGTAGGGTCAACGGATCCGACATCCATCCGCAAAGTACCGGACAGACATCCTCAAGACGCCTTCCTCAGCAGGTCGTTGACCTCTCCCGCGTCGGGCATCCCTGAGACCGTGCCGTATGGTTCGTAGAGGCTGTCAGAAACTGGCAGCAGAACAGGGGGTAGTGCTCGACCCCGTCCTCCATGACCTCTATGTCGGTGATCTCGAACTTCATCCTGCGTTCGTCCCATACTTATCCTTCATGGAGTTCAAGGACTTCGACCTCCGGTTATGATGCAAGCTATCGGAAGCCCCGTTAAAGGATGTTCAATAATGTCCATGCGTTAGGATTTTACTACTATGTGGTGATAACATCCCACATCGGGACATGAGCATATGCGGAACATACTCGAGATGATTTTGGACAATGCAGAATCCACTCCGAACAAGACCGCCGTCTGGACCGACAAGGGCTCGTTCACGTACGAAGAGCTGCGCAGCTACTCGTACCGCGTGGCGGCGACCTTGAAGAAGGACGGATTCTGCAGAGGGGACGGCGTGGTGATAGAGCTCCCCAGATGCAAGGAGTACATGGGATTCATGCTGGGCGCATGGATGCTGGGGGGGTTCTTCGTCCCTTCCGACAGCTCCTATCCGGAGGACAGGAAGGCGTACATCGCCGAGGATTGCAAGGCGAAGATCCGTGTAACCCCCGAATACCTGGAGAGGATCGGGGCCGAGACGCTGGACTGCGACCACGTGACGCCGTCGCCGAAAGACATGGCATTCATAATCTATACGTCTGGCTCCACTGGAAGGCCCAAAGGGGTGGTTCATTCGCATCTGTCCATCTCCTCCTATGTGGACAGGATCGACGAACTCATCAGGACCCAGGAGAACGACAGGTTCGCCAACCCTGCTGCGTTCACGTTCGTGGTCGGAACCACCCTTAACATCAATCTCCTGGCTCTGGGATGCCCTGACTACATCGTCCCGGCCGACATCCGCATAAATCTCAACAAGCTCTCCGAATTCAACTCCGACAACAAGATCACATTGACATTCATGGCGCCGGCCATGCTCCCATACTACCGCCAGAAGAAGAAGACACTCCGTCTGGTCATCATCGGCGGCGAGCGCGCCGTGAAGGTATGGTCCGACGACTTCACCATCTTGAACGGCTACGGATCGTCCGAGACCTGCAGCATGGTCACCGGATTCTTCCTCGACAAGGCGTACGACAAGACCCCTCTGGGAAAGCCGCTGAAGGGAGTGTGCGCCTACATCCTGGACGAGAACGGGAACGAGGCCGAGGAGGGCGAGATCTGCTTCACAGGGCACTTCTCCGACGGATACCTCAACCTTCCCGAAGCCACCGCCAAGGCGTTCGTCCCCAACCCGTTCAAGGACCGCGACGGATACGACACGATGGTCCGCACCGGGGACATCGGAAGACGCCTCGAGGACGGGAACCTGTTGTATCTGGAGCGCAACGACTGGATGGTGAACATAAACGGCCAGCGCGTGGAGCCCGGAGAGATCTCCGGAGTGATGATGACCCTTCCCGGGATCGTCCAAGCCGCGGTCAAGGACTTCAAGGGCACCGACGACCAGACCTTCCTGTGCGCGTACTACGCTGCGGCGGCGGACATCCCCGTGGAGGCCGTACGCGACTACCTCAAGAGCAAGCTGCCTGGATACATGGTTCCAGCCTATCTCGTCCGCATGGACAGGCTCCCGCTGAACCCCAGCGGAAAGATCGACCGGAAATCCCTCCCGGACCCCACCGAGCCCGGAAGCGGCTCCGCCGTCACAGCCGGACCTACGGACTTCGAGGAGAACGCGGTCACCAAAGGCGTGAGGGAGATTCTGAAGAGCCTCACCGAAAGGGACGACTTCCGCTACGACGAGAACCTCGTGTACTGCGGGCTCAGCTCCCTCACCGCGATCAAGTTCACATCGGAGGTCATGGGAAGGTTCGGAGTGGACCTTGACGTGGCCGGCATGCTTAGCGGATGCTCGATAGCCTCCGTATCCGACGAGATAATCTCCAAGCTCGTGGAGAAGGCCACCTCGGCTCCGGTCGAGAAGAAGGCCCTCAGGGACAGGTACCTGCTCACGAGGTCGCAGATGGGGGTGTACCAGGCGTGCTACAGCGACCCCGAGACCGTGATGTACAACCTCCCGATGCAGGCCAGGTTCGAGAAGGATAAGCTTGCCGGCAAGGACTTGGAGACTATAGTGAGAAAGGTCATCGAGGCCCACCCTGGACTGAAATGCACCATCGAACCCGACACCAAGGGAGAGATGTGCATGGTGCCGCATCCGGACGCGGAAGTCAAGATAGAGCGCATGGAAGGCTCCGAAGCCGACCTGGAGGCGTACCGCGAATCCTTCGTGAAGCCGTTCGACATGTCGAAGGAGCTGTACAGGATAGTCGTCTTCGACACCGGGGACGCGGAGACCCTGCTGCTGGACTTCAGCCACATAATGTTCGACGGCTCCTCCAGCCTGGTCCTGATGAACGATCTGGGAACGGCGCTCGGCGGCGGAGAACCGGTAGCGGAGACGTTCACCATGTTCGACCTCTCCGAGGAGGAGACGGAACGCATGAGCTCGGGAGACTATAGTCGTGCCGAGAAGTACTACTCCGAGCTCCTTTCGGACGTGGACGGTACCTCGCTCATCCAGAGGGACGTCTACGGAGAGAAGAGGATCAAAGGCCACCTGAGGTCGAAGCTTGACGTCCCTCCTGAAAAGATCAAGGCGTTCGTGGAATCCGCCGGAACCACGGAGAACGCATTCTTCCAGTCAGCTATGGGATACGCGCTGTCCAGATTCAACTGCACCGACGACGCCTGCCATGCCACCGTGTACACCGGAAGGAAGGGCGGGAAGACCGCCCACCTCGTAGGTATGCTGGTCAAAACACTCCCGGTCGTATTCAGGTTCGACCTGGACGAGAGCCCAGGGGCCTTGGTCAGACGCACCGGAGACCAGCTGATAGCCTCGATGCAGAACGACATCTTCCCGTTCTCGGAGATCAGCTCCAGGATGGGAGTCACATCGGACGTGCTGTTCGCCTACCAGGGGATACTGGAGGACGAGAGCGTCCTGGACTCACAGATGGAGATAAAGGACGTGAAGAACCCCCTGACTGTGCAGGTATACCCGATGAAGGACGGGTTCCTGATGGACATCGAATATGACGCATCAGTGTATTCGAAAGAGATGATGGAGAGCTTCCTGTCCACCTTGGAGAGGTGCGCGGAAGGGTTCCTCGAGGCGCCTACCCTCAGGGATGTCACGGTTGCTGGAGAGGATGATCTGGACCTTGTCAAGAAGGTCAACTCGACCGATTCCGAATACGACAGGAGTAAGACTATAGTCGATTTGTTCAGAGCCAGAGCGAAAGATGATCCCGATGCCGACGCCGTCCTGTTCGATAACGCTATGATCTCCTATGGGGAGCTGGACAGGATAACCGACCATATCGCATCGTACATCTCATCGAAGGGGATCGGGAAGGAGCAGTTCGTCTCCATCCTCGTCCCCAGGTCCGCGACCATGGTGATAGCCGCGATGGGAGTCGTGAAGTCCGGAGCGGCCTACCAGCCTCTGGACCCGACGTACCCGGAGGAGCGCCTGCTGTTCATGATGCAGGACTCCGGCGTGAAGCTGCTGATCGCGGACAGGTCGCTGGCGAGGCTGGTGAGCGGGCACGAATGCGAGATCCTGTACACGGACGAGTTCGACAGGCTGTTCGCAGGAGACGCTCCGGATGCAAAGCCTCTGTCCCCCTCGCCCGAGGACGCGTTCGCCATCCTGTACACGTCTGGAACCACCGGGACGCCAAAAGGCTGCGTGATAGAGAACAGGAACATAGCGGCCTTCGCGGACTGGTACGGCAAGAAGATCGGCCTGGGTCCCGGCTCCAGATACGCCACCTATGCCAGCTTCGGTTTCGACGCCTGCATGATGGACATGATGGTCACCCTGGCATACGGAGCCTGCATCGCGGTGATACCCAACGAGATCCGCAGCGACCTGGCCGCGATGGACCAGTTCTTTATCGACAACGGGGTGACGCACAGCTTCATGACCACCCAGATGGGGAGGATGATCATCGAGGGCACCAAATGCAGGTCCCTGAGGCACTTCTCCACGGGCGGAGAGGCCCTGGTGCCGATAACCCCGCCCGACTGGCTCGAATTCCACAACCTGTACGGACCTACGGAGACCACCGTCAGCGTCACATCGTTCCTTGTGAAGGACGACAGCCCCCTCCTGCCGATAGGGGAGCCGAACACCAACGTGAGGGTCTACGTGCTGGACAAGGACCGCAGGATCGTCCCAACAGGAGCATGCGGAGAGCTCTGCATAAGCGGGCCGCAGGTGTTCAGAGGGTACCTGAACAACCCCGACAAGACCGCTTCGGTGCTTGTGGACAACCCCTACTCCGACAGTCCAGACCATGACCTGATGTACAAGACCGGCGACATCGTTCGTCTCCTGCCGGACGGCAACGTCGACTACATCGGCCGCCGCGACGGAATGGTCAAGGTCCGCGGGTTCAGGATAGAGCTCACAGAGGTGGAAAGGGCCATCCGCGCGTTCAAGGGAATCAAAGACGCCACAGTCCAGGCGTTCGACGCCCCCGCCGGAGGGAAGCAGATCGCCGCATACGTCGTATCCGATGAAAAGGTCGACATCAAGGCTCTGGAGAGCTTCATCCTCCAGACCAAGCCTCCTTACATGGTCCCGGCCGTGACGATGCAGCTGGACAGCATCCCGCTCAACGTGAACAGCAAGGTCGACAAGAGGAAGCTCCCCGTCCCGACGATGGACTTCGGCAAGGCGACGCCTCCGAAGACCGACATCCAGAAGCGCATATTCAGGATAGCGTCCGAGGTACTGGGAACCGACAGGTTCGGAATAGAGACGGACCTTTTCCAGGCCGGGCTCACTTCTATAGGGAGCATCCGCTTCAACGTGCTCCTTTCGGACGAGTTCGGGATTCCGTTCAAGTCCAAGGACGTCAAGGACAACAGCACCATCGAGAAGCTGGAGAGGCTGATAGAGAGCTCCGCCCCGGCCAAGACGTACGAGGTCCAGGACGACTATCCGCTCACCAAATCCCAGGAAGGCGTTTTCGTGGAGTGCATGGCCAGGCCGGACAGCACCACGTACAACATCCCTCTGCTGATCAGATACGACGGCTCCATCGACAAGGACAGGCTGAAGTCCGCCATCGTCGAGGCGGTAAACGCCCACCCGTTCATGATGACCACGCTGGCCATGAACGACAAGGACGACATCCGCCTGATCAGGAAGGGCCTCCCGACGTTCTCCGCGGACGAGATCGAGGAGATCACAGCCGATTCCATCGACTCCCTGATGCCCACGCTGGCCAAGCCGTTCCAGCTCATGGGATCGAGGCTGTTCCGCATCAAGCTCATCCACGCCGACAAGGAGTACCTGTTCCTGGAGATGCACCATATAATCAGCGACGGAACATCCATGAAGGTCCTGACGGACGACATCTCCAAGGCATACGCCGGGGAGAAGCCCGAGGCCGAGAGGTTCAGCGGGTTCGAGACCTCCCTCAAGGAGGCCGACGAGAGAACCCCGGAGGCCCTGGCTGGCGCCAAGAAGTACTACGACGAACTCCTGGCCGGCTACGACAGGGACTCCCTCCCCAAAGGCGACAGATATCGCCCCGACCAGAACGCCGAGAGCACGTTCCTGATGAAGAGCAAGGGCTCGCTAGGGAGGAAGCTTTCCGAGCGCTGCGAGAGGGCCGGGATCACCATGAACGGCCTGATGTGCGCCGCTTTCGGCTACGTCCTCGCGAAGTATAACGGCAGCGAGCACTCGATATTCACCACGATCTACAACGGAAGGAGCGACTCCAGGACGATGGATTCGGTCTCGATGTACGTCAAGACCCTCCCGGTCCTCTGCGACGTCTCCGACGACGCCATGTCGCCCCTGCGCCTGTCCGAGAAGATAAGCGACCAGATCCTGGACAGCATGGCCAACGACATCTACTCCTTCGCCGAGGTCAGCCGCGAGCTGGAGGTCAAGGCGGACGTGATGTTCGTCTACCAGGGCGACGGCTTCAGCTTCGACAGGTTCTGCGGGAAGCCGTCTGAATCAATCCAGGTCAGCCTGTCCAGCGAGAAGGAGCCCATACTGTTCCAGGTTGCTAAATACGGCGACGAGCTCGCGTACATGGTGGAGTTCGACAAGGACAGGTTCACCTCCGAGTTCATCGAGTTCTTCACCAGGTCGTTCGACAAGGCCATATCCGAATTCCCGACGTGCACGACGCTCGGCGAGATCAGCCTGACCGACATCAAGACCATAGCGACAGTGGACAGGATGAACGACACTAACGTCCCGTTCGACAGGTCCGTCACCGTGGTGGACATGTTCAGGAGGAACGCCAGGGAGCACCCTGACAACCTGGCCGTGGTTCATCTCGACGACAGCCTGACCTACGGGGAGCTGGACGAGAAGACAGACTACATAGCAGACTACATCCACTCGAAGGGGATCGGCAAGGACGAGTACGTCGCCGTTCTGGTTCCCAGGTCGGTGTACATGGTGGTGGCCGCCGAGGGAGTCGTGAAGTCCGGAGCGGCCTACCAGCCTCTGGACCCGACGTACCCGGAGGAGCGCCTGCTGTTCATGATGCAGGACTCCAGAGTCAGGCTGCTGATAGCCGACAGGTCCCTCCGCGGACTCGTCTCCGGGTATCAGGGAGACGTCCTGTACACGGACGAGATCGACGGGCTCTGCACCGGCCAGCGTCCAGACGTGACGTCCCTGGCGCCTTCCCCCGAGGACGCTTTCATAATCCTGTACACATCCGGAACCACCGGGACCCCCAAGGGATGCGTCCTGGAGCACAGGAACATAGCCAGCTTCCTGAACTGGATGATCCCCGAGGTGGGTCTCACGAGCACGTCCAGATACGCCTCCTACGCCAGCTACGGGTTCGACGCGTGCATGATGGACCTCCACTCTTCGCTCTCCGCCGGTGCAACCGTGCACATAATCCCCGAGGACATGCGCAAGGACCTGGCCGAGGTGGACAGATACTTCATCAGCAACGGGATCACCCACGGCTTCATGACCACCCAGATGGGGAGGATGTTCATGGAGAGCACCAAGTGCAGATCTCTTAAGAAGTTCATGGCAGGAGGGGAGAGGCTGGTGCCGCTGAACCCGCCTGAATGGGTGGACTTCTACAACATCTACGGACCGACCGAATGCACCGTGAACGTCACCACGTTCATAGTGAAGGACGACAGCCCCCTGCTCCCGATCGGAAAGCCGAACACCAACGTGAGGCTGTACGTCCTGGACAAGAGCGACAGAATCGTCCCGGTCGGATGCTGCGGAGAGCTGTGCATCAGCAGCCCCCAGGTGTTCAGGGAATACCTCAACAACCCCGAGAAGACCGCCAAGACGGTGACCAGGAACCCGTTCTCGGACGAACCCGGCTTCGACCGCCTGTACAGGACCGGAGACGTGGTCCGCCTGCTTCCCGACGGCAACATCGACTACATCGGCAGACGCGACGGAATGGTCAAGGTCCGCGGGTTCAGGATCGAGCTCGGGGAGGTGGAAGGAGCCGTCCGCAGCTACCAGGGCATAAAAGACGCCACCGTGAAGGCCTTCGACGACCCCGCTGGAGGGAAGTCCATCACAGCCTACGTGGTATCGGACTCCCCTGTGGACTTCAACGGACTCGCAGATTTCATCAGGAGCACCAAGCCCCCATACATGGTCCCCGCACACTTCATCCAGCTGGATTCCATCCCGATGACGGTCAACGGCAAGGTAGACAGGAGGAGGCTTCCCGAGCCGTCCTCCGAGCCCAGGAAGGCCGGAAGGGAGCCTTCGGACCCGGTGGAGACGAAGCTCTGCGAGATATTCGCGAACGTCCTCGGCCTGAAGAAGGTCTACGCCGACGACAACTTCTTCGAGATCGGCGGAACGTCCATCTCCGCGTCCAAGCTCGTCCTCAACTGTATGAACTCCGGGTTCCCGATAGTCTACAAGAACGTCTTCGACAACCCCTCGCCCGAGGCCCTGGCAAGATTCATCGGCACGCTCGGGGAAGCCAGCAAGGAGGAGAAGAGGGACACCATAGACGAGAGCCCCTTGGCGGCCAACGTCGAGAGCAGCCTGGACTCCATAAGCTCCCACAGCCCCCGCAGGATACTCCTGACCGGAGCGACCGGATACCTGGGCGCCCACGTCCTGTTCGAGCTCCTGAGGAGGAACGCCAAGCACGTGTACTGCCTGGTGAGGAGCGGAAAAGGCCAGACATCCGAGGAGAGAGTCAAGACGATGTTCATGTACTACTTCGGCGGGATGGCTTCCGAGGACGCCCTGAAGGATGTCACCATCATAGACGGGGACATCACCGACCAGAATCTCCTGGAGAAGCTGGACGGCTGCGAGTTCGACACGATCATCAACTGCGCCGCCGTGGTCAAGCACTTCGCGGCCGACGACTCCATCGACAGGGTCAACGTCGGAGGGGTCCAGAACCTGATCAAGGTCGCCGAGAGCACCGGCTCCATGCTGGTCCAGATCTCGACCGAGAGCGTGGCTGGAGAATCCGTGAACGGCAGCATCCCCGAGGACAGGAAGCTGAAGGAGAACGAGCTCGACTTCGGACAGAACCTGGACAACAAGTACGCCCACTCCAAGTTCATGGCCGAGGAGGAGATGATAAAAGCCATCCCGGACGGCCTGAAGGCGAAGATCATCCGCGTCGGGAACCTTATGAGCCGCGACAGCGACGGAGAGTTCCAGATCAACTTCAACACCAACGCCTTCATGAAGCAGATGAAGTCCTATGTGAAGCTGGGATTCTTCTCCGTGACCGACATGGACACCGAAGTGGAGTTCTCGCCGATAGACATGGTCGCCAAAGCGGTCGTGATCCTCGCCGGAACCCCGGAGCAGTTCACCGTATTCCACGTCAACAACTGCCACAAGGTGCACATGGCGAACGTCCTGAAGGTCATGAGGGACAACGGAATGCCCGTCGAGGTCGTCTCCAGGAAGGAGTTCGACCGCAGGTTCATGGAGGCCATGAAGGACGAGGCCAACGGGGAGTATGTCTCAGGTCTGATAAGCTACCTCGGAAACGCCGGAGAGACCCGCAGGTTCGTGCCGGCGGACGACTCCTACACCGTGAAGGCGCTGTACAGGCTGGGATTCTCGTGGCCGATAATATCCGACGGATACATCGACAAGGCGTTCAAGACGCTGAAGTCCCTGAGATTCTTCAGATGAAACCCTTGGCGGGGCGGGAACCCTCCTGCCCTGCCTGTTACCCGAAGGAGCAATCATTCTTCGATCTGCTTCTTCGGCTCGTTTATCAGCCCTGTCTCCGATACGGCAGAGGACCGGATCCTCGGTCCCGTCCGAAAGAAGCCTGCGCATCTCCTCGGGAGTCCCGAACGATAGCAGACGGTCCAACATCAGCGGGCCCATGCCCCGGACTCCGAACAGAGAAGCGACCTCCTCCATGGAGAGGACGTGCTCTACGGGACGACAGGGCTTTTTCCCGCCGCATATGCCATCGTAGATGTCAGCCATCCTCGACACCAGGTCCTCGGGATCGTTGTCGACGACGTCGAGCTCCCCGTAGTTGTCGTGGCCCGTGATCCGGGCGAAGAGCTTACGCGTATCCTTCTCGGAATAGCTCAGAACCACCAGGTTGCAGTATAATTACAATAGTCCAATCATATGGAGTGATTCCCCGTCCTGAAATCTATTTCGTGTGGTTCGCCTTAATCCTCTTGCCTAGGAACCGAAATTCCGACAACGGAGCAGGACATGAAGACCAGGACATACTATTCCGACATCTATAGCTTGGAAGAACCGTCGGTCTATTCCGCACTGTACCGCCAGATGCCGGCGTATCGCAGGGAGAAGGCGGACAGATTCCTGTTCCTGAAGGACAGACGTCTCTGCATAGGCGTCTGGACCCTCCTTCGCAAAGCCATGGAGGACCTGGGAGAGGATCCGGATAAGATATCCGTCGGAGAAGGAAAGAACGGTAAGCCGTTCCTGGAAGGCTCCTGGATGCGCTTCAACCTGTCGCACTCGGAGGAGCGCGTGGCCTGCTCCGTCTCCGACTCCGATGTCGGATGCGACGTCGAGACGATAAGGTACGCGGGGCTCGACATGGCCGAGAGGTTCTTCCACGGCTCGGAATACGATGCCATAGCGGCCATTCAGGGCACCGAGGAGATGCCGAGGATGTTCTGCAGGTACTGGACCCTGAAGGAGAGCTTCATGAAGGCTACGGGCCTGGGGATGTCCCTCCCGCTTGACTCCTTCCGCATCGACCTCGACGACCCCATACGCGTGGAGCAGCACGTCGACGGCAGGGAATACCATTTCAAGGAGTACGACCCCGGCGACGGATACAGGTGCGCCGTATGCTCGACGAATCCGGAATTCGAACCTTCTCTCAGATTCGTGGACCTTTCCGACCTCGTCTGATACGCCCTATTTTATCGAATCAAGAGCATACGAATCAAATACCCGCCCAAGGGATGAGCGAATGGCCGAGACCACGGATGAAACGAAGAGAACGCGCTTCTGTTCAATGTTCAAGAAACCTTCCGACAGCGAAATTCTGGACGAGATAGTCCAATACAGAGACGGACGCGCGGACAGGATCGTCGAGATCATAATAGTCGCGGTCCTGGTCATGAACGTAGCATGGATCTTCACCGGGGAAGGACGTTACGGGGTCGCCGACTACATAGACCTCGTTTACCTTACCATGGCCTTCATGGCTTCCAGCGCGATAATCTGTTTTCTCTTAGGAAGCCACTGGTGGACGAAATATCTCCTGATCGGATCGATACTGGTCAACTCGTTCACCATCATCGCCGTGATGGACTATTCGATGATGATCCTGATGCTTCTGCCGGTGGTCTCGAGCTGTCTCTACTACCGCATCAACTTCATAATGGGCACGATCGTCATAGGAGCATTGCTGATGCTCGCAGGGCTCCTCATCTATGACGGCCTGGAAACGATAATAATCGGGATGTACCAGGGCATGACCAGATGGGACAGGCTGTTCTCGCTGATCAAGACGTTCTACACCGTCGACCTTCTCATCTACCTCCTGGTCTGCATCCCATGCTACTATTCCGTGAAGATCGGCATAACCGACTCCAAGTGGCAGTCCGACCTGATGAGGGAGCGGACAGGGATAGAGAAGGAGATGTCGAACGCCAGAGGGATACAGCAGGGCCTGCTCATCACAGATTTCCCATGCAAGCCCTACTGCGACGTGTCCTCGTCGATGTCAGCCGCCAAAGAGGTCGGCGGAGACTTCTACGACTGCTTCGTGGTAGGCGACGACCATCTCGCCGTGGTGATAGCCGACGTCTCCGGGAAGGGGCTCCCAGCCTCCCTGTTCATGGCTACATCCATGGCCCTGATAAGGTCCAACGTGCAGGCCGGGGGAGACCTGGATAAGGCCATGGAGAAGGCCAACAGGGAGCTCTCCGCCAACAACTCGATGAAGTACTTCGTCACGGTCTGGATCGGGGTCATAAACCTCAGAACCGGGGACGTGACGTACGTCAACGCGGGACACAACCCGCCTTTCATACGCAAGGGCGGCAAGTACGAGATGCTCAGGTCCCAGCCGGATTTCGTGTTCGGACGGAAAAAGAGGATGAGCTACAACAGGCATCATCTCCACCTGGACGTCGGGGACGGGATCTTCCTCTACACGGACGGCGTCACGGAGGCCGCCAGGACCGACGGCGACATGTTCAAGGAGGATCGCCTCGAGAATTCGCTCTCGTCCGTAGCCGATGCAGGTCCCGCCGAGACCATCGCCAAGGTGAAATCGGACGTGTCGGACTTCGTGGGAAGCGCCGACCAGAGCGACGACATGACCATGATGTCCATCGTGTACACCCATCCCTACGACATAGAGCCGGACGAAGGGATAAGGGTCCGCGCGGACAACCAGGGCTACGAGAAGGTCATGGGACGCATTAAGCAGAGGATGAGCGAGGCGGGATGCTCTGCCAGGACCATCACCGAGATGGAGACCGCCTGCTCCGAGATCTATGCGAACATCGACATGTACGCGTACAAGGACAAGGAGGAGAAAGGGGACGTCCTGGTCACCACGGACGTCATCAACGGAGCTGTCCGCATCACGTTCACCGACTGGGGAATCCCGTTCAACCCGCTCGAACGCGAGGATCCCGATCCGATCCTCAGCTTCAAGGAGCGCAGGAAGGGAGGGCTCGGGATATTGCTGGTGAAGAAGATATGCGACGACGTCTCTTACGTTCGCGAAGGCGACCGCAACATATTGAAGTTAGAGAAGGAGATGTGAACATCATGGAAATAGGAATAGAGAAGAAAGACGGCGTGACCACCATCTCGCCCAAAGGTAACATCGACTACGTCACCGCTCCCGAGCTGGACGAAGTCGTCGAGAGGGAGGCCGCATCAGCCGCCTCGCTGATATTCGACATGTCGAACGTGTCGTACATCTCGTCGGCCGGGCTTAGGTCCCTGCTGAACGCGGACGAGCTAATGGAGGACAAGAACGGGATCAAGCTGGTCAACGTGAACAAGGAGGTCAAGGCCGTTCTGGACATGACCAACTTCTCAGGACTGCTGAAGATTGAGTGAACGGAACCCTCGCTATCTTCCAAGGGGTCGATGATTCATCAATAACGGATTGATGAGACCTGACTCTCGGAGAACGTTTTCCATATCTTCGATAACAAGATGCTGGTCGTCTTGATCGATAGCTCCGCCCACTGAAAGCACACAGAGCCCTCAGAAGCACAGGAATTTGGGATAAAGGTGGGCCCGCCCAGATTTGAACTGGAGTTACGTGCACCCCAAGCACGAAGGATACCAAGCTACCCCACGGGCCCACAAAATGCGTGAAAGAATTCATGATTATAAACCTTGTGTTCTTTGTAAACACATAGGAATCCGTATAGCCAGATAATCGACAAGAAACGTCTGGCATCTGCTGCTGTTCCATCTTGTTCCGTCCCCTGTCCGCAGGATTCAATAGCGATAAAGAGGCTATAGAAACGGGGCGTATACCGTGAAACATAAGGTGATGGTCGTCGGAAGCTCGAACGTGGACACGGTGATCTATCTCGACAGATTCTCGTCGCCTGGAGAGACCGTGTATGCGACCGGGAAGAAGGTCTCCTGCGGAGGCAAAGGAGCCAACCAGGCCGTCGCCGCCGCAAGAGCAGGGGCCGAAGTGACCTTCATCACCGCGTTCGGAGACGATGACGAAGGCAGGAGCCTGGAGCGGAGGCTTGCGGACGAAGGGATGACGCTCTCCGTCGCCTGGAAGCAAGGGGACACGGGCCAGGCGTTCATCGAAGTGGACAGACGTTCGGAGAACCGCATAGCCGTGGTCGGGGGCGCCAACATGCTGCTCTCCCCGAAGGATGTCGAGAGCATGTCCGATGTCGTCTCCGAATTCGACGTCATGGTCCTGCAGAACGAGATTCCTTCCGATACCGATGCGGCCGCCCTGGGGATCGCTCGGAAGAGGAACGTAAAGACAGTCTACAATCCCGCGCCGTTCAGACCTTTGGACGACGATGTTCTCGGGATGTCGGACTATCTGGTGATGAACAAATCGGAGTTCCAATCGCTCTCCGGAACGGACGATGTCGAAAAAGGCTGCGAAATGCTGTTGTCCAAGGGCGTCGGAACGGCCATAGTCACCCTCGGAAAAGACGGATGCTTCTACAAGGACGGCCATCGCAGCGGGACGGTCCCGGCCCCTAGTATCGAAACGATAGACACCTCCGGTGCAGGAGACACCTTCGTAGGCTACCTCGCCGCATCGCTGTCGGAAGGCCGTCCTCTGGAGGACTCCATCAGGCTGGCGGTGAAGGCGGCGTCGCTGTCGTGCACCAAGAGAGGAGCCATGGACGGCATCCCTCGCATCGACGAGCTCCGCGTCCGATACGTAACCACGGATGCGAGAACAAATAGTCGAAGAAGAAGTGAAAGGGGTTTTAAGTGCCGTCCGGGAGGATCCCGAACGGCTTTTGGAAATCATCCGAGAGGAGCGATCTCTCCGATCAGATCGGCGTGAGCCACGA
>JAEEGI010013647.1_pt1 | contig 17207 bp, 26 predicted proteins | sample 8958751 | NCBI WGS metagenome assembly JAEEGI01 (sample SAMN16246545, study PRJNA631951) | gut metagenome | biome: gut microbiome; feature: rumen; material: KS-attached | host: Bos | place: Iran: Karaj | collected 2018-10
AAGTATACCTTCTTTAATACCTTTGGTAATCGGTCCCAACATTATACCTGAAGCCAAACATAAACAATAATATCGCGAATCCTAATAGGATTAACCCGTATTTTACTTTTTTGTTTTTCTGAGAAACGGCGAGAAGATTAATGCCAAATACTAGCAGAAAAACCAAAATATAGAAGAGGCCACCCATCATCTACCACCTCTCATTCTCATGGCTGCGCGATAAACGTTGCGCATAGACCATAATTTAGTAGTGTTTTTTCTATACAAGCAGTATAACATATTCTTATTCTTTATACGGCTCTTTAGGCTGAGACGAGAAAAGCATTTTTTGAATTTTTGTTTGTCCAGTTTTTCTACAATAACCTTAAATGGTTCGGACGAATACACCTCTTCCAAAATTTCTGCAAACTTCTCATATGTTAGGTTTTTGTCTCTGAATATAGTAAACACTTTGTAACGGTATCTATCCAAAATACTAAATAGTATATCTTCTTTTTCTTCTTCGGTAAAACCGTGCTTTCGACTCTCAGAAATAATCTTCTTATGAACAGCGCCTAAATCACGAATATTACTGGCAACAACCGCAGCGCTCGTTGATTTGGTGCAGGAGTCTGGATTGTCGAAATAATGATAATAAATATCATTCACTATGAGCATCTTCTTCGTATTTTGATGAATGTATATATTGGCTAGATAATCTTCTCCATGTACGATTTTTGCACTGAAAATTTCATCGCTGCCCAACAGTTCTCTTCTGTAGATTTGGAAGCAGAGGCTATTAAGTTTGTCGGAAGAGAGCAATATTTTAAGAATCTCTTTATTTTCTATAATCTTACTGCCCTCTTTGTCACCAATAATCCTACCGAGTTTTCTTTTGCTAGGCTCGGTAATTGCATTAAACTTAATTACATCGACACCACTCTCTTCGAACAAACCTACCAAATCAGCCACCGTATTTAGTGACAGCCAATCGTCGGAATCGATAAACATCACATAGTCGCCGGTTGCATTTTTTAGGCCTTCACTGCGCGCAGCATTTGGGCCGGAGTTACGTTGGCTCAAAAAGATAATCCTGCTGTCGCTTTTAGCATTTTTTTCAATAATACCTGCCGTCCCATCTTCTGATCCATCATCGACTAAAATAATTTCAACGTTTTTATATGTCTGACCGACCAAAGAATTTATACATCTCTCTATGTATTTTTCCGCGTTGTAACACGGGATGATAATACTAACTTTTTCGCTCATTATAATCGCTTTATCATATTAAAGTTTCTCTCACAATTGTTTTTATCCCTAAATCCAAAGAATTTTTCAGCATCGTTCGCGTATTTCTCCTTCATGGCGAACCCGTGGTTCGCTCTCGAAATAACTTCTTCTACCAGGTCATCTTCTATCTTAAATATATCACCAAACGGGTATTCTGACCCACTGCTAATGTAATGTCTGCTAAAGAAATCACCTTGGTCAAACTGATATAATTCAATCGGCTTATTCATATAAACAAAATCAAACAGTACGCTAGAATAGTCCGTAATTAGAAGACTTGATTTTTTAAGTAGCTCTTGAATATCATATTCGCCTGGATGCCCGATTTCTACCCTTTTACTCTTGCATTTAAAATTTTTTGCCAACTCCTGCATTTCCTTATGTGGAAAGAAGATTAATTTTATGTGGTTCTCCTCTAAGGCCTCAGCCAACTTTCTATTATTTAAAAATGAGTTCCACTTTTTGAAGTATTCTGTATCTTTGAATACTTGATTTGCGTTTTTTAGTCGTCCAATATCTCTCAGCCATCGCCTAAACGTCGGCATAACTAATATTATTTTTTCTTTTTCTTTACTAGACACATCTATGAGGTGGTCGTATCTGCAGAAACCAACCACGTGTGCCTTATTCTTATACTTGGGATTTGAAAAAAGTAGTGGCTCCAACTCGTTCTTAGTGCTAACGGCTATTGCATCAAGCCCGCCCCTCAGCTTTATTCTGTTTTGGGTAATGCCATGCTGCAGAAAAACAGTCTTTTTCTTCCTCATGAGAAACAGAAACGGAATACAAAACGACTTTCCGGGGCAAGCGCCATGCATATGCGTGGAAATTGAGTACGACGACAAAATATAGGTTATATAGTGTTTTGCCGATTCTGGCTGAACGATAAAATCTTTTCGTGGCATTTTTCCATAGTCGGCACTATCTTTAGAAAGAACATACCTAATATTTGTTTCCGGTTTATTCTCTAAAACCCACTTATACAGCCAATAGCCATTATCCCTGGCCTCGTCTGGTCTTTCAGAAATCAGCCATAGGTTCTTGTATTTTTTACTAAATCTTAGCGGCAAAGAAACTATCAAAAATACAACCATCAAAAAGGAGAATTTTGCCAACCACATGCCATAGAAAAATACTTTTTTGATCTTTTGTTGCATATTTTGTTTATCACTTTCATAAAATTATAGCATGTTTATATGGCAAAATAAGCGTAATTTTTATCATTTATGACTGCATCCCAACAAAAAAGTCCCATTTGACTGGGACTTTTTTGTAATGATTGGATTACCAAACGCGTACTAAGATTTCGCCACCAAGGCAGTTTTTCTTAGCTTCACGGCCGGTCATCAAACCTTTAGAGGTTGAGATGATGACGGCACCACGACCGGATTTAACGGTTGGGATGTCTTCAACGGCGGTGTAGACACGGCGGCCAGGTTTACTTACTTTCTCGATCTCGTTGATGCGAGCAGCTTCGCCTGGGTTTGCAATCACGATGTGAAGGATACCGCGTGGTTTGCCTTCTTCGACGTCGTAGCTAGCCAAGTAACCATTTTTAACGAGCACGTCAACAACGGCAACTTTGAGCTTAGAGGTTGGAACGCGAATTTCAGTCTTGCCAACCTTGTCGGCGTTACGAATACGAGTGATTAAATCCGCGATTTGATCTGTAGATTGTAATGACATATCTTCTCCTTTCTCCTTACCAGCTACTCTTAGTTACACCAGGGATTTCACCCTTGCTTGCTTTTTCACGGAAGGTAATACGGCTCATACCAAAGCGGCGCATGTAGCCACGTGGACGACCGTCGAGCATGTCGCGGTTTTTGAGGCGCGTAACGGAGCTGTTTCTAGGAAGCTTTTGGAGACCTTCGAGGTCGCCAGCGGCCTTAAGCTCAGCACGTTTTGCGCTGTATTTTTCATACATTTTGCGGCGTTTTTCGTCACGGAGGACAGCAGATTTCTTAGCCATCTTACTTGTCTCCTTTCTTCTCAAACGGCATACCGAAGAGTTCTAACAATTTAGTACTTCCTTCCTTTGAACCATTTTTAATGATAAAAGTCATCTCAAGGCCGTGAAGAACAGAGGCATCTTCGAAGGTAATTTCTGGGAAGACGGTTTGTTCTTTAAGACCGAGGTTGTAGTTACCTTGTTTGTCAAATGCATCGCGGGACACACCGTGGAAGTCACGTACGTGTGGCAAAGCAATATTGATCAAGCGATCGACAAATTCGTACATCTTGTCGTTACGAAGGGTAACGAGGTAGCCAACTGGGGCACCCATGCCTTTGCGGATTTTGAAGGTCGCAATGGATTTTTTAGCAAGACGTGAGGTTGGAACTTGGCCGGTGATTTTGGTGAGAGTAAGTTCAACGGTTTCGGTGAACTTTTTATCTTCACGTTTTTTACCGACACCACAAGAAACGACGAGTTTCTTGAGTTCTGGAACTTGGTTGATGTTTTTAAGACCAAGTTCTTTCATTAATTTAGCCTTCAGCTCTTTTTCGTAGAGCTCTTTAAGGCGTGGAGTAGTTTCAGCCATTATTTAGCTCCTTTCTTTGCTGTGGCTTTCTTTTCTGGCTTGGCAGCCTCAACGAGTTTGAGATTCGAGAGGTCAATACCAACATGAATGGTTTTCTTGCCACCTTTTGGATTCATGTAAGATTTCTTCATGTGGCATTCGCGTACTTCGATACCTTCGAGGTAAGCTTTGCCATCTTTAACTTTCACAACTTTGGCGCTTTGACCTTTGTTATCGCCAGCGATGACCATAACTTTGTCGCCAGTTTTAATATTCTGTGCCATATTAGAGTACCTCCGGAGCTAAGCTAATAATTTTAGTAAAGCCAAGGTCACGAAGTTCGCGTGGGATTGGACCAAACACACGAGTACCCTTTGGAGTTTTGTCATCGTTAACGAGCACAGCAGCGTTTTCGTCGAAACGGATGGTAGAACCATCAGCGCGGCGGATTGGAGCGGTGGTGCGAACGATAACAGCTTTTACTACGGCCTTTTTCTTGGTGTTGCCATGTGGATCGGCGTCTTTAACGCTGCAGGTTACGATATCACCAACGTGAGCGTAACGAGCGCGAGTACCACCGAGGACACGGATTACACCAAGTTCTTTGGCGCCGCTGTTATCAGCGACTTTTAATCTAGTTTCCTGTTGGATCATATTTATTCCTCAACTTCCTTGGTTTCACCAAGTACTTCTTCTTTTAGTTCGACCGTGCCGTGTGAACGTTCAAGGACCTTAACTAAAGTGTAAGCTTTGGTCTTTGAAAGTGGGCGGCAGGCGGCGATTTCGACCTTATCACCTAATTTTGCTTCATTTTTCTCATCGTGAGCGGTGTATTTACGAGTTTTCGTAAATTGCTTGCGATAGAGTGGGTGAGTTTCACGATTCGTGATGGAGACGGTAATGGTCTTATCACGCTTATCGGAGGTTACGATACCTTGCAATGTGTGGGCCATATTAGAACTCCTCTCTCTTAATAATTTTACATTTGACTGGAAGCTTGTGAGAAGCTAAGCGAAGAGCTTCTTTAGCTTGTTCGTCGGTAACATCAGCGATTTCAAACATCACGGTACCAGCTTTAACCTTAGCGACAAAGAATTGTGGTTCACCTTTACCGGAACCCATTTTCACGTCTAGAGGTTTTTTGGTAACTGGAGTGTGTGGGAAGATACGAATCCAGATCTTACCACCACGCTTGATGTAACGGGTAATAGCTTGACGGCCAGCCTCGATTTGGCGGCTGGTGATGCGCTCGTTGTCGAGAGACATCAAACCGTAATCACCAAAGGCGACGGTGTTGCAGCGGGTTGCTACACCTTCGTTTTTGCCTTTGCGGACTTTGCGGTGTGCAGTTTTCTTTGGAAGTAAAATAGCCATATTACTTTTCCCCCTTGTAGATCCAGACCTTTACGCCAACGATACCAGCGATGGTTGGAGCGTGGTGACAGTGGAAATCAATGTCAGCACGAAGCGTGTGTAGAGGCACGGAACCTTCAATAAATTTTTCACGACGGCTCATTTCAGCACCGTTCAAACGGCCAGAAACTTCGATACGAACACCTTTAGCGCCTGCGTTCATGGTAGATTGGAGAGCCATTTTAACGGCGCGGCGGAAGTTCATACGTTTGCCAAGTTGGAAACCGATGTTTTCGGCAACCAATTTAGCGTTAAGTTCTGGTTTTTTAACTTCTTCAACGTTGATGCGGATTGGGCCTTCAACGATTTTTTCGAGGTCTTTTTTGAGCTCGTTGATGCCAGCACCTTGCTTGCCGATCACTGCACCAGCTTTAGCGGTGAGGATAGTGATGGTGGTAAGGTTGGCAGAGCGCTCAACATTGACTTTAGCAATGGTTGGGCGGCTCTTGAAACGATCTTCGATCATTTCACGGATTTTGACGTCTTCAATCAACCAATGACGGAAGTCGGCTTTCTTAGTAAACCACTTAGAAGACCAGTCTTTGCTGATTTGGAGACGGTAAGAGATGGGATTAACCTTCTGACCCATATTACTTTTTCTCCTTTTCTTCTTTAGCCGGTTCGGCTTTTTTAGCTTCGGCGGCCTTCTTTACTTTTTCTTCGCCGGCGACCTCGACAAAGATGTTGCTTGAAATCTTCTCATAAGGAAGAGCGCGACCACGGGAAGCTGGAACATAGCGGCGCATGCGGGTACCAGCGGTAACCGAGATGCGGGCGATACGGATAGTTTTTGGATCGATGCTGACCTTTGAGTTGTTCAAAAGGTTGGCATTGGCCGATTCAATAGCTTTACGTACGGCTCTAGCAGCACGACGTGGGGTGTTTTCTAGAATGACGATAGCATCGGCAACGTAGCGATCGCGTACAAGTGAAGCGACAACGCTAGTTTTGCGTGGTTGACTATCGATGCCTTTTTCATAGGCATGTGCGAAGTAAGTAGCCATTAGTTAGCTCCTTTCGCAGCAGCAGCCTCAGCAGCTTTTTTGCCGCCATGGCGCTTAAATTTACGGGTTGGCGCGAATTCGCCGAGCTTGTGACCGACCATGTTTTCAGATACAAACACAGGGACGTGCACGCGGCCGTTGTGAACGGCGATGGTGCGGCCAACCATTTCTGGAGAAATGGTAGACTGGCGAGCCCAGGTTTTGATCACTGTACGGTCTTCGGCGGAGAGAGCACCAATCTTTTTGGCGAGTTTGTAGTCCACGAATGGACCTTTCTTAAGACTCCTCGACATTATTTCCTCTTTCCTTCGTGGCGACTGCGCACGATCATTTTATTAGTTTTCTTATTGTGACGGGTACGGTAACCAAGAGTAAGTTGACCCCATGGAGTGCGTGGAGCTTTACCAGAACCGTGACGGCCACCATCACCACCACCATGAGGGTGATCGGTTGCGTTCATCACGACACCACGTACCGTTGGGCGAATGCCTTTGCGGCGGCGACGACCAGCAGCACCGATCTTAACGTTTTGGTGCTGAAGGTTGGAAACTACACCAATGGAAGCTTCGCAGGTTTCGAGAACTTTGCGAACTTCGCCTGATGGCATCTTGAGGGTGGCATAGCCATCTTCTTTTGCCATGAGTTGGGCGGAGCTACCAGCAGCGCGGACCATTTGGGCACCGCGGCCTGGGGTAAGTTCAATAGCGTAGACAAAGGTACCGACAGGGATATTAGCGAGTGGCATGCGGTTTGAATCTTCAACTGCAGCTTCGTCACCAGTAGCAAATGTGGTGCCTTTGGTCATCTTGGTATCAGCGATTACATAGTAGTAAACACCGTTTTGATCTTTCACGCGAGCGATACGAGCGCTACGGTTTGGATCGTACTCAATTTCCTCAACCGTAAGGGTAAGACCCTTTGGAAGGTTGTGGGTCAAAATGCGGTAATGGCGCTTGACACCGCCGCCACGATGGCGAACGGTAATGCGGCCTTGGTTATTTTTACCAGCATTCTGTTTCTTAGCTTTTAATAGTGATTTTAGGGGCCTTCTCGTCGTAATTTGATCGTAATCTTCGGTCGTTTTTTGACGTTGAGCCGGAGTAATTGGGCGATAAGCTTTAATACTCATTACTTGTTCTCCTTAGCTGCTTTCTTGTCGGCCTTCGCTGCGCTACGGCCGTTCTTCGAATCGGCCTTGGCTTCAGCCTTAGCTTCCTTTGCGCTGCTTTTCTTTGGCTCTTCTTTTTCTGGTTCATCGAAAACCTTGATAGAATTGCCTTCCTTTAATGTTACATATGCATACTTCTTATCCTGGCGGAAAGTTGTACCTGGATAAGCGTGTTTGCCTTTGCTGAATTTGGTTTTCTTACCATCGCGGATAAGCGTGCGGACGTCGGTAACAGTTACGTTGAATTCATCTTCAACGAGTTTAGCGATGGCTTGTTTGCTCATAGCTGGTTTAACTGCGAAAACGTAGGTACGTTTGGTTTGTTCGCGGTAAGTTTTTTCAGTTGCACGTGGCTCCAAGAGGTGGAGTTTGATATTCGCTTCTTTTGCCATATTACTTCTCCTCTCCCATTAGCCAGTCGCGGATCAAAGGCATAGCTTTGTCAGTGATAACGATTTTGTCAGCGTTCATAATATCGAAAACGTTGAGGTAGGTTGGGCGAACTGCTTTGAGGTTGGCAACGTTTCTGGTTGCGCGGATAACGAGTTCGTCTTTCTCAGAAACTACTAGAAGGACATTTTCTTTGTCGCTAATTTTGTTAGCTTTAAGCATGTCGATAGTTTCTTTGGTTTTGCCTTTAGGGCAAGCGAAAGTTTCGATAGTAACGATTGCTTTGGCGGCGTTTTTCAAGCTAAGAGCTTGGCGAACGGCGACCTTCTTAGCGGTTTTGCTAAGTTTCTTGGTGAAGTTCTCTTCACCGGTGCGACCGAAGGCCACACCACCATGGCGCCAGATAGGGTTGCGGGTGCTGCCGAAGCGGGCACGACCAGTACCTTTTTGTTTCCATGGTTTTTTACCACCACCGCTTACTTCACCACGCTTCAAAGTTTTGGCGTGAGAGCTGCGGGAGTTGGCGAGATATGCGTCGTAAGCGAGTTTTACGAGTTCGTGATTTTCTACGGTCAAACCGAAGATGTCTTTATTCAAAGTAGCCATATTAGTTCTTTCCCTCCACGCTTACAATACCTTTGTTTGGACCAGGGACTGCGCCTTTGAGGCCAAGGATATTGTTTTCTTTATCGATATAAGCAACGACGAGGTTTTTAACGGTAACGGTGTCGTGGCCCATGCGGCCTGGCATGCGTTTACCCTTGAAAACTTTTTGAGGATACATCGAGCCGATAGAACCGACTTTTCTGATGTCGCCCTTAAAACCGTGGGTGTTGCGTGATTCTTGGAAGTTCCAGCGTTTGACGGTACCGGCAAAGCCTTTACCTTTGGAAGTACCAGTAACAGCAACCTTGTCGCCGAGGTTGAAGCTTTCGACGGTGATCGTGTCACCAAGTTTCAAACCTTCTGGGAGTTCTTCAACGCGAAATTCCCTCAGAACCTTAGGGTTAATATTTTCTCCAGCCTTTTTGACGTGACCGGAAACCGACTTGCTCAGATTCTTACCCTGACCAAAACCAACTTGCACAGCGTTATAACCATCGGTTTCGACGGTTTTAATCTGAGTCACTGTGGCTGGGCCGGCTTGAAGGATTGTAACTGGAGTTACAACGCCATCTTGGCCGATGATCTGGGTCATACCAATTTTGGTGCCGAGAATGACTTGCATTCTATTTTCCTTTCCCTTAATTTTTTTAACACTATTAAAACTAGACCTACGAGCGGTTTCCTCTGTTGGACCTACTCCTTCGTCTAGATAACGTACTAATTTTAGCACGTTTTGCAACAGATTACAAGGGGTTTTTAAGAGATTTTTTAGGGAATTTTTGCCGGCATGAAAAAAGCGCAGGGCAAAAGCCCTACGCCTTAATGGAAAACTGGGTTTTAACGCTCTTAGGGACAAGGATGGATTTTATTATTACTTCTTCTTCTCCTTCTTCTCTTTTCAGATTGATGCGAACCGCCTTGACGGTTTGCCTCTTTTTGAGATTTAGAATCAGTTTTGCCGTCCCGACGGAAGTAGAGCTTTTCATGAATGCTTCTGCCGCGTATGAGGCCGAGTAAAACTCGTTGATAAGATGCTTGTCCCAGGAAAGGGTAAGAATACCTTTGTCGTATTCTTCGACCGTCAGAGCGCAGTAATACTTCCGGCCCTTCTTCCCCTCATCCATGTAATAGCCGAAGCGCACCTGCTTCTCACTGCAACCTACAATATTGCCCATATAATCACCTCCTTGTGACGGGCGTATTTCCATTGGTTACTTTATAATAATAACATATTTTTGGATATATGCAACTACTAAGGGTTAGGCGCTTTCGAGATAGGCGTCAATAAATGCCATGATTTCGCCGTCCAAAACGGCATCGGTGTCGGTTTCTTCGTGCTCGGTGCGGGTGTCTTTGACCAGGCGATACGGTTGGAGGACGTAGTTTCGGATCTGCTGGCCCCACTTGGCGGACTCGCCGGCGCGGAGCTTATCGATAGATTCGGCGTGTTGTTCGAGCTGCATCTGCACCAGCTTGCCGCGGAGGATTTCCATGGCTTTTTCCTTGTTTTGGAGCTGGCTGCGTTCGTTTTGGATGGCCACCACGGTGTTCGTTGGAAGGTGCGTGATGCGCACGGCCGAGTTGGTGGTGTTCACGGACTGGCCGCCGTGGCCGCCGGAATGGTAGACATCAATACGGAGGTCTTTTTCGTCGATTTTGACGTCGGCATCGGCCTTGATAACAGGGAGAATTTCAACTAATGAGAACGAAGTTTGGCGCAGGTTGTTGGCGTTGAATGGCGACAGACGCACCAGGCGGTGCACGCCGTGTTCGGATTTGAGTGTGCCGTAAGCGTGTGGACCGGTAATTTCGTAGACGGCGGTTTTGATGCCGGCTTCTTCACCGGCGGTGCGCTCCACTAGGCTGGCTTTAAAGCCGTTTCTTTCACAAAATCTGAGGTACATGCGCTCGAGCATGCCAGACCAGTCCATGGCCTCGGTGCCGCCCACGCCGGCGGTGATACGAAGAATTGCATCTTTGTCGTCGTATGGGCCATTAAAACGCAAGGCCTTTTTCAGGTTTTCGTATTCGGTTTCTAGGGCCTCAACTTGGGTTTCGATTTCTTCGGCAAGGTCCGTATCACCCAAGGTCATCAGTTCCCTAATGTCTTCGACCTGGGTTTTTAATAATTTCCATGGATTGATTTCATCGTTTAATTTGGCGAGCTCTTGGTTTTTGGCGGTAGCCTCAGACGGGTTATTCCAAATTTCTGGCTCGGCCACTTCGGCTTCTAGTTTAGCTGCGTCCGCGATTTTGGCATCAAGATCAAGCCGGCCCCAAGCGGCAGCCAGGTTTTCACTCAAAATATCTAAGCGTTTTTCGAGCTCTTGCATGGTGCAATTATACTATGAATTTAAGGGTTTTTCTAACTTCGAATAGTCCACCCAATCTGGCGGGGTCATGTCGAAAAGAATGCGCGGGGTGTGCAGGTTGACGACATCTTCGTCGACACCGTAGTAGTGATTGTAGGCGCCATCCACTGCGCCAAATTTGGACTTCGTGTGGTCTAGGCCGAGCTTCTCAGCGGTGTCCCAAACGGATTCTTCGCTTGGGCCCTCGATTTCGATAAAAGTCGGAATCCATGGCCAGGTATCGATGCAAATTTCGACGCCTTGATAGATCCAGGTTTCGCGGTAGGTTTCCTGCTGGGCTTTTTCCTTTAGGCCGCAGCCTTTCAAAAAGAGGATGCCGTTTTCGTAGCTATCGATCACCACGTTCACCTCCTTGGTGCCCAGGATAGAGTGGTCGTCGCTGATATTTTTGTAGGTCATGACGATTTTGCCGGCGCCTTCGTCGCGCACGCGCGCGTAGGAATGCTCGCCAGTGCAAAACACCGTGCGGCGCATCAAAACCTCCGGCTTTACACACTCCGCGCCGATGGCTTTAAGCTTGGCGCGAATCTCATCTTTGTTAATATCCAAGAATTGGGCTTCGATTTCGTTATGCATAGTTTAATTATAGCATGCACTTGACTATTTATTGCGGTTATGGTATAATTATAAGATGGGGTAGTGACGACGCAAGAGCGTCTTTTTTTAGTCAATAAAGCAAGTAACTTCTGTTTTGTAGTTTTCGCCACATTTTGGGCACTTCATTTCAGGAAGATCTTCGTCGCTTTCAAGTTTCGTCATTAAGGAATGACATTCTGGGCATTTATGTGCGCACTTCCAGATTAAAACTGGATCATCTTCGTCTTCGAGTGACACTTCTTTTCTATTTTTCGGTCTATACAAATCGTATGGTTTGCGCGCCACCACATTTCCACATTTCTCACAAATATAAGGCACCGGATCACAATCGATGGTCACGGATTCATCATTTTGCACAAGTTTTTGTGCTTCTGGACCAAAGTAGCCATGCCTCACGCTGTTTAAGGTTCTATCTTCTGAATCCAAAAAGCCGCCACCAATCCGGACATCGTTTTCGCGACATTTGCAACTAACCCTGAGTACATATCCCATATCTAACTAGTATTATATCATCGCGACATAAACAGTAGAATTGAGCTTGCGCTTATCTGGGGTGGAGGGGGTTGTAAAACCAGGCACTTCATGCAAATATCGGCTTAAGATGAGCATATTGCAGGAATACGAACAGCATCGCAAAATTCTTGGTGACGAGAAGATTGATGCTATTCCCCTCTATATCGCAGAGCTAGAGAAGCTTAATGTTCGCCTTTCGTACCCAGATATTATATATAGCCGCAAAGAGTGGCAAAAATTCGAAGAATGGTTCGAAAACGTATATAATATTAAGTATGGAAAAGGTGCAGAAGGAAATAAAGCTCTTTAACGAAGAGCGCGACTGGGACCAGTTTCATAGCCCAGAAAATCTTGCAAAATCTATTGCCATTGAGGCCGGCGAATTGCTTGAATGTTTTCAATGGAATAATAACTACGACAAATCTGAAGTCTGTGATGAATTAGCTGATGTTTTTTCTTATTGTTTCCAGATGGCTGATAAGCTCGGCGTCGACCCTGAAGAAATTATTTTGAATAAACTCGAAAAAACTCGCAAAAAATATCCGGTAGAAAAATCTAAGGGCGTAAGCACCAAATACGATAAGTTACAAAATGATTGTATATGATGGCATTAAAACAGATTTCATGAACGATGTTCGTGATAATTTAATCTGCAATAAAATCTACGAACAATATCAAAAATACTTCGGTCGCACCAACGAGGCACAAATGCGCGCGTGGCAAAACTCGATGCAATACATGCGCAACGTACTTGATTCTTCCGAAATTCCTGATAATGCAGGCGTAGCGATTGAATATAATATTCCAACTACCTCTAAGCGCATCGATTTTATTGTCACTGGCGCGGGCGAAGATAGCAAAAAGAATGTCGTGATTATTGAGCTCAAGCAATGGAGTGATTGCGAGGCGGTTGAGGCCGAAAACGGCGTAGTGGTAGAAACTTATGTTGGTCACGGCATTCATCGTACCCCGCATCCGTCCTACCAAGCCTGGAGCTATGCAGTCTATATCGATAACTATGTAGAGGTCGTGCAAGACGATAAGATTGGTTTGTTCCCTTGCGCTTTCTTACATAATTATCACTTTAAAGAAAACGATCCTATTCTTGCCGAACAGTATAAGGATTATATCGAAGCCGCCCCAATGTTTGGTGCAGAGGATTTTCCGAAGCTTCGTGAGTTCATTTCGAAACATATCAAAAAAGGCGATGACGGCAAAACGATTTATGAAATCGACCACGGCCGTTTCCGCCCATCCAAGAGTTTGCAAGATTGCCTATCCTCGATGTTGGCTGGCAACAAAGAGTTTGTTTTGATTGATGACCAAAAAGTCGCGTTCGAAACCGCTATGCGCATGGCAAAAAAGGCTATCGCATTCAACGAAAAACAAGTTTTAATCGTTGAAGGCGGCCCGGGCACCGGTAAAACCGTGCTCGCAATTAACCTACTTGTCGAACTAACGAAAATCAATGCTACGGCTTTTTATGCCACACGTAACGGTACGCCGCGCGCAGTGTTTAGAAAGAAATTACAAGGCGATTTCAAGAAGGATTTCATCGAGTCATGTTTCCAGAACTCTGGTAACTTTTATGATGTTGCACCAAATGCAATCGATGCGTTGATTGTCGACGAGGCCCATCGTTTAACTGAAAAATCTGGCTTCATGAATAATCTCGGCGAAAACCAAATCAAGGAAATTATTAATGCTTCTAAGTTTTCGATTTTCTTTATCGATGAAGACCAAAAAGTTACACTTAAAGATATCGGTGCGATTGATTCGATTCAAAGGTTTGCCGAAGAACTTGGCGCTAAATGCGAAAAGATCGAGCTTGAAAGCCAATTTAGATGCAATGGTTCAGACGGTTATCTTGCATGGTTGAATAATTTGTTAGAGATTAAAAAGACCGCAAACTTCAACGACATGGATTTCAACTACGACTTCAAGGTTTTTGATGATCCAAACAAAATGCGTGAAGCGATTATCGAGAAAAACAAGGTCAACAATAAGTCTAGAACTGTAGCTGGCTATTGCTGGGACTGGAACAAAGACGGCAAAAATGATGTAAATTTTTACGATATCACGATTCCGAAATACCAATTTGGTATGAGCTGGAACCTTGGTGATACCTCGCAGACCTGGGCCATTGAAGAAGGTTCCGTAAACGAAGCTGGCTGTATTCACACTTGCCAGGGTCTCGAACTTGACTACGTTGGCGTGATTATTGGTGATGATTTAGTTTATCGCGATGGCCAAATAGTGACGGATATTACAAAACGTGCCAAAACCGACCAATCTATCAAAGGTTACAAACGCTTGCTCGAAGAAAACCCAGAAGAAGGCGCAAAAATCCTAGATAGAATCATCAAGAATACCTACAAGGTTTTGATGACTCGCGGCATGAAGGGCTGCTATGTATTCTGCACGGATGACGAATTGCGTGAGCATATCAAATCATATCTCTCTTAGACCTAGTTTGGACGCCTATATACTAGGCTAAGTTTTTTGGATCTCATTTTAAGGTGTTATAATCCTATCAATAACAAATAATTGGGTTTAGCATCATATGATAAAAACGATATTTAAATTCATTAAAGAACACACTTTCATAATTTCTTTGATATCTATAGCGTTATGCAGCTTATCTTATTTGTGCCAAGTATTTGAGCTTCGCAAATGGAGCATACCGCTCGGAATGGTTGATGGGGTTAGAATACAATACATATTAATGGCCGTCGCCGGAATAGCATATTGTTCGTCTATTGCATACGTGCAAAAATTTATTATTTCTAGATTCAACCGTTACATCCCAAGCTACTTAGTGTGTAAATTTGTCAAGGGAAATCTTAAAACAATAAATAGCCTGCTACCAAATAATAGCGACGTCAATAGTATTAAAGATAGAATCAAGAACAATAGAGAATCGTGCAGTTCTTTGAAGAGAGGTATCCTAAAAACATTGCTCCTAGTAATTATAGTTGGATCCTTATGCTTTTTCCCTTTCTATATAGTCTTCTTCGTAGCCATTCTTAATTCAAGCCTCCCAGTCGCTTTGGCTTGTTTCTTCATCAATACCCTTATCATGATAGTTCTAGCATTTTTCACAACCAGGCAACCTATAGCAAAAAACATAAAAGAGCTTAAGAGGCAGATAAGGAAAGGAGGTAAAGACCTGACCAACATTCGACTAGATGCCTGCATGAAGCTTGAAAATCAGGAAGCCGCAAGACTCAAAAAGCATGCAACCATCATTGCCAACGCACGGAAAAGTACCTTTGATTATTTAATTACTCCTCTCATTGCTATAGCGACGTTCTTCATCTGCATTTTAATCAACAATTATACTCCACCAAAGAATGACTATTGGATTTTTACTGATACAGATGGCAAGAATTACGCACTGGTCTTCGAGTCTGGCGATCATCTCATATTCAAAAACGCGGAAATATCAGGGGAGAATATTAGAATTTTTCTTCACGACCAGTTGTCCGCAAAAACGGACGGATTAAAACTAAAACATTTCGTATTTCAGAGTGTAATAATCGAGAGATAATACTAGGCTAATATAGCCAATAACTTACGCCACCGTGATGGGAACAAGCACCTCTACCGGTAGCTGAGCTTCTCCATCCATCACGACAGATAGCACCGGTTCTGCCGCCCGTCTTAGTATTAGTATATGTGTAGTAACTCCAATGGAGCGTTGTACCGGGATATTCATCAAACCAACAATTGAACCTACTGCTGTCAGCATAGCATTCTTGAAGCATAGAGTTTTTAGTCTTTTCCCAAGAAACGCGATTCTCGCATTCGTTTTTGGCGGCTAAATTATCGTATTCAACACCATTACTGCATTTGTAGTATTTTTTGGTGCCTTTTGAAATCTTTTTATTTTGGGCTTTCTCAATAATATCTACGGATTCCGTCTTTCTACTTACTTCCTTACCGTACTTATATGTAACGGCGTATTTAACGGTCTTCTTTCCGTCCTTGCCTTCTTGATCGACTCTAGTATTTCCTTCTCTAAGAGTATTATCATAGTAGGTTTCTGTAGTATATTTAATCGGCTCGTCAACCTCTTCATATTCAACAGTGGCAGCATTCGCATCAATGACACCAAAAACAATCATCGAAACTGCGCCGATGCCAAGAATTCCTGCAGTGACATGACCCGATTTACTCATCTTTTCTAATTATACCATATAATCAGAAAAAGGTCAAGCTTTAGCCCCCTTTGCTAAGCTAGGTGTTTTTTGAATATCTTTTCTTTATTTGTCTTCACTTCCAAATATTATGTCGCAATATTGCTTGCCGATTCCATTTAAAACCCTACCTTGGATCGGATTATAGATCTCGCCCATCAGATAAAAGCTATTCCCAATAATCCCTAGAGAATATATCCTATCAACCCTAAACTTGTCATCTTCTCTTGGATTGTCTTCTGTGCCGGCTTCTATTTCTTTTAATACCCTGAAATCTTCCATAAACATTCTATTTGTTATCTCAACATATTCATAGAATAATTCATTGGATATGGTTTCGTTTATGTATGCAGTAAAAAGCTTCGCTAGCATTTTGCTTTTTTCTATATCAATATTATTATTCAATGTGAGCAGGACACGGTCTAGTTCTTTTTTTCTAGTCTTATCGTCCTCCATTTTTTCAACATATTTTTTAAGCTTTTTTCTATCGATTTTCCCAGAACTAAACTCTTTTAGAAACGCTGCTGTTTGTCGGAGCAAATTTCTTTCACGCAAATCTGCGCCAGCTCTTATAACCGAAGCGATGCCGTTGAGTACTGGAATGTTTTTGAACACTCCGTCCTGAATTAAATCATCTATCTCGTTTTCGGCAAATTCAAGGCACTGCGGAACAACATCCTTTAATAACGACTCATTCAGCCATTTTGCTAAACTATTCATTCTGGCCCCGCAATAATAGTTCATCATTGATTCCATTTCCTTCGCACAACTCCACAAACCTCTCCACCGTGTCTAGCTGTGGGTAACCGGAGGTGGCGGTGCGGTAATGCATCGGGATGATGTGCTTTGGGTGGGCGGCCTGGCAAATCTTGACGGCGGTCTCGGCGTCGATCGTATAGTAGCCGCCAACCGGAATTAGCAGGTAATCCGCGTCAGAAATCTTGGCCAGTTGTTCTGCGTTCGGAAAATGACCTAGATCACCTAGGTGTACCAGCTTTTCGCCGTCTTTTTTGATCACAAAAATCGTGTTTGGGCCACGAAGTGCGCCTTCCTGGTCATCATGCCAGCTTGGCACTTCTTCAATTTCAAAATCACACTCGCCCGGTTGCAAATTTACGCATTCTACCCCGCTGTGGTCCGCGTGGCCGTGCGAG
>JAEEGI010013651.1_pt1 | contig 17204 bp, 13 predicted proteins | sample 8958751 | NCBI WGS metagenome assembly JAEEGI01 (sample SAMN16246545, study PRJNA631951) | gut metagenome | biome: gut microbiome; feature: rumen; material: KS-attached | host: Bos | place: Iran: Karaj | collected 2018-10
GTGGAGCGCTGGGAGGCGGAATGCCGCCGCCGTTCGGAGGCGGGCAAAAAAAGCGCGGCCGTTCGTGCCGCAAAAAAATTTCAGGAAGAGGTATCCTGTAAAGACGATCTCGAAGAAGCACAGGACGAACGTTCTGCAAGCAGCGAGGCGGAAGACCCTTCTGCGATACCGGAAGACGGGAACGAAAGCGAACGCCGTTCAGCAGAGTTCAACTCTGCTCAACAGCGTTCAACCGAAGCAGCATATACATATTCAAATCCATATCCAAATTCAAATCCAAATCCATATCCATATCCAAATACACACCCAAATACGAAAAAGAAACGGTCTGCGCGAGGGCAGAGCGTTTCGGGGGATTTTGAGCGCTTTTGGCAGGCTTATCCGAGGAAGGTCGCCAAGCAGGCGGCCCGAAGGGCCTTTGCGCGGGTGGACGTTCCTCTGGAGCGGCTGCTGCAAGCTCTGGAACAGCAGAAAACCGAGGCCCAGTGGCAGCGGGAAAACGGACGGTACATCCCCCACCCCGTCACCTGGCTGAATCAGGGGCGCTGGGAGGACGAGCCGACCGACGCGACCGCGCCCTGCGCGCAGTACCGGGTGGAGAGCCTATGAACGGAGGATCGGGCATGGAAAACGAGGACAGACTGGAAAAGCTGGGCGTCGCGGACTGGTTCGTGCCGCAGAAGGTCAAGGATCTGATCGGCAGCATCACGGAACCCGAACGCTGGCTGCTGAACAGCAAGGTGAACACCTACAACGAGCTGCCCGCGTCCGCCCCGGACGGGACCGGGATCGAATGCGAGGTCTGCCGGAACAAGGGCAGCGTTGCCGTGATCGACGAGGACGGCGGACCCGGTCGGATGGTGATCCGGCCCTGCACCTGCCGGAGCCGCCGGATGACGGCCCTTCGGCTCAAGCGCTGCGGGATGCTGGAGCGGGCGAAAACCTGTACCTTCGACAGCTTCCGCACCGAGAACGCCCTGCAAACGCGGATGAAGGAGATGGCGCAGGGCTGGCTGGACGCGGAGCCGGATCAATGGCTGGCCTTCTGCGGACAGTCGGGGGCGGGAAAGACCCACCTCTGCACGGCGGCCTTCGTTCAGGCCGTGGCAAGGCGGCAGATCGTGGGGGAATATATGCTCTGGGGACCTGCGGTGCGGGAGATCAAGGGCGGTCTCTACGAGGACGGGCCGGACCTGCTGGAGCGCTACGCGAACGCTCCCCTGCTCTACGTGGACGATCTGTTCAAGGGGCGGAGCGACGCGCCGCTCTCCGATACCGACCTTCGTCTGGCCTTTGAGCTGCTGGATCACCGGTACAACCGGGATCTGCCGACGATCCTCTCCACGGAGCGCACCTTTCCCCAGCTCGCCGCCGTGGACGAGGCCATCGCAGGCCGCATCCGCGAACGCTGCGGGGGCTATATCGTAAATATCGCCCCCGGAGCGGAGAAGAATTATCGGTTTCGGGACTAAGGACCAGGGACGATTCCCTGATCCCTAGTCTCTGATCCCTAGTCCCTGAGCCCTATTTCACAATCAAATTGACCAGCTTATTCGGCACGGCGATGACCTTCATCACGCTCGTACCGACGCGGGCGACGGCCTTTTGGACCCACTCGTCGTTCTGGGCGAAGGCAGCCAGCTCCTCGCGGCCCAGATCGGCGGGGGCCTGGATGGTGCCCTTGGTCTTGCCGTTGATCTGGATGGCGATGGTCAGCTCGGCGTCCTTGCACTTGGCCTCGTCGTACTGCGGCCAGGCCGCCAGAGAGCAGAGGCCCTCAAAGCCCTTCTGCTGCCAGAGCTCCTCCGCGATATGGGGGGCGAAGGGGCTGACCAGCAGGAGCAGGGTCTTCAGCTCGGCCCGGTTGCAGCCCTTGTCGCCAAGCTGGTTGACCAGGGTCATAAGCTGGGCCAGGGCGGTATTGGCCTTGAGCTGGTCGATATCGGAGCTGACCTTGCGGATGGTCTTGTGGATCAGGTTCTCGTTGACGGCGGAATACTCGGTCTCGCCGTCCTCCACGGTCTCGGCCAGCGCCCAGATCTTATCCAAAAAGCGCTTGCAGCCCTTGACGGAATTGGAGGCCCAGGAGGCGGGCTTCTCAAAGTCCCCGATGAACATGATATAGGTCCGCATCGTGTCCGCGCCGAACTCGTCGATGACGTCGTTCGGGTTGATGACGTTGCCGCGGGACTTGGACATCTTGATGCCGCCCTCGCCCAGGATCATGCCGTGGGAGGTGCGCTTGGCGTAGGGCTCCTTTGTGGGAACGGCGCCGATATCATAGAGGAACTTGTGCCAGAACCGGCTGTAGAGCAGATGGAGGGTGGTGTGCTCCATGCCGCCGTTGTACCAGTCCACGGGCGTCCAGTAGTCCAGCGCCTCTTTGGAGGCCAGGGCCTCGTCGTTCTTCGGGTCGGTATAGCGCAGGTAGTACCAGCTCGACCCGGCCCACTGGGGCATGGTATCGGTCTCGCGCCGGGCAGGTCCGCCGCAGCAGGGGCAGGTCGTGTTCACCCAGTCGGTGATCGCAGCCAGCGGGCTCTCGCCGTCGTCGGTCAGCTCGTAGTTCTCCACGTCGGGCAGGAGCAGGGGCAGGTCGCTTTCCTTGAGCGGGACCATGCCGCACTTCGGGCAGTGGACGATGGGGATCGGCTCGCCCCAGTAGCGCTGGCGGGAGAAGACCCAGTCGCGGAGCTTGAAGTTCTTCTTGGCCTCGCCGAGCTTGCGTTCCGCCAGCCAGGCGATGATCTTCTGCTTGGCCTCGGCAACGGACAGGCCGTTCAGGAAGCCGGAATTGACCAGCACGCCGGTCTGCACGTCGGTGAAGGCGGCCTCCTCGACGCTGCCGCCGGCAATGACCTCCACGATGGGCAGGCCGAATTTCTTGGCGAACTCCCAGTCGCGGGTATCGTGGGCCGGGACGGCCATGATCGCGCCGGTGCCGTAGGTGGCAAGGACGTAGTCGGAGATGAAGATGGGGATCTCCTCGCCGTTGACGGGGTTGATGCCCTTGACGCCGCCGAGGCAGACGCCGGTCTTGTCCTTGTTCAGCTCGGTGCGCTCGAGATCGGACTTGGAGGCGGCCTCCGCCTGATAGGCGCGGACCTCGTCCGGGTTCGTCAGCTTGTCCATCCACTTCCCGACCAGGGCGTGCTCGGGCGAGAGGACCATGTAGGTCGCGCCGAACAGGGTATCCGGGCGGGTGGTGTAGACCGTGATCTCGTCTCCGAGGGTGGTGGCAAACTTCACCTGCGCGCCGTAGGAACGGCCCACCCAGTTGATCTGCTGGGTCTTGACGCGCTCGGGGTAGTTGACCTCCGCCAGATCGTCGATCAGGCGGTCGGCGTAGGCCGTGATGCGGAGCATCCACTGGCTGCGCTCCTTGCGGACGACGGGCGAGCCGCAGCGCTCGCAGACGCCCTCCACGACCTCCTCGTTTGCCAGGACGCACTTGCAGGAGGTACACCAGTTGACGGGCATCTGGGTCTTGTAGGCCAGACCCTTTTTGAACATCTGCAGGAAGATCCACTGGGTCCACTTGTAGTAGGCCGGATCGGTGGTGTTCACCTCGCGGTCCCAGTCGAAGCTGTAGCCGAGGGCCTGGAGCTGGGAGCGGAAGACGCTCACGTTCCGCTCGGTGACGGAGCGGGGATGGACGTGGTTCTGGATGGCGTAGTTCTCGGTGGGCAGGCCGAAGGCGTCGTAGCCGATCGGGAACAGGACGTTATAGCCCTCCATGCGCTTCTTGCGGGCGATCACGTCCAGCGCCGTATAGGGGCGGGCGTGACCGACGTGCAGACCGACGCCGGACGGGAACGGGAACTCGATCAGGGCGTAGAACTTGGGCTTGTCGGCGCTGATCTCAGACTTGTAGACCTTCTGATCCAGCCAGTATTTCTGCCATTTGGTCTCGATTTGGGTAAAGTCGTATTTCATGCTTCTGCCTCCAGCGCAACGGGCTTGGCGTCGTTCCAAAGACGCTCCAGATCATAGAAGGCTCTGGCCTCGTCGGTGAAGACGTGGCAGACCAGCGCGCCGAAGTCCAGCAGGACCCAGGTGCCGCCGCGATGGCCCTCGCGGTGGAGCATCGGCTCGCCGCAGTCCTCCACGACCTCCTCCACGGCGTCGCAGAGGGTGTTGACGTGGGTGTTGGACGTGCCGGTGCAGATCAGGAAGTACTCCGCCAGGGTGGTGACCTCGGTCACCTCAAGCAGCCGGACGCGGAGACCCTTCTTGTCCTCCAGCGCCTTTGCCGCCTTCAGAGCGATTTCTTTCATAGTCATAGCGATATCCTCAATTCTGTCGTATTTCAGAAAATATTGCCGATAACGTCGGTTGCGACGGCATAGACCGTCATGCCGCTGAGCAGGGCGGAGATCAGCAGCAGGAAGACGCCCTTGAGCCAGCCGGGCGCGCCGCTCCGGTCCTCAAGCTGCTCCACGGGACGCGGCTGGCGCGGCAGGTCGCGGTCGAAGCGGGCCGGGTCCGGACGGAAGGCGGGCTCCTCCGCAGCGCCGGTCTCACGGGGCTTGGACCGGCCTGGGATCGTGATCTCCAGATCGTCGGGGCCGGGATTCGCGGCGGCGGGGGTCTGCAGGACGGCTTCGGGCCGGACGACGGGCTCCGGCTTTGCGACGGGCTCCGGCTTTGCGACGGGCTCCGGCTTTGCGGCAGGCTCCGCCTTTGCGGCGGGCTCCCCCTTGCGCTGCTTGGGGCTCTCGCCCATCAGGGCGTAGATCTCCGCGAGCAGGGTCTCGTCGTCGATCGCGGAGCGCTGCTTCCGGGAAGCGGCGTTGGGGGACTTCATGCCGGACTTCTCCATCGCCTCGGCCATGGAAGCGTAGGTGACGGAGGGCGTCTGCGTCGTCTCCGCGGGGGCTTCCGGCCGGTCGGACAGATCCGGAAGCTCCACCTCGGGCAGCTCGGGCTTCTCGTTGACGGCCCGGATCGCCTCTTCCACGGCAAGCTGGACGTTTTCAAGGTTCACGGGCTCCTTCGGCTTCTCTTCCTCCGCCGTTCGGGCGACGGCACGCAGGATCGCCTCCCGGTCGGGGAGGGTCCCGGTCGCGCCGTGCTTGACCGACAGCTCGGGCGCGTCCTCCTTGGGGGTCAGCGCCTCGTCTCCGTCAAAGGAGAGCACCAACTGCTGCTCCTCGGCGGGCTGCTCGGCGGGATGGGTCTCCTGCTCCGGTTCATTATGGATTTTACCAAAGAGTTTCATGCTTTTTGCTCCTCTCGATCCTTGTTCGGGTGATAACACCGCCATGCGGAAAGGGAATCGGGATCGACGATCCGTCCCTGCTTGCGGAGCAGACGGACGGACTGATCCAGGCCCTCGAACACGGCTGCATCCAGGTCGGTCTCGACCAGGCTCCGCAGGATCTCCACGCCGGGGAAGCTGCGGTTGGGCTCCATGTAATCCGCAATATAGATGATTTTTTCCAGCAGGCTCATATTCGCCTTGCCGGTGGTATGCCAGTAGATCGCCTCGCAGACGGCTTCGCACTCCCCGAAGACCGCGCGGGCAACGGCTGCTCCGGTCTTGGCGTGAAGCAGCTTGGGGTTGTCGCGCTGCAGCTCCGTGAGTACCATATCATATTTCCGGCAAAGATGCAACTGTTCCGATGGCCCGAGGGCCTTGGTAATATCATGCAGGATGCCGGCTCGGGCGGCAAGGTCCGGGTCCGCGCCCCAGCGCAGGGCCAGCGCGCGGGCGGTCTGACTGGTGCCGAGGACATGGGGACGGCGCTTTTCGTCGTGCAGGGAGAGGGAGATCTCCGACAGACGGTCAAAGGGCAGGTTTTTCAGGTCGCAGCCGGAGAGATACCAGCCGCGCTCCAGGATCATCCGCTCGACCGCAGGCTCCAGCGCCCAGGGCGCTCCCAGCGCCAGCAGGCGGCGGACGGTGGTGGAGGAGACCTGCACGCAGCGGTTTTCCACCAGAACGATCCGGGCGGGCAGTGTCCGGCTCAGGCTCGCGGCCTTCCGCCGGACCTCGTCCCAGACCGCCTCGCTCTCCTCCCGGCGGACGACGGCAAGGGTCGCAAGCCGCGCGATCTCCTCCGGTCCGCGCCAGAGGTCGAAGCTCAGGAGCATATCGGTCCCCATCATCAGGAACAGCTCGTCGTCCGGCAGGCTTTGGCGCAGGGCGCGGAGGGTGTCGATCGTGTAGCTCGGCCCCTCCCGGCGAAGCTCCAGGTCGCAGACCTCGGCCTTCGGGATGCCCGCGAAGGCCAGACGGCATAGCTCCAGACGGTCTGCGGCGCCGGGCGAGCCGTCCGGAAGCGCCTTATGCGGCGGCACGGCGGCGGGTACGATCAGGAGCCGGTCCAGACCGAGACGGTCCGTCATTTCCCGGGCGGCAAGGCTGTGTCCGACGTGGGGCGGATTGAAGCTGCCGCCGTAGATCCCGACCCGCGCCATCAGTCTTCGTTCCCGGCGTCTTTGCGCCGCTGCTTCGCCTGGGCGATGGCGGCCTCCCGGAAGAAGGTATTGCGGCGCTCCCGCTCGGCGCGGGCGATCGCACGGCGGCGGCGGATGCCGCTGCGGACCGGGTTGACCTTGACCTTCGGGTGGGCCGTGCCGGTCTTGCGCGCCAGCGTCTCGGAGCGGCGGTAGACCACGAACCTGCTGCCCACGCACGAAACGGCCTCGGCATTCAGACGGGCGCAGAGCTCGTCGCTGGCCTCGCGGGCCGTCATCAGGGCGGTCTCCAGGACCCGGCCCTTGACCAGCTCGCGGGCCTCAAGCTGGCGGTCCAGCTCGTCCACAAGGTTGTCGGTGATGCCGTCCTTGCCGATCATCAGGGTGGTTTCCAGCTCGTTTGCGCGGCTGCGAAGCTCGGCGCGGTTTTTACTGGTGATCATTTCAGCGCTCCTTTCTCCTTGCGCGCGTCCAACTGCCGCTCCAACTGGCGGAGGGCGTTGGCCCGGTGGGACATTTGATTTTTTCGCTCGGCGCCCATCTCGGCGTAGGTCATCCCCTCCTTGGGGATGTAGAAGACGGGGTCGTAGCCGAAGCCGCCCTCGCCGTGGGGCTCGGTGGTGATGACGCCCTCCACGCTGCCCCGGCCCACGAGCTTTTCGCCGTCCGGCATCAGCATCGTGATGACGCAGACGAAGCGGGCCGTGCGCTCGTCCGGGCGGACGCCGCGCAGCTTTTCCAGCAGGAGGTTCGTCCGGTCGCGGTCGGTCACGCAGGCCGCTCCGCCGTAGCGGGCGGAGTAGACCCCCGGCTCGCCGCCGAGGACGTCCACGGAAAGACCGGAATCGTCTGCGACCGTGGGCAGGCCGGTGGCGTCCAGGACGGCCTTGGCCTTGAGATAGGAGTTCTCCTCAAAGGTCTCTCCGGTCTCGTCCACGTCGATGGACAGCCCCAGATCGGATTGCAGGACGACCTCCATCCCGTATTCCGAGAGGATGGTCTGGATCTCCCGGAGCTTGTGCGGATTCTGACTTGCAAGTACGACTTTCATGCGATCACCTGTTTCAATAGGGATTAGGGACTAGGGATTAGGGAATAGGGATCAGAGCAGAATTATCTCGCGCTCCAGGGCGCAGAGGCGTTCGTTGCCGAGCCTGCAGAGCTCGAGCAGACGAAGCTGCTCGTCGAGGGTATAGGGTCTCCCCTCTCCGGTCGCCTGCAGCTCGATGATCCGCCCGTCGGCGGTCATCACGCAGTTGAGATCCACCTCGGCGCGGCTGTCCTCGCTGTAGCGGAGGTCCAGCATCGGCTCGCCGTCCACGATCCCGGCGGAGACGCCCGCAACGTAGTCGCGGATCGGCATGGCGGGAAGGACCCCGGCATCCACGAGCTTTCGCAGGGCAAGGGCCAGCGCCACGAAGCCGCCGGTCACGCTTGCCGTCCGGGTCCCGCCGTCGCCCTGGAGAACGTCGCAGTCGATCGTGATCGTCCGCTCGCCCAGGGCCTCCAGATCGGCGGCGCTGCGGAGGCTGCGCCCGATCAGGCGCTGGATCTCCGCGCTTCGGGAGGCCAGCTTGAGCTTGGAGATATCCCGCGGGCTGCGCTGGCGGTTGGCCCTGGGGAGCATGGAATATTCCGCCGTGATCCAGCCGCCGGAGCGGACGTGGGGCGGGACCTTTTCCTCGACGCTGGCGTTGCAGAGGACGACCGTATCCCCAACGGAGATCAGGCAGCTTCCCTCCGCAAACTTGGAAAAGCCGGGCTGGAGCCGGACCGGGCGCAGCGCTTCGCTGCTTCTTCCGTCGATTCGCATGGCGGACCTCAGATCAGCTCGCTGACGTAGGCGTCCGGCTCGAAGGGCAGCAGGTCGTCGATGCCCTCGCCCACGCCGACGTATTTGACCGGCAGGTGCAGGTCGTCCGCCACGGCGATCACGATGCCGCCCTTGGCGGTGCCGTCGAGCTTGGTCAGGACGATGCCGGTCACGCCGGCGATCTTCTTGAACTCCCGCGCCTGGATCAGACCGTTCTGACCGGTGGTGGCGTCCAGGACGAGCAGAACGTCCTTCGCGCAGCCGGGCAGCTCGCGGTCGATGATCCGGCTGATCTTGCCCAGCTCGTTCATCAGATTGGCCTTGTTGTGCAGGCGTCCGGCGGTATCGACGATGATGACGTCGCTGCCCTTGGCCCGGGCCGAGGAGATGCCGTCGTAGACGACGGAGGCGGGGTCCGCGCCCTCGTGCTGGCGGACGAGGTCCGCCCCGGAGCGGTTTGCCCAGATCTCAAGCTGATCGGCAGCGGCGGCGCGGAAGGTGTCCGCCGCGCAGAGCAGGACGCGCTTGCCCTCGCTCTGGAGCTGGTTGGCGAGCTTGCCGATCGTGGTGGTCTTGCCGACGCCGTTGACGCCGATGACCAGCAGGACGGCGGGCCGGGTCTCAAGATTCAGGAAGGGGTCGCCCACCTGAAGCATCTCGACCAGGATCTCGCGCAGGGCGCCCCGGACCTCCTCGGCCTCGCGGAGCTTGCGCTCCTTCGTGACGGCGCGCAGCCGCTCCACGGCCTTCATCGAGGTCTCCACGCCGACGTCCGCAAGGATCAGCCGCTCCTCCAGCTCGTCGAAAAACTCGTCGTCCACGCCCCGGAAGGCGGCAAAAAGCCCGCTCAGGCCGCGTCCCTTGTTCTGCTTGGTCTTGGAAAGGCCTTTTCTGATTTTTTCTAAGAATCCCATGCTGTACCTCTGTGAATCAAGTTGTGATGCCCAGCTCTTTCTCCACGCTGTTGAGATCGAGCCGGAGGATCTTGGAAACGCCCTGCTCCTGCATGGTCACGCCGAAGAGGGCGTCCGAGGCTTCCATCGTGCCTCGGCGGTGGGTGATCACGATGAACTGCGTCTTCCGGCAGAGCTGCCGGAGATATTCCGAGAAGCGCTCCACGTTCCGGTCGTCCAGCGCGGCGTCGATCTCGTCGAGCATGCAGAACGGCGTGGGGCGGACCTTCAGGATGGCAAAGTACAGGGCGATGGCCACGAAGGCCTTTTCGCCGCCGGACAGGAGGGTGATGGTCTTGAGCTGCTTGCCGGGGGGCTGGACCTTGATCTCGATGCCGCAGGAGAGCGGCTCGTTCGGGTCCTCCAGCTCCAGCGCGGCCTTGCCGCCGTGGAACATCTCCACGAAGGTCTCGGAGAAGTAGTGGTTGATCTTGGCGAATTCCTCGGTGAAGATCTCGGTCATGCGGCGGGTGACGTCGCGGATGATGCTCTCCAGCTCCTTTTTGGACTGGAGCACGTCGTCGCGCTGACCGGTCAGATACAGATAGCGCTCGGAGACGCGCTCGTATTCGTCGATCGCGCCGAGGTTCGGGGTGCCGAGACCGTGCAGCTTGCGCCGCAGCTCCGCGATCCGCCGGTTTGCGGCGGTCTGGCTTTCGATCTCGGCGGCCTGGGCCGGAGCCGTGGAGGGCGTCAGCTCGTAGCTGTCCCAGAGCTTGTCGATGATCTGCTTCTGCTCCAGCTCGGCGGTGTTCTTTTTGGCCTCCAGACGCGCCGTTTCGCGCTCCAGATCCAGAATGTCCTTGTTCTTCTGCTGGGCGTCGCGGTCGGAGGCGGTGCGCTCGGCCTCGGTTTCGGCGCGCGCAGAGATCAGATCCCGCAGCTCGGCGCGCAGGGCGTCGGTGCGTTCGGTCTGGGCCGCGGTCTGCGCGGCGTTTTCGGAGATCCGCTCGTCCAGCCGCGAAAGCTCCGCCTGAAGCTCCGTCAGCCGGAGCTGCTTCTGTCCGTGGTCGCCCTCCAGATCGGCTGCCAGGGCGTCCAGCCTGCGAAGATTTTCCTCCACCGACTGACGCTCGGCGGCAAGACCGGCAAGCGAGATGCGCAGGGCGGTCAGCTCGTCGGAGACCGCGCTTCCCTGCCGGCTGGCCTCGGTCTGGTCGCCGGAGAGGGCGTCCATCTTCTCCTGCAGCTCCGCCTGACGGGTCTTGAGCCCGTCCATGGTCCGCTCCAGGGCCTCCAGCCGCTTTGCGTCGGCGCCAAGCCGCTGCTCCAGCGCGGAGATCTCCCTGCGGTTGGCCTCCCCTGCTTCGCGGATCGCGTCGCAGAGCACGCGGTGCTGCTTTTCCTCGCCCTCCAGACGGAGGACGGCGTCCTCCTGCTCGCGCAGTCCGGCGCGGGCGGTTTCCAGTTCATAGTCCGCCAGATCGCGCTGGCGGTTGGCCTCGGTCAGCTCGGCGGAGAGGGTGCGGCGCTTCTCCTGCAGGACCTGGACGGTCTTGGTCAGGCGCTCGATCTCGTTGGCGCGGCTGAGCACGCCGGCGTTCTTGCTGACGCTGCCGCCGGTCATCGAGCCGCCGGCGTTCATGACCTGCCCGTCGAGGGTGACGATCTTGAACGCGCCGCGGTAGCGGCGGGAGATCGCAATCGCGTCGTCCAGACGCTCTGCGATCACGGTGCGGCCCAGAAGGTTCTCCACGATGGGCCGGTATTCGCTCCGGCACTGGACCAGCTCGGAGGCGATCCCAACGAAGCCGGGGCAGTCCTCCAGACCGGGCTCGTTCAGCGTCCTGCCGCGAATGGCGGAGAGCGGAAGGAAGGTCGCCCGGCCCGCGTCGCGGTTTTTGAGCTGCTGGATGGCGTATTTGCCGTCCTGCTCGGTGCTGACCACGATATTCTGCATGGCGGCTCCGAGGGCGATCTCAACGGCGACGGCAATGCGGTCTTCGACCGAGATCAGCCGGGAGACCGGGCCGTGCACGTTGCGAAGCTCGCCGGACTCCGCCTGCTGCATCACGAAGCGGACCGCCTTGGAGAAGCCCTCGTATTCCCGCTCCATCTCGCGGAGCATATTTCGTTTGGAGGCTGCGGTCTCCAGCTCGACGCCCAGACTGCGGTTCTGCTCCAGCAGCTCCTCGGCCTTGGCGGCGCGGGTCTTGCGGCGCAGCTCGTAGCCCGCTGCGGCGTTGTTCAGGCTCCGGACCGCCTCGCGGGCCTCCGAGAGCGCCTTTGCACAGGCCTCCAGATCGGCCTCGGCGCTTTGACGGCGCTCGGCGGCGCTGTCGGCGTCGGCGCGAAGCTCGGTCATCCGGTCGCGGCTCTGCTCCGAGGCGGCAAGCAGGGCGGCGTGATCCGCCGTCCGGGCGGCAAGCTCCGCCGCAGCGGAGCCGTGAAGCCCGCGCAGCTCCAGATAGCTGCGGTTCAGGCCCTCGGCGGAATCGGTCAGCTTTTTGAGGTCGGATTCCCGCGCCGCGATCAGCGCCTCGGTCTCGGCGCTCCGGCGGTCGATCTCAGAGAGTCGGTTCCTGCCCTCGTCCATCTGCGAATGGACGCCGCCGGTGCGCTGCGCCTGCTCGTCCAGCTCCCGGCGGAGCTGTTCGAGATTCTGTTCCGCGTTGCGGCGGTCGGTCTCCAGGACGGTCTGCCGGGCGGAAAGCTGCTGACGCAGCGCGTCCTCGGCCTCGATCCGGGCGCGCTGGTTTTCGATGCCCACGTCCCGGTCGCGGAGCGACTGGTTGAGCGCCTCGGATTTCCGGTAGAGCGCCTCCAGATTGTCGTGCTCCCGGCTCAGGACGAAGCGGGAGGAGGCGTAGTCCTCGGCGGCCTTCTTTGCAGCGGCGTCCAGCCGGACGAGGGTCTGCAGCCAGACCGCGACCTCCTGACCCTTGAGCTCGGATTGGTATTCCAGATATTTTTTCGCCTTTTCGGATTGCTCCCGCAGGGGCTCCACCTGAAGCTCCAGCTCGGAGATCTTATCCTGAATGCGGGTCAGATTCTCCTCCGTGCGTTCCAGACGGCGCTCGGTCTCCTCCTTGCGGTGGCGGTATTTGGAGATGCCCGCCGCCTCCTCGAAGACCTCGCGGCGGTCGGTGCTCTTGACGGCAAGGATCTCGTCGATCCGGCCCTGGGAGATGTTGGAGTAGCCCTCGCGGCCAAGACCGGTATCCATGAACAGCTCGTTCACGTCCTTGAGCCGGACCGACTGCTTATTCAGATAGAATTCGTTCTCACCGGAGCGGTAGTAGCGCCGGGTGATCATCACCTCGTCGGAATCGACGGGGAAATAACGGTCGGCGTTGTCGAAGATCAGGCTGGCCTCGGCAAAGCCGAGCTGGGGGCGCTTCTGCGTGCCGCCGAAGATCACGTCCTCCATCTTGTTCCCGCGCAGGGCGCGGGTGCTCTGCTCGCCCATGACCCAGCGGATCGCGTCCGAGATGTTGGACTTGCCCGACCCGTTCGGGCCGACGATGGCCGTGATGTCGTCGCCGAAGCGGAGAGAGATTTTATCCGGAAAGGACTTGAAGCCCTGTATGTCCAGCGATTTCAGATACACTTGGGTCGCTCCTAACAACAATGATTCAGTGTATTATAGCAGATAATTCCAAACAATGCAAGAAGATTATTTAGGGATTAGGGATTAGGGATCAGGGTTTATAGGCAATCGGCAACAGGCAACAGGCAATGATTAGGCAATAGGCATCGGGCAATAGGCAATAGGGGGCGTTCCGACAAGGCAATCGGAGACGGAGCTCCGACAGAGCCTTCCCCCCTCGGGGGGAAGGTGGCATCCGGCGTCTCACGGAAGCCGGATGACGGATGAGGGGGGGTATCGACGACAGATTCGTTGATTCAACCGTCTGCTTGTCGGAACGCCCCCTCATCCGTCTCGCTGCGCTCGACACCTTCTCCCCCAAAGGGGCGAAGGCTTTTATTTAGGGATCAGGGATTAGGGAATAGGGATTAGGGAGCATGGTATAGATAACCCCTGATCCCTGGTCCCTGATCCCTGATCCCTGATCCCTGGCGTATTGCGCTTGACAAATCCGCGTCGGTTATGCTATGGTACGGGTAGTAAACTCCAATGCGAGAGGTGAGACGGATGGAAAAACTGAAACGCGCGGATCGGTCGGCGGGGCTGCGGTGGGTCCTGCTCGCGGGGATCGGGCTCATTATGCTGGGGCTGAACTGGATGACGCCGCTGCTGGCTGACGACTACACCTACGTCCATAGCTGGGCGGACTGGAAGCGGATTACAAGCCCCCTGCAGATCCCCGCCTCCATGTACGCGCACGGGTTCAAGATGAACGGACGGATCGTCGCCCACGCCTTTGAGCAGCTCTTTTTGATCTATCCGAAGCACCTGTTCGACTTCTGCAACGCGGGCATGGCGGTCTGGCTTTTGAGCCAGTGCTGCGCGATCTGCTGCCCGCGTTCGCGCAGGAGCGCGCTGATCCTCCTGTTCTGCGCGATGGCCCTGTGGGTCTTCCTCCCCGTCTTCGGTCAGGTCTGTCTCTGGCAGGACGGGTCTGTCAACTATCTCTGGGCTCTGGTCTTCGGGCTGTTCAGCCTCAGACCCTTCCTCAAAAGCTGGCTGGAGCCGGACGCCCCGCCGATGCCGGTCTGGCAGCGCTGCCTGTTTCTGGTCTTCAGCCTGCTCTACGGGATGTACTCCGAGGTGACCTCCTTCGCCGTAATCTTGATGGAGTTCGGGCTTCTGATCGCCTGCTCGGTGCGCCGCAAGTCGTGGCGCAGCTGGCTCTGGCTCGCCGTGGCGCTGAGCGCGGTCGGCTTCGTCATCATGGCGACGATGCCCTCGGAGGTGGCGCTGAAAACCGCGCGGCCCGATCTGCGGGCCATGCTCCGGCAGATGCTTGCGGTCGCAGAGCTGGTCTGGGCGCGCTTCTGGCCCCTGATCGCCGGATGGGTCGTGACGATGGCTCTGGCCCTTCTGCGCCGCACGGACGGCAGACGGCAGCTTGTCTCGCTGGCCTTTGCCCTCGGCGCAGCCGCAAGCTGCTGCGTCCTCTCGGCGGCCTCTTACGTGCCGCTGCGCTGTCTTTGCACCTGCGCCCTGTTTCTGACCGTCGCGGACGGGATCCTGCTCGCGGATCTGATGGAGGAGCCGCTCAAGCCCGTGGTCCTGATCCTCTGCGCCGCTCTGGCGGTCTGGTTTGTCCCGCGCTTCCGGCTCGGCGTCGCGGATAATCTGGAATCGCACCGTCAGTGGCTCAATCAGAAGGCCGCCATCGACCACGCGATCGAGACGGGAGAAACCGATCTGGTGCTCGAACGCCTCCACCCCGGGACCGAGTACAGCGCGGCCTATGAGCTGGCCCAGCCGAGCACGAAGAAAACGAAGACCTGGCCCAACCGGGACATGGCGGAATACTACGGGCTGGATACGATCCTGGGAAAATGACGGATGCCGTTCCGGAAAAGAATCCGCAAAAAAATCTTGACATTCCGGTCAAAGTATGATAATCTAATCAAGCAAATTCGGAGAGATGTCCGAGCGGTTTAAGGAGCCGGTCTTGAAAACCGGTGACCCGGCAACGGGCCGTGGGTTCGAATCCCACTCTCTCCGCCATTTCTTTTCGAAAGGCCGTCCGGTTTTCCGCGGCGCGTTTGTGAATACCGTCATGCTTTAGATTCGGAGTGATACCCAAGAGGCCGAAGGGGCTCCCCTGCTAAGGGAGTAGGCGTCTAAAAAGCGCGCGAGAGTTCAAATCTCTCTCACTCCGCCAATCAAAAACCTCTTTTGTCTGCCATGGCAAAAGAGGTTTTTCTTGTTTTCTTATGTTCGTTCAAGAGATGCTTGAAATGACGAATCGGTCATCGATGCGCCCCCTCATCCGTCATCCGGCTTCCGTGAGACGCCGGATGCCACCTTCCCCCCGAGGGGGGAAGGCTTTGCGCTCCGACAGGCGGCTGCAAAATTTGTCGCGGGGGATTGCTTTTGCGCGGGATTTATAATAAGATGATAGCATCCGGGACGCGGATCCGATTTTTGAACCGGACAAGGAGGAACCCATCATGACTGCAAGACTGCTCAGCATCCTGATCGGCTATTTCTGCGGCTGCTTTCTGACCGCCGAGCTCGTCGCGCGGAAATTCGCCGGGAAAAAGGCCGCCGAGGTCGGCGAGACCGGAAACCCCGGCATGGCAAACATCATGGCGGCTCTCGGCTTCGTGCCGGGCATTCTGGTTTTGCTCGGCGATCTTTTCAAATGTATTCTGGCGGTGGTCGTCTGCCGGCTTCTGTTCCGGGAAAGCGGCTCCATCGTCACGCTCTACGCGGGCCTCGGCTGCACCCTCGGGCACGACTTCCCCTTCTGGCGGAAATTCCGCGGCGGCAAGGGCGTGGCGACTTCCTCGGCTGCCATCACGCTCTATACCCCGCTCTGGAGCCTGATCGCCCATCTGTTCGGCATCCTGCTGACCTTCACGACGAAGTATCTCTGTCTGGCGGGGGTCATCATCCCCATCATCTACGGCGTGTGCATGCTGATCCTGCACGACTGGGAGGCCGCGATCCTCTCCGGCGTTTTCACCCTGCTTGCCGTCCTCTGCCACGGCTCGTCGATCCTGGGCATCCGCAGGGGAACGACCTCCAAAACCGACGTCTGGGCCGCGCTGCGCAGGAAGTTTTCCCGGAAGTAGGATTATAGTTTCATCGTTTCATTGATTTAGAAGAAGGGCCATCGCGCAAGAATCAGGCCCGGGATCACGACCAGCAGGAAAAACACCCAACTGACCAGCGTGAACACCTTGATGAAGCGGCCGCCGCTGCCGGGGTATTCGCGGACGTAGATCCGGTAGTTGATCACAGAGGCCAGCGAGCCGATCAGAGAGCAAAGCCCGGCGGTATCCACGCCGTAGATCAGCCCCGCAAAGTTCCGGGTAAAGGGATAGAGGACGATCGTGGCGGGCACGTTTGAGATGAGCTGGCTCAGACCGATGCCCCACCAGTATTCGTTTCCCGCCACTGCGCGGCGCAGCACGGCGGAGATCTTCGGATTTGCGGCGATGGACGAGGAGAAGACGAAGAAGCAGAGGAAGGTCAGAAGCAGAACGTAATCCACCTTCGCAAAGAGGGTCCGGTCCGTCGCCAGGACGGTCAGCAGAACGACGGCGACCGCCGCGTACCAGAACCGCGTCCTGGTCACGATGACCAGCAGCACCAGCACGAACAGGGCCAGATAGACGATCCTGCGTACCCTGCCCTCCGGCTGCCAGGGCGTATCGGCAGCCTCGGTCCCGATGGGCTCCCGCAGGTCCCTGCGGTAGAAAAAGAGAATGAAGCAGATCAGCAGGACGGCGGAAAGCGCGCAGAGCGGAAGCATATGGAGCATGAAATGCCAGGCCGTGACCTCCGCCTGCCCAAAGAGAAAGAGGTTCTGCGGGCTGCCGAAGGGCATCAGCAGGCTGCCGCGGACGGCGGCGATATTCTCCAGCGTCAGAACCGGGAGCAGAAAGCGCTCCTTCCCGCCCGCGCGGAACAGGAGAATGGTCAGCGGAACGAAGATGATCAGAGAGACGTCGTTGGTCACAAACATCGAGGTGAAGAAGACGCCGAAGACCAGGAACAGGGTCAGCCCCGTCATCGTGCGCAGCCGCCCGGCAAGCCGGATCACGGGGCGCAGCACGTTCTCCCGTTTGAAGCCCTCCAGGACCGTCAGCATCATCAGAAGCGTGCCGAGGGTCCGCCAGTCGATGTCCCGGAGCAGGGCCTTCGTCGGCGGCGTGATGATCAGCGCCGCTGCCGCCGCAAACAGGGAGAGCGTCAGCATCAGTTCTTTTTTCAGAAAAGCAGTCACTTGTTTCATGGGCAGATCCTCCCCTCCCCGGCGCCGCACGGCGGGCCGGTCTCCGGCGGGAAGCCGGGTCCTTGTGTTCTATTATATGGGTTTGAACGGGAAAGGTCAATAGGTTTCGTGCTGTTACCGTTCAGCCCATGCAAATGGGAATGATACGCTAGCCCGTAGGGGCCGGGTCTCCCGGCCCGCACGGCAGACGGT
>JAEEGI010013655.1_pt1 | contig 17201 bp, 17 predicted proteins | sample 8958751 | NCBI WGS metagenome assembly JAEEGI01 (sample SAMN16246545, study PRJNA631951) | gut metagenome | biome: gut microbiome; feature: rumen; material: KS-attached | host: Bos | place: Iran: Karaj | collected 2018-10
ATCTAAATAATTTATCTCATGATAATTATTATCATATCCATATGTACTTTCCAATTTATTCTTATATATATCTAGAATAACTTTAAATATATTAATAATATCTTCTTTTTCCAAATCGTTTAGATATTCTTTATTATTTAATATAAGATTTTTATTATTTGTTTCAATTACTTCTAAATATTTCTTAACAATAGTATATAATTCTTGATATCTTTCTTCAGAAATATTTAAATTTTCACAAAAACTATTGGTATAATTTACATCAATATGTTGACATCTACTTTGAATAGTAGGAAGTATATTGCTAATATCAGTTGTAATAAAGAAACCAATTACATCATCATTTGGTTCTTCTAAAAACTTCAATATAGTATTTGCTGACTCTTTATTCATCTTTTCACAGTTTTTTATTATATATATATTTTCTTTAGTAAATTGTGATGATTTAGAAAAACTACTTATTAAACTATTAATTTGATCTTTTTTAATAAAACTACCATCTGGTGCAATTATCTTTAAACTAGGCAAGTTACCTAAATCAATTAAATGACATAAAGAACATTTATTACAATTTTCTTCATATTTTTGCATGCAAAAAATGCTCTTTATAACATTTAAAAGAGTCTTCATACATTTTTCGATATTATTAGTAGTTATTAAGTAAGCATGCGCTAAATTCCCATTTTGATAATAAACACTTAATTCCTCTAACAAATTCATTTTATACCTCCTATTCAAATAATAGAAAGTATCGCAAATAATGATAATAATCCAGGAACTCCCAAGATAGTTGTTATACCTAATGTAATATAATTAATCGGTATATATATACCAACTTTATTTAGTATAATATTTACTCCATATATTAAACCAAAAGAGAAAACAATCTTTCTTAATAAAGTTCCCAGTCTTCTCATCATATTAATCACCTATTAAAATATATTCACTAATTATAAATATATTAAGATATCTTTTTGCGATCTTCTAATGCCTTATCTAATGTAATAATATCTAAATAGTCTATTTCTGCACCCATTGGTATACCATAAGATAATCTAGATATAGTTACGTTTTTCTTCTCAAATATCTTTTTAATATATAGTGTTGTAGTTTCTCCCTCAATTGATGACTTTAAAGCAAGTATTAATTCTGGATTATCAAGTTCTTCAACTCTTTTAACTAGAGATGATAAATTAATATCTTCTGGGCCAATATTATCCATTGGTGATATTAATCCTCCTAGTACATGATATACTCCATTAAAATTACCTACCTTTTCAAAAGAAAACACACTTTTATAATCTTCAATAACACATATTACATTTTTGTTTCTTTTTTTATCACTGCAAATATGACATACTTCATCTTCTGTTAGATGACCACATATTTTACATGGATGCAACTTTTCTTTAGAATTTACCATTGTTTCCGCAAAATTATCAACATCTTCTTTTGAAAAATCTATTGTGGCAAGTGCCATTCTTTCCGCAGATTTTTCGCCAATACCTGGTAATTTCTTATAATAATTAATTAATTTTTGTAACTCATCTGGATAAATCATATTACATCAACCCATCTAATGCCCCAGCATATTGACCTAATTTTTCTGCCATAGCATCATTTATTTTTACAAAAGCATCCTTTGTTGCTATTTGAATCATATCTTCTAATATTTCTTTATCTTCTTCAGAAATAGCTCCATCTTTCGTTATTTTTACATTCTTAATAACTCTTCCACCAGTAAATGTAACTTCTACCCATTCTGATTTACCAACAAATTCCATCTTTTCTAATTCTTCTTTTTTAGCATTTATTTCTCTTTGCATTCTTTGTGCTTGTGCCATTATATTTTGCATATTCATTTATATCACCTCCTTATATTATTTCTACTTTACTTTTATCAAATACACCATTTACTTCAACATTATCATCTACTATTTCTTCTTTTATGTATTTGTAGCTAATTTTATTTTTTATATTATTAACATATTCCTCTTTTTCTTTATTCCAATCATCTTCACTAATAAACACTAATTTGTATTCCCTATTTATTACTCTTTTTATTTCATTTTCAATTTCCTTTACAATATTATTTAGAGAAGTTGCCTGACGTTTATTATTACAACTAAGAACAATATATTCATCAGATGCAACTACAATACTACTATCAGTAAGAGCTGATTTTACTTTTCCGTTTATATCTACTGATTCAATAACTGTTTGTATTTCTTTTTTTGAATGAATTAAATAATCCTTCTTTGCATTTACAAAGCAATTATTAATTCTTATTTTTACAAAATCTTTATTGTCTTTTTTTGTATATACGACAACTGGTTTAATACTTTCTTCTTCCCTTATCTCAACCGGTTTAGGTATTTCCTTACTGTCCATATAATCTAGCAAAATCATTTCTAATATTATGAATGAATCAATATTTATATTTACTTTAATTAATGTTTCAGATAATTCAATAATTAATTTTTTATAATCTTTAAAACTAAGTCTACTGCTACTTTTATCTTTTATATTTTTAGCTTTATTACTTAATCCATCTATTATTTTTCTAACTAAATTCTTATAATCTACCGCTCTATCCTTAAAATCTTTAAGTATTTGAATTACATTTCCAGTATTATTTTCCTCAATTGCATTAATTAAATCATCAATATTCTTTTTTGAAACAGTTTTAAACTGACTTTCAACTAATTCCAGTGTAATTTTTTCTTTGTTTTTAGATATTTGATCAAGTATGGATAATGCATCTCTCATTCCACCATCAGATAAATAAGCAATTTCTAAAAGAGCATCATTTTTATATTTAATCTTTTCTTTATCACAAACATCTCTTAGAAAGTCAGTAATTACCTCAGCATTTATCTTTTTAAAATCAAACCTTTGACATCTTGATAATATAGTTATCGGCACACTTTCAATATTTGTTGTAGCAAGGATAAACACAACATGACTAGGTGGCTCTTCAAGAGTTAATAATAGGGCATTAAAAGCACTTTGAGTTAACATATGAACTTCATCGATAATATATACTTTATATTTTCCATTTGATGGAGTTAATTTAATATTATCTATTAAGTTTCTAATCTCATCGACTCCATTATTTGATGCTGCATCAATTTCTATAATATCAGGATTTTCAACAAAATTCTTACAAAATTCGCATTCACCACACGGAGATCCATCAATTGGATTACTACAGTTTATAGCCTTAGCAAATACTTTTGCAGTGGTTGTTTTGCCTGTTCCTCTTGGACCAGAAAATATATAAGCATGCGAAATATTTCCACTAATAATTGAATTCTTAATAGTTTTTATAATATAATCTTGACCAACAATTGAATCAAAATTATTAGGACGATATTTTCTATATAATACTTTGTAATTCATGATGATTTCCTCTCCTCAGTTTATTATAACATGTTTTCCCCATAATAAGCATTATTTACGTAGATTTTTAAAAAATTTTTTTAACATTTCTTCGTATTCACTTTTTTCTCTAAGATACCCGCTTAATTCATTAAAATTGTCGCAAGTATTTTCAACATTTTTTATAAGATAATAAACATTAGAAATACGCGATTCATTTATCATAATTTCACACATTTTACATGGAGCTAAGGTAACATACATAATACATTTATCTAAACGCCAATCTTTTAATTTTTTTTCAGCCTTAATAATTACATTTATTTCAGCATGACCAAGCAAACAATATTTGCTTTGGCGATTATTATGGGCTTTTGCAATAACTTCATTATCATATACGATAATTGCTCCAACTGGTATCTCACCCATTTTATAAGCCTTCTCAGCTTCTTTTAATAATGTCTGTATATATTTATCTTGCATATTACTCTTCCTCAAATAAATTTTAATATTTATAACACTTCGTGTCAATATATACAATCGTATGTTCGCCTATATAATCAAATAAAATGCACACACAAATAGAGGTTAATGTGGCTGCTGTCTTCCGGCTCTGACCAATTTATAACATATTTGTTGTGCAAAAATATATTATCATTAATTATATATTTTTTCAACAATATATATCGTTTTATTTCCCGGGAAATAATTTTATTACCATTTTTGCAAAATTGATAACTTTTTCTAACCAATTTATTGATTATTTCTTTTATAGCATGTTTCACGTGAAACATATACTAAAATACATAATTATTATTTTAATCTGTATAATATGATCACTTTCATTTAATTATATTATTTTTCATCATTATAATATATCCACTTATATTATATTACTATTTATATATTTGCATTCACAAAATTATTTGTACAATGTTTCACGTGAAACATAAATTTGTGTTTATGATTTATAGAACAATCACATATATCATATTTATTATATGTAAAAGACAGTGATATGTACCTTATAATGTCTATAAATTATGTAAGAATTTTTTATATTACTTTAACGTTATTAAAAAGGTGTTGTACTATTTGATGTTTCACGTGAAACATATTTGAGTCAATATATTATTATTATCTAAAAATAATATATATATCATTTTGTTTATAATATATAATTAACAGCCATATTTTGCTGTGTGCTTTATATACAATGTTTCACGTGAAACATTGTATATAAAAAAATTAATTCAATGATGATGTTTCACGTGAAACATATATATTTTTTTAAAAGCTTTTTTGAAGAAATGGTTAAGAAATGTTACCAATTTTCAATAATTGGTAACATTTTTATTTCCCGGGAAATAATTTTCAAAAAATAAAAAGCGTTATTATTAAATAACGCTTTATCCATTATTCAGAATCACTTTGTGAATCTTCAGATTTATCTACAACACTTACAGTTGCAACAGATTGATTTTCTTTTAGTGATATTAATCTCAATCCTTGAGTTACTCTTCCAAGAACAGAAATTTGATCAACTGGCAATTTTATTGTGATTCCTACGTCTGTCATTAATACAACATCTTGATTATCTTGAACAAGTTTAGCTGATATTAAATCACCATTCTTTTCAGTAACATTTAATGCTTTAACACCTTTACTGCCACGTTTTGTTTGTCTAAATTCACAAACGTTTGTACGTTTACCGTAACCTTTCTTTGTTACTAATAAGATAGTTGAATCATCGTTAACGACTTCGCAACATATGCATTTATTTCCATCGAGTTTGATACCTCTTACACCTGCAGCTGTTCTACCCATTGCTCTAATCTCTGATTCAGAAAATTTAACCATTTGACCACGGTCACTACCTAATAATATGATATTATTACCAGTTGTTTTCTTAACATCAAGTAGTTCATCGTTATCATTTAATGTTATGCATATCTTACCAGAATTTCTAATATTATCAAATTCAGATAATAATGTTCTCTTAACAATACCATTCTTAGTTGCAAACATTAAATATTTATATTTTTCTTCTTCCTTACTTACCTTAATTAAAGCATTTACTTTTTCATCTTTATCTATTTGTAATAGATTAATTATTGGTAATCCTTTTGATTGTCTACTATATTCGGGTACTTCATATCCTTTTAATCTATATACTTTTCCTTTATTAGTAAAGAACATTACATAATCATGTGTCGATAAGTTAATAAGTTGTTCAACAAAATCTTCTTCATTCGTTGTAACTCCCTTAATACCTACTCCACCACGATTTTGAACTCTAAATGTATCATTTGTTGTTCTTTTTATATATCCTTTATTTGTTAAAACAATCATTACATCTTCTTCAGGTATTAAAGATTCATCTTCAATATATTCAATTGCTGTCATATCAATCTTTGTACGTCTTTCATCTGAATATTTATCTTTAATTTCCTTAAGTTCTGTTTTAATTATTTCTAATACTCTTTCTCTAGATGCAAGTATTGCCTTATAATCTTCGATTTTTTCTAATAAATCTTTTAATTCTTCTTCAATCTTACTACGTTCTAGACCTGTTAATCTACGAAGTTTTAATTCTAGAATATTATCTGCTTGAACTTCCGTAATATTATATTTAGTAATTAACCTATCTTTTGCAATTTGATCTGTTTCAGAATCTCTTATTATCTTAATAAAGTCATCCAAATTATCAAGTGCAATTTTATAACCTTCTAAAATATGAACTCTAGCTTCAGCCTTTGATAAGTCAAATTTAGTTCTTCTTATTATTACTTCAATTTGATGATCTATATATTTAGATATAATATCTTTTAAACCTAGTGTTTTAGGTACTCCATTATCAATCATTAAGAAGATAATACCATAAGTAGTTTGGAAATTAGTTAATTTATATAATTTATTTAATACTACTTGAGCATTTGCATCTTTTTTTAAAGTAATAGTAATTTTAATACCATTTTTGAAATCTGTATGATAATCTGCAATTCCATCAATTATCTTATTATGAACTAATTCTGCAACTTTATCTTTTAATTCCTTAGTATTTGTACCATATGGAACTTCTGTGATAATAATGTTATTGTGAGTACCATTTTCTTCAATTTCTACTTTACTTCTTATTGTAATTGTACCTCTTCCAGTTTCATAAGCCTTTCTAATACCACTATTACCTAGAATAATACCTCCTGTAGGAAAATCTGGACCTTTTATATATTGCATCAATCCATTTACATCAATTTCTGGATTATCTATATAGGCAATACATCCATCAATTACTTCACCTAAATTATGTGGAGGTATATTAGTTGCCATACCTACAGCAATTCCCATTGTTCCATTAACTAATATGTTTGGAAATTTTGATGGCAAAACTGTTGGTTCCTTCTTTGTTTCATCAAAATTAGGCATCATATCAACAGTTTCTTTATTAATATCTCTTAATAACTCTAGAGATATTTTAGACAATCTTGATTCTGTATAACGATATGCTGCTGCCCCATCACCATCAATATTACCAAAGTTTCCATGGCCATCAATTAGCATATATCTTTCATTAAAATCTTGAGCAAGTCTTACCATTGCATCATATATTGATGAATCTCCATGTGGATGGTATGCACCCATTACATTACCAACAGTAGTTGCACATTTTCTATGTGGTTTGTCTGGTGTATATCCATTTTCATACATACTCCATAATATACGACGATGAACTGGTTTTAATCCATCCCTTAAATCTGGAATAGCACGAGATGTAATAACACTCATTGAGTAATCAATAAATGAACTTTTAATTTCATCTACTATATTGTTTTCAATTAAACTATCACGATCATGAAATTCACCACTGTAATTAGGTGTTTTTTCGTTATTTTCTTTTTCTTCAATTATTGTATTTTTTTCTTCATTTTCCATATTATTCACCCCCAACTAAATATCCAAATCTGCATAATGAGCATTTTCTTCAATAAACTTACGTCTTGGTTCTACTTCTTCGCCCATTAAACATTCAAATGCTGCATCTGCCGCTACACAATCATCAACAGTAATTCTTTTTAATACTCTTTCATTAATATCCATTGTTGTTTCATATAATTCTTCAGGGTCCATTTCACCAAGACCTTTCATTCTTGTTATCTCTGCTCTATTCTTTTCTGTATCTTTTAATGTAGCTAAATATTTATTTTTTTCTTCTTCTGTTAATACATATTTTCTTGTTTTACCATGCATTATTCTAAATAATGGTGGTTGAGCAGCATATACATGCCCTGCCTCTACAATTGGCTTAAAGAATCTATAGAATAATGTTAATAATAACACTCTAATATGTGCTCCATCGACATCGGCATCGGTCATTATTACTATTTTATCGTATCTTAATTTTGATTTATCAAAATCTTGACCAATCCCTGTACCAAAAGCCGTAATAATAGATCTTATTTCTTCATTTGATAATGCTTTATCTAATCTTGCTTTTTCAACATTTAATATTTTTCCTTTTAAAGGTAATATTGCTTGAGTAACAGAATCTCTACCTTTCTTGGCAGATCCACCAGCTGAATCTCCCTCGACTATAAATAGTTCTGATACACTAGGATCTTTACTCTTACAATCAGTTAATTTTCCAAAGAAATTACCTATTGCTAGATCACTTTTTCTTGATGCTTCTCTTGCCTTTCTTGCGGCATTTCTAGCATGACATGCAAGTATTGCTTTACCTACTATTGCTTTAGCTTCTTCTGGATTTTCCATTAAAAATCTTTCAAATCCTTCGGCAAATACATTATCAGCTAATTTTCTTACTTCGCTATTACCTAATCTTCCTTTAGTTTGACCTTCAAATTGTGGATTTGGATGTTTACAAGAAATAATCATTGTTAAACCTTCTTTAACATCATCACCAGTTAAAGACTCATCTTTTTCTTTTAATATATTATTTTTTCTAGCATAATTATTAATAACTCTTGTTAATGCTCTTTTAACTCCTTCTTCATGAGTTCCACCATCATGAGTATTAATATTATTTACGAAAGAATAAATATTTTCGTTATATCCGGTGTTATATTGCATTGCAACTTCAAAGTATACACCATCTTCTTCACCTTCAAAATGAATTATATCTTCATGTATTGGTGTTTTATTAACATTTATAAATTTAACATATTCTTTTATACCACCTTCATACATAAAATGATCTCCTGTTGTATCCTCTTCATCACGATCATCTCTTAATGTAAGTGATAATCCTTTATTTAAGAATGCTAATTCTCTTACCCTAACCTTCAATGTTTCATAATCATATATATCAGTATCAAATATATTAGGATCTGGTTTAAATGATACTACTGTACCACTTCTATTTGGTTCACAATCTCCAATTACAGTTAATTTTTGAGTTACTTTTCCACCATTTTCGAATTTTGCTTCGTATATTTTTCCCTCTTTATATACTGTTACTATAACCCATTTTGATAATGCATTAACAACTGATGCTCCTACTCCGTGAAGTCCACCAGATACTTTATATCCACCATTACCAAATTTACCACCTGCATGAAGTACAGTATATACTGTTTCAACTGTTGACATTCCAGTTTTAGGGTGAATACCTACTGGTATACCACGTCCATCATCTTTAACAGTTATAGAATTATCTTTATTTATAATAATTTCTATATTCTTACAATAACCTGCTAATGCTTCATCTATCGAATTATCAACAATTTCCCACACTAAATGATGAAGTCCCTTAACATCAGTTGTACCAATATACATACCTGGTCTTTTTCTAACGGCTTCTAATCCTTCTAATACTTGAATATCATTCTCATTATAATGTAATTTTTCTTCCATCATTCTACCTCTATCTTTCCATTTGTTACTTTAATCAATTTTGCATTATTAAGTAGTTTTTTATTAATTCTATTTAATTCTGTTGTTGTAATAAATATTTGTATATCTTTATTAATTATCTTCATTATATTTTTTATTTTATACCTATCTAGTGCACTAAACATATCATCTAATATTAATATTGGATAATCTCCTTTTTCTTTTCTAAACACTTCTAATTCAGCAAGTTTAAATGATAATATTGCATTTTTTTGTTGTCCATTACTTCCATATTCAGATATATCTTTTTTATCTAACATAAATATTAAATCATCATGATGTATTCCATATAAAGTCTTACCTATTTGTAATTCTCTACTATAATTTTTATCATACATATTTAATATTTCTTCTTTAGTTTTATTGTTATAATCAGATGCATATTTTATATTTAAAGTTCCAGATTCAAATATACTATTATAGTAATTATTAATATATTCATTTATATTATCAATAAATTCATTTCTTAAATCATGTATTTTTAATCCATAATCTACTAGTTTATCAGTTAATATATTTAAATAATCTCTACTACTATTACCATTTATAAACATCTCTCTTATATAAAAATTTCTTTGTTTTAATATTTTATTATAATCATTTAATAATATTAGATATTCTTTCTTTAATTGACTTAATTCAATATTAATTAATTTTCTTCTCATACTAGGAGATGATGAAAATATAGTTTGTTCATCTGGACATAATAATATAACGTTTATATTAGTTACATAATCACTAATTTTAGCTTGTATATTATTATCAATCTTAACTTTTTTACCATCTTTATTAATTATAACTTGATAGGTATTTTTATTATTATTCCTTTCTACTACCCCCTCGATTTTAGTACTTACTTCACCATTTTTAATTAAATTCTTATCATTATTATTTCGGAATGATTTAGTAAGTGATAAAACATATATAGCCTCAACTAAATTTGTCTTACCTACTCCATTATTTCCATATATAATATTGACTCCATCATTAAAATTAATATTTTCTTTTTCATAATTTCTAAAATTATTAATTTTTATGGTGCCTAATTTCATATTTTGCCCTTCTTTTAATGTAGAATTAATTTTAAGGTATAGTAAGTATACTTATACCTACTTATAATTATAACATAAAATAGATATATTTTAAACAAAATTATCACTTTTTTTAGTTTTTAAAACATTATTTAATTTTAATCCATTTATTATTAATTTTTCAAAATTATATTTAGATATATTTATTGTAAATATATAATTATTTTTACATTTTATCAATAATCTATTATTTTTGTATTTATAATCAATTATATTATTTAAAGATATATACATGCTACAATTATTTCTTATTGATTTAAGCTGTAATAATATAATATTATCTCTTATATATATGGGTATTTTATAATTAATATTTAATATTCTCTTAGTAGCATATTTTCTTCCTTCAATAGTTGATCCATTTATTAAACAATTAATTGATAAAATATATCTTATATTTTTGTTAATAACTTTAATATTATCAACATCAATTATTATTGTTTTTTTATTACTTTTTATTACTGCTATTGTACCATTATTTAATATATAATTTTGCATATTTTTCTCCTTTGATAGGTTACTATAGCATATAAATATTAAATAAAATGTCGAATTTTATTTCCCGGGAAATAATTTCATAAAAAAATCCTATTTCTAGGACTTTAATATGTTTTTACTGGTAATATTAATTCTAATAATGATTCATCTTTAACAGATTTTATTAATATTGGTTTATCATCACTATTAATTAATAATAATATATTATCATCTTTTATTACTTTTAAGGCTTCAAGCATATATCTAGATGAAAATGCGATTTCTAATTTTTCTTTATTACTACTTTCAATACTAATTTTTTCCTCTGTCTTACCAATTTCAGATGAACTTGATGTTATTATCATTAATTTATTATCTATTGTAGCTCTTACAATATTTTTTTCTTTGCTTTGAGCAAGTAATGAAGCACGATCAACTGCATCATTAAAGTTTCTTAAATCTAAATTGATCATATATGCAAATTCAGTTGGTATAAAATGATTAGTATCAGGATAATTACCAGAAAGTAAATTTGTTTGAAATTCTACATTATCATATTTAAATAATATTTTATTATTAAATATATGCATTATTACTTCACTTTCTTGTGGTAACATTTTTTCTAATTCATTTATTGATTTACCAGGTATAACAATATTTATCATATTATTAATTGGACTTTCTAATCTTATATTCTTTTTAGCTAAACGATAAGAATCAGTAGCAATACACTCTAACATATCTCCATTAATTTTTAAATTAATACCAGTAAGTAATGGTCTTACTTCTTGAGTAGATACCGCGTAAGATGTTGAATTAATAATACTTTTCAACACATCTGATTTAATACTAATAGGTTCCTTACTTTCATCTAGACTAATATGTGGATAATCATCTAGTTCATAACAATTTAAATTATACTCATTATTATCTGTAAATATTTTTATTTTACTACTATCTAATGCTTCAAACGAAATAACATCACTAGGCATTTTTCGTATTATATCTAATATATATTTACTTTGAATGACCATACTACCTTTCTTATCAATTTTTTTTATATCTTTTTCTGGTATTTCAATTCTAATAGTTAATTCAGAATCACTTGCAAGTAAACTTAACCCATTATTTGTAAGATCAAATTTAATACCATTTAATATAGGAATAGTTGTTCTAAGTCCTATTGCTCTTGTTACATTAGTAAGAGCATCTAATAAAATATTTTTATCAATAACAAATTTCATAAAATCTCCTTCTTTCTTTTTTATTTATTAATTATTGTTTTTATTATAATGTTAATAATGTTGATAACTTGTTAATTATTAACAAAAGCCTTATAAATAAAGGGTTTATATAATAATATTATTAACAATATTATAACTTCGATTTTAATTCTTTTAACAAGTTATCTAGAGTACTATTATTTTTTAATTCATTTTTTATTTTTTCACAACTTGCTACTACTGTGGAATGATCTCTACCTCCAAATTCTAAACCTATCTTAGCTAAATTTTCATCAGTTTCTATTCTAGACAAGTACATTGCTAAATGTCTTGGTCTTGCTATATTATTACTTCTCTTTTTACTTTTTAAATCTTCAACTGTAATTTTAAAATAATCTGCTACTACTTTTTGAATATGAGATATAGAATTTTCTTGATATACATTGACGTTAACAAAATCTTTTAAAGCCTCTATTGCAAAATCTAATGTTATAGTATTAGGTGCCATCATAGCTGTATATGCAAGTAATCTATTAATAGTTCCTTCTATTTGTCTAACATCATTTGGACAAGCATTTGCAATATATTCAATAACATCTCTATTAATCATATCTTTAATACTAGTATTTTCTATCTTTTGTTTAATTATTTCACATCTAAGATCAAATTCTGGTGGATAAATATCAACAGGTAAACCCCAAGTAAATCTACTTCTAAGTCTTTCTTCTATCTTCTTTAGATCATCTGGACTTCTATCACTTGAAATTATTATTTGCTTATTTTGTTGATGTAATGCTTCAAAAGTATGGAAAAATTCTTGTTGAGTCTTCTCTGCTCCTACTAAAGCTTGTATATCATCTATAATGAGAACATCAACATTGCGATATTTATTTTTAAAATTATTTGCATATTCTAATGCTTCTTGGCCTTTTTCTAATTTAGATATACCTGCATATTCATCTCTGAAGTCGTCACTTCTTGTATATAATACTTTTTTATCAGAGTGTTCAGTAATATAATTACCAATTGCTTGCATTAAATGTGTTTTACCAACACCACTTCTACCATAAATAAATAAAGGATTTCTTATAGTACCAGGTGATTGAGCAACATTAATTGCAGATGTAAAAGCAAGTCTATTTGATTCTCCAACTACATAATTATCAAAATTTAGATTAGGATTTAAATTAGTATTCCATTCAACAGTACTATTATTAGGTTTACTAATTTCATTAATAACATTTGATACATCTTTTTCTTCTTCAATTTCATCATTTGTTAAAAATTCAAAATTATAATTTTTACCAGTTAAAGAAAAGAATGTTTCTTCAAAGAAATCTAAGTAATTTTTTCTTAACATATCTTTATGTAATTTTAAAGGAACTTTAATTTTTACATCTTTATCATCCATACTAATAAGTTCAAGATCATTAAACCAAACTGCATATGAACTAGGACTTATTTCTTTCTTAGCGTCCAATAAAAATTGTTTAAAAATATCTTGTGTTTCCATACCTCACCCCACAATCTATGTATCCCAATTTCATTGTATCCCAATTGCAATTTTATTACAAGAAAAATATCTTTAATGTTGAAAACTCCAAAGTTATCAACAATATATTTTCCTTTAGTTATCTATCATACACAACATTTTCAACATTTTCAACAAATTTTTTATTAACATTTCAACTTTTTAACAATGGGTTAAGCATATATAAATGTTGAAAGTGTTGAAAACTTTATAAATAGGCATAAATATCAGTAATATTTAATATAAATAATGTTAATAATTAGTTATAATCTGTTATTTAAATAAAATTTAGAGATAAGTTATTAACATTAATATTATTATATATAGTTATTTCTTGACTTTTTTATAATAAAAATATTATAATAAGAGCGCTTAAGAAGAAAGAGGTGTATTTGATGAAAAGAACATATCAACCAAATAATCGTAAAAAAGCAAAAAAACATGGATTCTTTGCAAGAAAAGGTACTAAGGTTTTAAATAATCGTCGTAGAAAAGGACGTAAGGAATTAATATAATAATTTCTTACGTATTTTTTAAATAGTTATGAAAAAAAGAGATATATTAAAATCTAATATTATATTTAATGATATTATAAATAATGGAAAACGAAATCAAAATAAGTATTTCGTTATTTGTAGTGTTAAAAAAGATTTTGAAAAAAATAATTATGGTATAGCAGTTGGAAAAAAAGTTGGTAACGCTGTTATAAGAAATAAGATTAAAAGACAAGTTAGAAATATAATAGATATAAATAAATATTTATTTCCAAATTTTCATAATTATATTATAATATGTAAAAAGGAAGTAAAAAAATTATCATTTAAAGAAATGAATGATAATTTTATTGATTTATTAAATAAAGGAGAATATTAATGAAAAAGAAAATAATGGTAGTATTATTAGTACTTGCCATTCTCTTGACAAGCGGGTGTGGAGCTAATAATTATCTAAAGAATGATGATAATAAAATAGTTCAATATAAAAAGACTGGTCAAAATCTACCAAACAATATATTATGTCAACCAAAAGATAAAGATTTATATGAAGTATATAATAAGTATAATGATCAATTAAAAGTTAAATTAGAAGAATTACCTAAGTGTGATGAATTTAAAGTTACTACGAAGGAATCAGGAATATGGGAATTTTTATTTGTAAAACCTCTTGCCTGGGCAATACTTAAATTAGGTAATTTAGTAGGAAATATGGGTATATCCTTAATAATAGTCGGATTACTTATAAGAATTATCTTATTACCATTCTCATATAAAATGCAAAAACAAAGTAAAGATATGCAAAAAGTACAAAGTGAAATGCAAAAGATAGAGTATAAGTATCGTGGTAGAGATGATAGAGAAGCAATGATGATGAAAGCAACTGAGATGAGGGAAATATATAAGAAACATCACGTAAGTCCAATGGGTGGATGTTTAATAGCGTTTATTCAATTACCAGTATTCTTTGCTTTCTTACAAGCAATTAATAGAGTTCCTGCAATATTTGATGATAAATTATTTGGATTCAATTTAGGAATGACACCATATGTTGGATTACAACAAGGAAATTATTGGTATATATTGTTAATCTTATTAATCGCTGCATCAACATATTTTTCATTTAAATATTCAATGCGTCAAACAAGTGGAATGACAAATAATAATAATGGTATGCCAGATATGAGTATGATGACAAATATTATGGTTATTATGATAGTTATGACATCATTTTCACTTACTACTGCATTATCATTCTATTGGATAGTAACATATGCGTTTATTGCAATTCAAACATTTATCTTTAAGAAGTTATTAAATAAAGGTAAAGAAGAAAAGAAGCATAATAATAAAATTCAAGATAAATTAAAAATGAAGAAAGGTATGAAGTATGGAAGTAATAGTTAAAGAAGGAAAAGAATTAGAAAGAGTTCTAACTAGTATATGTGAAGAATATAATGTTTCAAATAATGATTTTTATTATCAATATAAAGAAAATAAAAGTGGATTATTTGGTAAGAATGTAACAGTTGAAGTAACAGCAATATTAAAAAAAGAATTACTTGAATATGTTAAAAGTTATTTAGAAGAATTATTAACTAATATGGGACTTACTGTTAATTTTGAAACAAAATTAAGAGAAGATACTATGTATATTAAAATTTATTCTAATAATAATCCAATATTAATTGGTAAAGGTGGTAACACTTTAAAAGCATTAGAAAATATTGTTAAACAAAAAGTTAATACTGAATTTGGTATAAGAGCTTTAATTAGTTTAGATGTAGAGAATTATCGTGAAAAACAACAACATAGATTAGAAAGACTTGCTAAAACATTAGCAAAAGAAGTAGTTAATACTAATGTTGAGGTACATTTAGAAGACATGAATGCTTTTGATAGAAGAATAATTCATAATGCATTAACTAATTTTAAAGGAGTTAAAACTGAAAGTACTGGAGAAGAACCACATAGACATGTAGTGATTAAACCAGAGTAGGGTTATATTACATTTAATGAGATACAACAAAAATGGATAAATTATTAAGACAATATGATATATGTAAAAGATTAATTGATTATAATGAAACATTAATAAAACATATTGATTTATTTAATAATTCTGAAGAAGAATGGTCAAAAGCAGAGAATAGATTAAGAGAACTATTAATAATACAAAAAAGAATAGTAGAATTAATGGAAATGGATCCAGAATATAAAGAATTATTAGAACAAGAAGAGAAAAGAAGCTTAAATTAATATTTTAATTTAAGTTTTTTAATGCATAAATAGTATTATTATGCTATAATACATGCGAGTTAAGGGGATGCATGATATGGAAGATACAATATGTGCTATTTCAACTGCTCCTGGAATTGGAGCTATTTCTATTGTAAGAGTAAGTGGTAAGGATACAATAGAGATAGTTTCAAAGATTTTTAAAGGAGCGGATTTAACTAAAGTGAGTACTCATACAATTCATTATGGGTTTATTTATGATGGAAAAGAAAAAATAGATGAAGTACTCTTATCTGTAATGCTTGCTCCTAAAACATATACTAAAGAGGATATAATAGAAATTAATACTCATGGTGGAATTAATACTACTAATAAAATATTAGAGTTATTATTACAAAATGGATGTAGATTATCTGAGCCTGGAGAATTTACTAAAAGGGCATTTTTAAATGGAAGAATCGATTTAGTAGAGGCAGAAGCAGTAAATGATCTCATTAATGCTAAAACTGATGCTCAAAGAAATATGGCATTAAATACAATGGGTGGAATGTTAACTAAAGAAATAAATGAGTTAAGAAGTAAAATAGTATCTGTTATGGCTAACATTGAAGTTAATATTGATTATCCAGAATATGAAGATATTGAAGTAGTTACTAAAGATACATTACTTCCAAAATTAGAAGAAGTATCCAAAGATATAGATAGAATATTAAATAATTCTCGTAATGGAAAATTAATTAAAGATGGAATAAATATTGCAATTATTGGTAAACCTAATGTTGGAAAGAGTAGTTTACTTAATTTATTATTAGATGAGGAAAGAGCAATTGTAACAGATATACCTGGAACTACGAGA
>JAEEGI010013657.1_pt1 | contig 17200 bp, 10 predicted proteins | sample 8958751 | NCBI WGS metagenome assembly JAEEGI01 (sample SAMN16246545, study PRJNA631951) | gut metagenome | biome: gut microbiome; feature: rumen; material: KS-attached | host: Bos | place: Iran: Karaj | collected 2018-10
CATGAGTATGCCGAGTCCTCCTATCTTTCTTTCCTCGGCGGGAAGACTTATATCCGGCTCCTCGACTTTCGTGGGATCGAAGGGCATCCCTCTGTCGGCAAAAGTGATGACCGCGCGCCTGGGTCCTTCCAAACATTCAAAGCTTATTCTTGCCTTTCCTTCCCCGGGGGCATAGGCATAGCTGACAATGTTCGTGAATATCTCATCCAGCATGACATCTATCTGCAGTTTTGTCTTAAGCGGACAGCCGATCTCATCGAGGAAGTTTTCCGCAAATTCCGTAAGTTCCGGAAGTTTTTCCGGTTTTGCGTCAATCAGTATCTCTTTCACGCCGGTACCTCCTGCGTTCTCCTGTCCCCGGTAATCGAGGCAGAGCATGGTTAAATCGTCGAACTGGGGAGCCTCTCCCGAAAAAGCGGTAACAGCATCATAAACTCCCTGCAGTATCTCCTTCGGTCCCTGTTCTTTAACGGAATTCAAAGCGCTCATGAGCCTTTCCGTGCCGAACAGATTATTGTCTGTATCCGCAGCCTCGGGTACTCCGTCCGTATAAAGGAAGAGTTTCGATCCGGGTCTTAATTCTATCTCGTATTCCTTGTAATCTACCCCTTCGATCCCGCCAACAATGAGACTGTGCTTGACTTTTATCAGCTCGAATTCTCCGCCCGGAGCCATGATGATCGGATATTCATGCCCGGCGTTGGACGCGACAAGTTTTCCGGTCTTCAGATCCAGAATTCCGAGCCAGACGGTAACAAACATATCCTCATGATTGCCGCTGCAGATCTGATTGTTGACAGCTCCGAGCGCTTCACCGGGGGTATAGCCCATCATAGTATAGTTCTGGACCAGTATCTTGGAGGCCATCATAAAGAGCGCCGCAGGTACTCCCTTTCCGGATACGTCAGCCATGACCAGCCCGAGATGATCATCGTCTATGAGGAAGAAATCGAAGAAATCCCCTCCGACCTCCTTGGCCGGAATCATTTTCGCAAAAACATCAAAGTCCTTACGGTCGGGGAACGGCGGGAAAAGGCTGGGGAGCATGTCTGCCTGTATGCGGTTAGCCAGAGTCAGTTCCGTTCCTATTCTCTCCTTTTCGGCGGTTATCTCGGTGATCCGCGTTATATAGTCCCGGGTCCGCTTGGAGAGTGTCTCAAAGGATCTGGCAAGGATCTCTATCTCATCGCCCGTCCTGTAGATATTCTCCATTTCAAAGGAGTTATCGCTGCCCGAGAGCTCGTTTATCCGTGCAGTCATGCGCTCTAAAGGCTTGACTATCCTCGATGCCGTGATCAGTGCGGCTGTGATAGCCAGCAGAAGTATGACGAGCGTCAGCACGAGGAAGGTCTTTGCGGAATTTCCTGCTCCCTCGGAGTAAGTCTCGAGCGCCTCATTCTTAATGGCGTCATACCTGGTGAGCATTGCGTCCGTCGGACTGTGGGCGATCTCCCTGTATACGACTGAGACTACGGTCCATCCGATCGTCGTCATGGGCGAGCCTGCCATGTAATAATCCCTGCCGTCCGCGGATATCTCATGAAGTCCCGTGTTCTCACTCATCGCCTCCGATATGAAGGCGGCTAGTGCAGCGTTTTCATTCTTCCTCAGATCCGGTGCCTCCGATGAGAGCTCAGCCTTGAAGATCCCTTCGCTCTGCGGAGAAAAGATCACCTGCCCGTTATCATTGATCACACAGAGGAATCCGCCTTCGGTTGCCGTATCATCGACGTAATCGCGTACAGAGGAAAGAAAGATATCCGCTCCCACGACAGCCACCAGGTTTCCGTCATCGTACACGGGTGCAGCGCAAACAACGCCCGGATTATCCGTATAAGCGTCGGATTCAAGTCCGGTGAAGATCAGCCTTCCCTCTGAAACAGCCTGTATATACCATGGCCGGTTGCGGACATCGAAAGGATAGATCTCTCCGCTCTCCGACACATACGAGCCCTCCCTGTCGTCTGCATATATGATCACGCCGTCGGCGGTGGCCACAAAGCAGGAGGAGAGCTTGTCCGAGTTTTTATACATGGCGAGCATTATTTCGCTCATATTTCCGGCGAGAGCGGCAATTTCGCAGCCTTCGGGATCAACTCCCTCCTCATGAAGCATCTGGACCATGGGAATTCCGTCATTGGCGGCGTCGGGCGCCGGTACCGGATGCGCGGAAAACATCTCCTTGTGCTTGAACAGCTCGGAAGCGAAGGCCTGCAGCGTCAGAACATCCGTTTTAACGTCCGCGAACAGATCGTCGGCGATATATGCCTGAAGGGCAGTCTCTTTCGCCATGGTACTGTCCAGAACCGCCGACATCGTCTCTTCCGAGACACTGACAATTGCCTCCTGCTGCTCGGCACCGGACTCCTGGACGATCCTGCTCAGGTTGCTCCGCTGGTACGCGGAGACGCCGATGTAGGTTCCGACCAGGATCAGGATAAATACAAGTATCAGATTAAACAGTTTATTCTGAAGGCCTCCCAGTTTAATGCCTCTGATTATCTTCATGTCTCCTCCATTGCATAGCTGATCTCGTCGAGTTCTGCGTGCATGTACTCGCTCCAGCTGTATTGGTTCATATAGTCCCCCATATACCGGTAGGCCGAATCCTGCTTCTTCTCGAGCCAGTCGTAGAGATCGCATTCAATGCGGTCCGGTACGATGGCAAGGCTCCCGCGCTGTTTAATGATGATCCCGTTGAGTTTCAGCCGCGTGAGGGTATTCTGCAGGTCCTGCCGGAGATTGCTCAGATAGGAGCCTTTCTTTTCCGGATCGCCGTCATCTTCCCAGAGAGCGGCTATTATCTCCCCGTTGGTGGTACGCGCTCCTCTGTTGTTCACAAGCAGGGCAACCATTTCCTTGGTCTTCGAGTACTTGAAAGCAACAGGCCTGCCGTCCGCGAAAAGATCGAAATTGCCGAAGGTCTGCACAAATACTCTCTTCTCCCTTTTCTGTATGTCGGGATGCCTCAGATCGTCGAGTTCTCTCCTGACGCTTTCCTCCGTCGGGGGATTTATTATATAGCCGCTGGCGTGCCTGGATATTGCCGCATACCCGTATTCCGGCCCGTCGCTTAAAAATATCAGATTAATATAAGGATTCAGATCGGCGAGGTAGGACCCGAGAACGAGTCCGTTCAGTTCACGCATGCCGATGCTGAGGAAAGCGGTGTCCACTTCCCTCTTTCTGGCCATGGCAAGAGCGGCCAGGCTGCTTCCGAAGCACAGAAGCTCAGCTTCCGGCCGGAGCTTCGAGACCGTATCGGAGATCTGTTTCCGAGCCTCGTCATTTTCTTCGGCGATAAGAACGGTCAAACCTCTGTTCCTCCGATCTCCACCCTGCGGAAGCGCTGGCGCGCCCTCTCTTCCTCAGTCATGGTCAGAGGATCCGCTTCTCCGACAAGAAGGACCTCTCCCCCGTTATCGGCAGCGTCTCTCAGCGGGCCGGCATTGAGGTCTGCGATCACAAGCGCCGCGAATCTGTCGTAATTATCCTCGTCTATTACGGGAAAACGGTGCAGCATCCTGTACCAGTGCCGGGGGTCAAAGCCCGTACTGCCGAGGTACAGCCTGTCGGCGGTCTTTTCGACGTCCTCCTCGATAGCGATCTGCCCGGGCACAGTCCCGAGCTCATCGCAAAAGAGCATGGAATAGTCGCGGAGTATCCGGTTTCTCACCGTATCTTTCGTTCCGCCCGTTTCGGTCACGGTGTTCATGACCGAATAATAATACTCTTTGGCCTCGTCGGATTCGTCGAAATGTACGATGGAGTCATAGAAAGCGCGGTCTATAATCTTGTCTGCCATTTTCTTCCCTCCGGGGATCCCTTTTCTGTCTGATGGTATTTTAATGCCGCAAGGGCAAAATGACAAGAATAATCTGTGTGACATTGCTGTGACAGTCCGAATGATATCATCTGCGTGCAGCAAAAAGGAAAAGGAGTACATAAAATGAATAAGAATACGATCAATGACGAAGAACTCGGCGCCGTTTCCGGCGGAGTGGCGGGATGGTCCGGATCGCGAGGCAACTATGTCAATTGCGGATCCCATATAGTCTACACCGTTTACCACGGCGAAAAACTGAGCAGCATTGCCCCGCGTTTCGGAGTCACCGTTGAGGAGATAGAGGAATGGAACGGACTCAAGGCGCACGGCATCCTGAAAGACGGCCAGAAGCTTACCATATATCCGCGCGCGATGTTATGAGGCGTAAAATGAAAAAAACTGTTATCATTATTATTACAATATGCATGATCCTGTCGCTCGCAGCCTTCTCCGGACCGACGGAAAACGGAACTCTGCCGTCTGTCGGAGATGTTGTTGAGGGCTTCTGCGTCAAAGAAATAAGGGATATCCCTTCGATCGGCGCGACAGCCGTGCTCTTTGAGCACGAAAAGACCGGCGCGGGACTCCTGTATATTGCCAATGAGGACATCAACCGCGCTTTCGATCTCACATTTTTTACAGAAGCAGTCGACAACACGGGTCTGCCGCATGTGTTCGAGCACGCGACGCTGAGCGGTTCGCGAAAATATCCGTCCCAGAATATCTTTTTCAATCTCATGTACCAGACCTACAACACGTACCTCAACGCTGAGACCGGCCAGCTCTACACCACATACCCGATGTCAAGCCTATCGGAGGCCCAGCTTCTGAAATACGCAGATTTCTATACCGACAGCTGCCTGTATCCGCGCGTGCTCGAGGACGAGAGCATATTCCGCGAGGAAGCCTGGCGCTACAGGCTCGACAGCCCGGATGACGAGCTCGGCATAGAGGGGACCGTATACTCCGAAATGCTCTCTTCTCTGGATCTTAACAGCATGTCCCATTACAATCTGATGAGAGCGGCTTTTCCGGGAGCAAGCGTCGGAAACATCGCGGGAGGAGACCCGGCCGAGATCCCGAACATGAGCTGGGAAGACCTCAAGGAATTTCACGGGAAATATTACCACCCTTCAAACTGCATGGCCTACCTCTACGGGAAATTTGAGGACTATACGGCATTTTTAAAGCTTCTCGACGGTGAGTTCAGCGCTTTCGACAGGCGCGACATCTCTTTTGACGAGAGCGTTTATGAGCCTTCGGGCGCTCCTCTGGTCCTGAGCGTTCCTTTCCCGGCGGAGAGCTCTTCCGATACCGAAAACGCCTCCGTCATTTATTACGCTTTCATCTGCCCGGGACTCAAGGAAGAGCCCGATGAAGAGATGGCGATGAACACCCTTACGGATCTTCTGTCGGCGGACGCGTCCTGTCTCATGCGCACGCTGAAAGAGGAAATGCCTTACGGATATTTCGGCTCCTTCATAGACCTCTCCGGCCCTGAGGACATGATAGTTTTCTGCGCGATGTATGTAAACGCGGACGACGCGGAGAGATTTCACGATATAGTGGATGAATCTCTTGAGAAAGCCGCCGCGGAGGGCTTTTCGGATAAACTCGCCGGAGACTTAAGCGCCTCTTTAGCGCTTCGCGACTCCCTGGTCTGCGAGGATCCGAACCTAGGCACGGCACTGATCTCCGGGGAATTCGCGCCCTCTCTGGCTGAGACGGGAGATCCCTTCTACTACGGAGAATATATCGAAGCCATTACGCGCATTCCCGAGCTCAACAGCAAAGGCGTATATAAGAGTGCGGTCAAAGACAATCTTCTTAACAATCCGAATACGGTTCTGGTCACGACATATCCGGAGCCGGGGCTTAAAGAAGAGCTCGATGCAGAAGAAGAGCTCCGCCTTTCCGGGATAAAAAAGTCCATGTCCGAAGAAGAGCTCCTCTCCCTGACCGAAGCCTCCTCGGAGCTTAAAGAAAATGAGGACTCCTCGGAATATGTAAAGCAGCTCCAGGCCGTCTCCATAGCATCGCTTCCGGAAGAGACGCGCAAATATGAGATCAGCGATACGACCGGCAGATACGGTATCAGGCATATCAGCGCGGAAACCGGGACCGACGCTCTCGGCGAAGTCATCCTTCTTCTCGACGCTTCGGGAATAAAGCAGGAGGACCTGCAGTGGTACTCCCTGTATCTGAGTCTTCTCGGAGAGCTCGACACCTCTCTTCATACGAAAGACGAGCTGACTGAGCTTCTCTCGCGCTACTGCTTCGGCTGGAACGTCAATTACTCGCTGATGACACAGTTCGGCACCTTAGATTACGACCCGTACATAAGCGCCGGCTGGATAGCCAGGGACGGCGATCTCAACGAGGGCTACGATCTTATGTACGAGCTTATGTTCGAAACGCAGTTTACGGACACCGGAGCTCTTGCAGATAACATCTCGAACCGTCAGAGCATGATGAAGAATTCTCTCGGCTACGGAGCATACAGCACAATGCTCTACAGGGAGCTCGGGGCCTGCTCGCCGGACTACGCCTACAACAGTTATCTGACGGGTCTCGACGCGATAGATTTTTACGACAAAGCGGCACAGCTTATGGAAAGCTCCCCGGAGACCGTTATCTCAAAGCTTCAGTATATTCAGGAGCTCCTGAAAAACAGAAGCGGAGCGATCTCCGTCTTCGCGGGCGACAGTGATATGTTCGAAGAAAACGAAACTCTGGCCGACGCGTTTTTCGGTAAGCTGGAGGACCATCCGGTCGAGCGACAGACTTATTCCTTTGAAGCCCCCGCGAAGAGCGAAGCTCTCGTGATCGATTCCAATGTCCAGTATAACGGAATAGTCGCGGATACGGACACTCTGGGCATTGAGGCGTACAGCGCGGATCTCGACGCCGTTTCCGCGCTAGTGCTGGATGAATACCTCATACCTAAGCTCAGGGATGAATACGGGGTATACACTCCCATGCACTCCTTCTCGGGTGACAAAGGGGCATATCTCATCACCTACAGCGACCCGAACATAAAAGAGACCTTCGAGGTCTACTCGAAGATCCCGGAATTTCTCTCAGAGTATGAGGCTGACCAGGAAACGCTCAACGGCTACATCCTGTCCTCCTATTCATCATTCGCTGCTCCGGAGGGCGAGCTCAGCGGTGCCGTTTCGGCTGTGTTCTCACGGCTCAGGAACGAGCCCGGGGATCTCAGGGTCCGCCGTATGGAAGAGCTCAAGTCCCTCGACAGTGAAAAACTGGCTTCATACGCCTCCCTCTACGCGAAGATGGTGGAAAACGGAAGGCTCTTCACTGTCGGCGGCAAGGAAGCGATAAACAAAGAAGCTGACCTTTACGACTCTGTCCTGGATCCCCTGAAGCTCAGATAAATACAGCAAAAAAAGAACCGCCCGATCGGGCGGTTCTTTCTGTTTTCCGAAATAATCTCTGATATCAGTCAACTACGTACGGGAGCAGAGCCACCTGGCGTGCTCTCTTGATAGCTTCCTGTACCTGACGCTGATGCATCGCGCATGTTCCGGTCGTGCGGCGCGGAAGTATCTTGCCGTGCTCGGAGATGAAGTGTCTCAGTTTGTCGGTATCTTTGTAGTCGACGAAAGCAGCCTTGTCCGCGCAGAACTGGCAGACTTTTTTACGTCTTGCCTTCGGATTTGTTTTGTCAAAAGCCATTATATTCCTCCTGTTTTAATCAAAACGGCAATTCGCCGTCATCATCGCCCAGATCTGCAAATGCATTGCTGCTCTGAGCGCCGGTATCCTGAGCCTGTGAATAATTGCCCGTGTATGAACTCTGGTAGCTGTCGCCGCTGTCTTCTTTCCTCTTGGAATCGCCGAAATAGATGTTGTCTACCACTATCTCGCTGTTGCGGCGCTTCTGTCCGTTGGAGTCTTCCCAGTTGCGGACCTGAAGTCTTCCTTCAACTACCGCCATGGAACCCTTGAAGAAGTATTTGCTGATGAACTCGGCAGTGCTTCTCCAGGCGACACAGTCGATGAAGTCCGTCTGCTTCTCTCCGGAATCACGGTTCGTAAAGTTTCTGTCACACGCTATAGTAAAGCTTGCAACAGGAACCTGCGACTGCGTGTATCTGAGCTCCGGATCGCGGACCAGCCTGCCCATGATTATTATGTGGTTCAGCATCCGCTTCTCCTTACTCTGCGCGCAAGGTTATGAGCCTGCGCATGATCCCTTCGGTAATGCCGAGGACACGGTCCACCTCTGCGGGCAGCTCCGGACCTGATGTGAACTTCATCAGGACATAATAGCCTTCATTCTGATCGTTGATAGCATATGCGAGTTTCTTTTTGCCCATCTCGACCAGCTCATCGAGTGTTCCGTTCTGCTCAACTAAAGCCTTGAATCTCTCAACAACTGCTGCTGTGGCTTCCTCGCCGAGAGTCGGATCGATGATATACATTACTTCGTACTTTTCGCTTGCTTTTGCCATGGTTGCACCTCCCTTTGGTCAAATGGCCCCCGCGTCACCGCGGGAACAAGGATTCTGCCTGCCTGAAATTTGCAGGCTTAGATATTATACATTTTTATTGCCGGAAGTCAAGATAATTTCGTAACCGGAATTAAGATATGGACAATCGGCGCGGGTTTTGTTATATTAATAACAGTTCTTAATTAAACCTTTTGAAAGGATTTCTGGAAATGTCGGACAATCTGGATATCATACTCCGGGGCAGAAAGATAAAACGGATCTCAGACGTTGCCTTCGGTGAACTCAGAAGAAAATACGGTCTTAAGCAGCTGGAGGTCGAGATACTGATATATCTGTCACGAAACCCCGAGTCGTCCGCCAGCACCTTCATAAAAGAAATGGGGCTCAACAAGGGGCAGGTTTCCATTGCCATGGATAATCTCAGTTCCGGCGGGTTTATTACCCTGAAACGGGATAATACGGATCACCGCTATTCACACGCATCCATTACAGAAAAAACCCTGCCTGTACTCGAAGAGGCGGAAAAGATCAAAGTACTGTATGAGAAAATGATATTCTCGGGCATTTCCCCGGAAGATGCTTTTTCATTCTGGAATGTCTCGGAGAAGATGCTGGCCAACCTCGAAAAGATCGAGCTCTGCCAATAAACCGGATATATTAAAGCCGCCCGGAGGGGCGGCTTTTTGTTTTGTCATTGCGCGGAGCGATTTATCACGACCCGCCAGTGACCGAGCCGCGAGAAGCGAATTTATCCATACGCTTGGAAAAAAGGATAATTTCCCATTTTCCTTTCTTCCAAATAATGCGGAAATCGATTATATATTTTTTTCCTCTCCGTTTTTTCTCCGGAGCGCAAAAAGGACAGCTAAAGCAAAAAGAAGGGCCCGAAAGCGGTCCTTCTTCTTGCGCTTAAAGCTGTCAAGGGGATCTTTCCCCCCTTCAAAAACCTATTTTTTATCAAAAAAAATCAATTTCCGTTCAAATTTTCGAATTCTGAAACCTTTGTGCCGCAACGGGTTTGAATTGTTTGGATTTATTTACATGTTTTTTTACGTAAAAAATAAAATCGAAAAACTCTCATTGTGAAAACCGGCCGGGTAGAGGTCACAGTACTTTTCATAATTTGCCTCTACCTGCTCAATTCCTGTGATATCAGTGCTTACACGTATTTGGTAGAAGAGGTAGGGGTATTTTGGTGTGCTGAACGAAAAAATGAATCTGATATCAGGGTTGTGAAATATCATTCCCGGAAAAAAATTCCGAAAATGCCTCTACCAACGCTACCAACACCATTCTATCCATTGCGCCGCAAGGCTTTGACCTGGTAGGGGCAAATAAAGGATTTTCACTCTGCCTCCACCTCCGGCGTACCCTACCGTTCCGCCAAGATATACGGATCTTAGCCCAACAATGCTCGTCATTCCGAGCGAAGAGCGGAAATCCGTACCCCAGTGAAGAAAAAGACGGGCTCAAAAGAGCCCGCCCGCATCTAATGTTTATAATGATGTATTGCTTTTTTACTCCAAGAGATGTCGTAGTAGCCTGTATTTACTGTAATTGTATTACAGGTGCACATGCGTGGGCCTGAATTATCTTTATAAATTGAACCACATTTAGGACAAATATAAACAATCATTTTGTCTCCTTTTCCTGATAGATACTGAATTTTCAATAATTTTAATTATATTATATCCCAAAAAGTATTCTAATCAAACTTCGCAACTTCGACAAAAATCCCTAGCTAAATTTATACATCTTGCACAAAACAATAGGACGGGGGTTGCGGATTACCGCGCCGGTTTGCGAACTGGCTCGCAATGACGGATCCGCGCAATGACATTATTATGATTTTTCAAATCACACTTGAAAAAACATGTAAATAAATCCAAACAATTCAAACCCGTTGCGGCGCAAGGGATTCAGGAATCAAAAATTAAAACGGAAATTCAATTTTTTGGTAAATAAATGATTTTTGTATCCGGACCGGTCTGCAGGGAAAAAAGGAAAATACCGTATTTCTCCTTTTTTCCGAATGTTGCGGAAATCGGTTATATATATAGTTTTCCTTTCCGTTTTTCCCTAAAGCTTTTCGGGAAGAAATACAGACAGCTTACGCATGAAGAAAGGGCCGAAACGGGCCCTTTCTTCATGCCGAGAAGCTGTCCTCCACGCGGCGTCTTAAAAATTATAAAAAATTTTCCAAAATAAGTGGCCAAAGTCCCTTTGAATGTCCAGTGGGAAGCAGAGGGATAAACAGTTTTACGAAAACAGGTTGGAGAAGAAGTTTCCCGTCTTTTTCACCGAAACGGCGGCGAGCGTGACGCTGTTGCCCTTTATATCGAATATCGCGTAGCTGCCGGATGAGCGATAATCCTGTTTCTCCCAGCTCCCGTCGCCTTTGAGGATGTACAGCTCGTACTTATAGCCCTTCTGTGCCTGGGGAAGCATATATCTGACGGTATATTCAAAGCCCCTGTTGGACCTTTCGATCGTCAGAGTATACATCTCGGCGACGCTGCCGTTCTCCACAGAGGGTCCTTCCCCGTCATAGCTTTCAACGCTCAGGCTGCTCCTGTCCCCGAAGCTGCCTTCCGCAAGGAACAGGGACTGTTTCGCCCCTTCTCTCTTTTCGTCCGAGGCGATCGTAGAGTGCTTTGTAACGTACTCGGCTTCGATCGTATCGCTGAAATACACTGCGCTGAAGTCGTATTCCGGCCACGAGCCTATGTATCCGGTCTTGTTCGGGACAACGGGTATCCGGCTTTGCGGGATGCTCTCGCCGTAGCTGAAACTTACCGTCCTTACCGTCTTCCCGTCGGCGACAAAGGTCAGCTTGAGGTCCGTAAACTGCTCGGGGAGAGGGTTCTTCTCATCAGCCGAGGCAGTCAGTTCCTCGTAAGTGACAGGCACTGCCCTTCCGGAATAGCTTATTCCGTCCACCGCACCCAGAGAGCGCGACACGAAGACGTTGTCCTCCATCTCGACCTCGGGGTCGTGAAGGTCCATGTATCCGGCGACCGCTCCGCTGCAGGGAATGGACGGGTCTATATTCGACATGTCCGTGCACTGTGTGAGCTTTGTGGCGTATCCCGCGATGCCGCCCGCGTATTCCGCCGCCTCGACCCTGCATATGGACCAGCAGTTTCTGATGGCCGTGTACGAATATCCGAGAACGCCTCCCGCGTAGCTGCCTCCGGCCTTCGCGCTGCCGTAGCCCTCGCACTCCCTGACCATGCCCATCTCGGCGAGCCCCGCGATCCCTCCGGCGCAGTTTTTCTTGGAGCAGACGTTCCCGCTGTTGACGCAGTTCCTGACTATGCACTTGGTCAGGTAGTCGGCTACGGCGATCTGCTCAGCCGTAAGCACCTTGCTCACATCACCCTCGAGATTGAATTCCAGCTCGACGCCCATCGTTCCGACTATTCCGCCGATATCCGTATCCCCGTCGACATTCCCTGTGTTTACGCAATTGAAGATCTTGCCGTCCTTGTTGTTCTCGTCGTCGGTCTCGGATCTGTCGTCGTAATTTACGACCTCGGTCGCCCCGCCGGCCGCGGAGGCCAGATGTGTCATGACACTGGCGAAAGCGGCGGAGACATTGGCCAGATCCCTTGCCAGGCCGTCGGAGACGTTGTCAAGGCCCGCGGCGACTGTCGAGAAATTGTCGAATATCCCGCTTATATAATTTCGAAGAGCGTTTAAGTCCATGGTGCCGGCCTCGGGGTCGAGACTTGTCTGCCCTATCGCCCCGCCGGCGGCGACCGCGGCGTTGTAAAGACCGGCAACTACCGCGTCGGCGTTACCGCTCATATTGTTCAGAGCGTTTACCGTCACCCAGTACAGGTTGTTTATCTCGTCCGCCAGCGTTGCCTGGCCCTTGATCTCAAGCCAAGGCTCGAACTTCCCGGCTATTCCCCCGACATCCTTGCGCCCGTTGATCTCTCCGCTGTTCGTGCAGTCCGCGATGTACCCGTCATGTCTTCCGGCTATGCCTCCGACATTATATCCGTAGTGCTGATATCCCACGTTTCCCGAGTTTGTGCAGTTTTCTATCTTTCCGCTCGAAAAGCCCGCGATCCCTCCCATATCCATGGAGACATCGTTGTCGTCCGCCGAGATCAGCTTCTGTATTGTCAGGTTGTCTATATCTATGCCTTCCGTGACGAGTACGGTATTTACGGAGCCTTTGTTGGAGCAGCTTAAGATCGTTCCTTCATTATATCCCGCGATGCCGCCTGCGTGGCTTTTTCCGATCACAGCCCCTTCAAAGCTGCAGTTTTCTATCCTGCCGAAGTTTTCTCCCGCAATGCCGCCGATATCCGTAAGGCCTTCGACCGCGCCCTTCACGCTGCAGCTCTCTATCGTCCCGTAGTTGCTTCCGGTGATGCCGCCGACCCGGCTTCTGGAGCTTGAAGGCTTCATCGAGCCCTCCAGATGCAGGTCCTCAACATATCCGCCCTCCTGGACATATCTGAAAAAGCCCTGATGGGAGCCGTTCGTCGAAAGGCTTAAGTTTCTTATCGTATGGTTGTTCCCGTGAAAGACTCCGCTGAATGTCGGGATCGGCGCGAAATCGTCATCTCCGAAATCTATATCCGCGTCGAGCTCCACCGTAAGTCCCTCGCTGTAGGTGTCGAGAGAGCAGTTTTCGGCAAACTTTATGAGCTGGGCCTTAGTTTTTATGTGAAGCGTATTCTCGTCCGCGCCGCCGCTTTGCGCGTAAGCCGCGGGTGAGAGGGAGAGCACCAGCGCGATCACGAGCGCGATGCAAAGTGTTTTTCTCATCTTCATTGCTCTTCGCCGCCTTTCTCCTCCGTGCCGGTCTCCGGTATAGCCGGAGCCCCTGATCCCTCGATCGTTTTCTTAAGCTCCCCGAGCTCATTCAGTCTGTCCTCGGGGATATCGTTGACAGTTCCCATATCCATGATCGCGTTTATCTCGCCGCTGAACACACCCTTAATCTCCGCGTCTATTATTCCGTTTACCATGCCTCTTACCCTGCCGTTGACCTGCACGATACCCGTCTTTACCGTCGGCTGTATCGGATTCGTGATGGTGAAGGAGGTCCGTGAGATCAGCGTATCGCCCAGCAGAAGGATCTGGGGGAGTATGCACATGACCAGAAAGATCGAGATCAAAGTTCCGGATCCTATGAAGGCGCCGATCTTCGAGATCGTCTCGTCGGAGGTGACGAGCCCTATTGCGATGCCCGCGGAGGCAAGCATGAGGCCGGACGTGATTATGGTCGGAAAAGCCATATTGAGTGTCTCTATCATCGCCTCTTTTACAGGCATTCTCGACTTGTACTCCATATAACGGCTGGAGATGACTATGGCGTAGTCTATGTTCGCGCCCATCTGTATGGAAGAGACGATAAGAAAGCTCAGGAAGAAGACATTGGAGTTTCTCAAATACGGGATCGCGAAGTTGCACCAGATACTGCCCTGGATGACGAGTATCAGGAGCACCGGAAGACCTACGGACTTAAATGTGAGCAGCAATACGGCTATAACGAAGAGGATGGTCAGAATACTGTTCAGAACATTGTCCTTCTCGAAGGATTTCATAAGGTCGTAGCAGCTCGTGCTGTCTCCGACCGCGTAGTATTCGCTGTAATATTTGGCCTCAAGCCCGTGGATGATGCTCAGATATCCGAAGGTGCTCTCGCCCTCTGTCGGAAGATTCAGTTCCACGACTATCCTCGAATACTCATCGCTCATGAGCTGTGCTTTGGCGTCGTCGAGCTGTGTTCTGAGCTCTTCGAGCCGCTCCGATGTATCCCGGTCCAGAACTATTCCCAGCGACTCCTGTTCCTCCACAAGATAGGAAGCCATATCTATCAGCGGGACCGAGTAATTCGAGATGTTCGTTATGACCTGCCCGTAGTAGCCCTTGTCGGCTGCATAGGCGGCATAGAGCGTCGCCGCGACCTCGTAGTCGAGGTCCGTATATTCGGAAAACTGCCTGGGAGTCATCCCGTCCGTGAGGATTGCGCCGTTTACTTCTATATTAGCGAGTCCGAGCACGCTCTCGACTCCCTGGAGCTGTTCCAGATCCTCCGTGAGCTTTTTCTCGCTCTCGTAATCCCCGGCGGGAACTATTACCGCGAGCTGGTTCGTCTTTCCGAAGGTCTCCTCGATCTTCTTTTTTGCCAGCTGGCTCTCATTCTGCCTGAACGACGTTACGGAGTAGACCGAATAAACGTAGTTCACCCTGTTCGAACAGACATATGCCCCGATAAGGATCGCGATGAACAGGACGGGGACCACATATCGCGTAGCATAGGCTGTTTTTCCGAGAAAGGAGATCTTTGGCACGAAATTTCTGTGCTTTGTTTTGTCCATCCATTTGGAGAAGATGAGCAGAAGCCCCGGCATCAGCAGAAAGACCGACAGAAGACTCAAAATGATAGCCTTTATAAGGACTATGCCCATATCGTAGCCGAGTCTGAAGGACATGAATGTCATGGCGAGAAGTCCTGCGACCGTTGTCAGGCTGCTGGCGGAGATCTCCGGGATGGCCTTGCTCAGCGAGATTATGGCCGCCTGCCTTGCGTCCCCGAGATTTTCCTTCTCCTCCGTAAAGCGGTGGCAGAGGATGATGGCGTAGTCTACGGCAAGGGCGAGCTGGAGGACTATGGCTATGGAGTTTGAGACGAATGAGATGGTCCCGAAGATGAAATTCGTGCCCATATTCAATATGGCCGCCGCCCCGAAGGTTAAAAGCAGGACGGGGACCTCGGCGTAAGACTTCGAAGTGAAGAGCAGGACCAGAATAATGATCACGACGGCGATCAGGTCCACTATGAGCATCTCGGACTCGATTATCTTCTCCAGCGGATTGCCGATCTCGCTTTTTACATAGCTGTCGTAGGGCGCCAGAAGCTCCTCGGTCTCCGCCAGAGCTGCTATCGGAACTTCGTCCATGGTGTCGCCGTCAAATGTAATATTGAAAAGGGCGGCGCTCTCTTTATAGTGGTCTTCCGAATCGTCGAAATCCACCGATTTCACGCCCTCTATTTCCTCTATCCGGCCGAGGATCTCCTCGGCCTGCTCATAGGAGACGCTGTCCACCATCACCTCCGCCGTCGCGTAGGTGGTAAACTGGGAGTTCATGATATCGAGCCCCTGCCTCGTTTCCGTATCCTCGGAGAGATACACGGTGATATCGTCGTTCACCTTCACCCAGTTGCGCGAGAACGCGCAGAAGATCGCGGCGATCAGGAAGAAGAAGATGATGAAATTTCTCCTGTCCACTATGAAGGTCGCGAGTTTTTCCATGAAGGACCTGTTATTTTTTGCTTCTTTGTTCATTCCTTTTCCTGTCTTACTTTGTAGATCGCGGCGTTTCCGTATGAGTACACCGTATCGAAGTATTCATCGAACCAGAATTTGTCCGCGCCCGCGTATATCTCGGAGGGGCCTATGAAAATGTAGTCAACGTTATATTTATCAAAAAGCCCCCGGGAAGAGCCGGGTGATGAAAGCATCTGCTTCGCGTCGCTGTCAGCTCGCGAGTAGTCGAGCCCGTGATAATACAGATATGAAGGGCTCCCGCATACTATATTCCTGCCTGTCAGCGAGGCGACGGCGTTATTGTGGTTATCGGCCGTCAGAAAAACATCGGAGGGCTCCGTATTGCTTTTTATATATCCGGCCGCTTTTACGGCGCTTTCATCGAACTGGCAGTAAGCGTTGCCACTGAGACCCGAATTGATCTCCCTGGCGATGCTCAACACCGCGGCGTTCGATGAGACGACGAGAAGCGCCGCCGCGAGCAGTACCTTCAGTTTCCCGTTCTTAAGGGCCGAAAGCCATCTGACGAGCTCTGAGGCTGCCGTTATGCAGGCGAGAAGATAGCCGACATAAAATATCTTGTTGTTGTCGTATACATTCGGCTGGAAGACGAAAAGCTCTCCGACCGCGAAGATCAGGATCGCTCCGGAGGCAAATCCCCGCGTATCGCGGTCTGCCGTGAAGAAGGCAATGACGCTTAAAGGAAGCAGGATCCCGATATTTTTCAGCCAGAACAGAAAGAAATTCTCATTCCCGTTATTGACCCAGTCGGTATGGACCCGCAGGAAGGAATCCGAGCCTCCGACGGACCTGAAGGTCCACGCGAAAAGCTGAGGCGCGGCTATGCCCACCGCGAGCAGGCCGTATATGAGCCAGTTTAAAAACAGCGGGCGTCTTCTCTCCGTTTCCGCACAGAGCGTGTATATCATCCAGCATATCGAGACGAGGCCCAGAGCGAAAAAGCTGTGGGTGTGGACCATCGGAACGGCTCCGCCCAGAATGCCGGCGCAGATCGCGTATTTTCTTTCTCGCTCTCCGAATACGGCGATATAAAGCAGATACATTACTGCAAAAAGCGCGCACCAGCCGAACAGGGTCGCTCTTTGCGGGATAATCATGTCACAGATGACATTTACCCATCTCATACCCTCGTCCGTGAGATTTGTGGGAGTGAAATAGAAACCGTTCATCAGCTGGGAGAAGCTGTAGTCCCCGTTCAGGAAATATATAACGCCTAATCCCCCGTTTAGGAAGAAAAACAGGAAGGCAAGAAAAGCAGCCTTCGAGCTCTGTGTGACCAGAGCGGCAAGATGCCATACACCGCAGAAGATATCTGCCAGCGCGATAAGCATCGGGAGCATATATGCCCATCTGAGCCCGGTTCCGAGAAGATACAGGCTCGCGGAAACACTGTCGCACAAAAACGGGTAGTTGAGCGCTGTACCCGGAAGAAGGCTGTACTCAAAGGGGAATCTCCCCTGCTCCGCCATCGACGTTATGAAACTCAGGTGCATAGGCATATCGCCGTAGGTGCTCTGTCCGGTATAGTACGCTCCGTTTATCGGACGCAAAGTATGGGTATAAAGTATAAAAGCAGTAAAGAC
>JAEEGI010013660.1_pt1 | contig 17198 bp, 7 predicted proteins | sample 8958751 | NCBI WGS metagenome assembly JAEEGI01 (sample SAMN16246545, study PRJNA631951) | gut metagenome | biome: gut microbiome; feature: rumen; material: KS-attached | host: Bos | place: Iran: Karaj | collected 2018-10
GAAAGTTTTTCATAATTTAAAAACTGATGAATATTTTAAATTTGAACCTTTTTATTTTTATAAAAATAATAGGAAAGTACCTAAAATTTATTATAATGAAATTATGAATGATAATCAAGTTGTTCAAAAAAATAAAGATATTTCTCAATATTCAAATTTCTTTAATAAAGTTATTTCTTATTTTGAAGAAGCAATTTCAAATAATATTGATCATATAACAAATGAAAAAGCAGAAGATATTTCAAAAATATTCTTAAATTATATTGTTGATAATATTTCAAGTAAAAATGAAATTGAATTTTTGCAGAATGGGTGTTCAAGTTTAATTAAATTAATTAAAAGAAATAGTGAAATTTTTAAAGAACCAATTTTAAAATATTTAGAAAAAAAAGATTATGAAATAAAAACTTCAATTAGATTTGAAAATGGAAGTCATGTTGATGAAATTAAGAATTTATATAAAGAAATAAATTCAATATATAATATTGAATCTAATTAAAAAAATATATTATATTAATTTAAATATAAGTAATAAATTGTTCAAAAAAAAAGATAAAAAAGTATTTTAAAAATAAATAATTTACAATTTATTTAATAAAATTTTTTTAAATTTAAAAAAAAAGTTAAATAACATTTATTTAATTTCAATCTTCATCATCTTGTATATTTTTTTCAAAATCTTCATAATTTGTAAGAACAACTTGACTTTCCATATTTTGATTAGAAATATTATTATTAAAATTAACCCTTTCATAATTACTATCAAGTGATTCCATATCAGGAATATTATTATTAGAAGTATATAAATCTTTAATTTGTAAATTTCCTTTTGTTTGAATTGGTTCTGATTTATTAAATATTGTTTCAATTTTTACATTTTGTTGATTATTTTGTAAAATTTCATTTGCATTTTCTAATTCTTTAACTCTATTTTTTAATTCTAAATTTTCTTTATTTAATTGTAAATATAATTCTTTTTCTTTATTATTTTTTTCTTTATTTAACTTTTCATATTTATCATAATCTTTATTTAATAGATTTAATTGTTCATTTTTCATAAATATTTTATTATCATAATCAGTAATTAATCTCTTTAAATTTTCATGTTCTTTTTTTACAATTTTACTTAAATCGCTTGAAGAATTTAAAGTTTTTTTCTTTATTGAATTTTCATAATCATTTAACATAAAAGCTAATTTATCTTCTATAATATTTTTATTTAATTCATCAGATGCAATTTGTTCATTTAAAGATAAAATATCTAACATAATTTTTGCAAATTCTTTATTTGGGAATTGTCTAATAAATTTTTGAATTAATGATATAAAATTTTTTCTTGCTTTAACATTTGAACTTAATGTCTTTTCATTTTTTGAATATTTAAGAAATGTTTCATTATATTTTTCTTTTAATTCATTGTTTTCATTTTTCATTTTTTTATAATCTTTTTCTAATTTATAATTCTTTCCTTTAATTTTTGAATAATCATTAAATAAATCATCTCTTTCTTTAGTTAAATTTAAAATTTGATTATTCATATCATTTTTATTTTTAACTTCCTCTTCATTTAATGTATTAATTCTTGTAAAATTTTCTTTAAGAATTTTATTTGATTCAAAAAATTTATCATAAATAATAATTAATTCTTCAGAAATAATTTTAAATGCATTTTCAATAACTTCATAAAATAAATCATCATTTAATTGAATATCATAATTTTTAATATTATTAATAGAATTAATTTGAGATAAAATTTGATTAATTCCACTTGAAAAAGTTTTACTAAAAAGAGAATTTAAATCTTGATTTGCTTTATGATCAAAATTTCTAAATATTTCTGATAAATTATTTAAAATTACATTAATTGAATTTTTACAATTTGAAACATAATCATCAAATAAATTTAATTTTTCAGAAACTTTTTTTTCAAAATCTTCTTTCTTTTTTTTAAAATCTAATATTATATTATCTTTATTTTCAATTTCTTCTTCCATTTCTCTTATTTGATTTGTTATTTTACCATTATATTGCATTGTTTGATTTACTTTATTTTCAGTTTCTTCTATTATTTTTTTCATATTATTTTCATTTAATTTAATCACATTATTTTCATTTATAAATTGTTGATTTTGGTTTTTTAATAATTGAATTTGTTTTTTCGTTATTATTATTCTTTTCTTTTATTTTTTCATATACTAATTTTACAACCTCATAATCATTAACTAATGAATTATATTTTTTTGATACTTCTTCATATCTTTGACTAATAAAATTAAACTTTTGTAACATTTCTGAATATGAATCATGAAGTGTATTTTTTTCTTTTAAATTTTCATCATTTGTTAATTTAAATTTATCAATTTCATTTTTATAACCTTCAATAATTGAATTTCTATTTTCAACTTCATTTGAATATTTATCTCTTAATAAATTTAATTCTTGTTCCTTTTTTTCTTTTTCTAAATTCCATTTTACTTTTTCAACATTTAATACTTTTAATTGAACTTTTAATCCTGAATTTTCCTTTTCTAAATTATTCTTTTCTTCAGTTAAATTTTTTAAATCAATTTTCATTTTTTCATTAATAATTTGTAATGAATTTAATTCAGAAGATAATAAAGCAAAATTAGTATCATTATTTTCTTTATTAAAACTATTATTACTTTGTGTAATATTATTATTTGAATTATTATTATTTATTATTTTTTTTAAATTTGTATTTTCAAATAATAATTGATTATACATTTCTTTATAATCTTGATTAATTCCTTCTTCCATTTTAAAATTATTTCCAGTTTTTAATTTATTAATTTCTACAATTAAAGAATTTATTTTTTCATTACATGAATTATTTTCATTTTGTAATTTCAAATTTTGATTTTTTAAATTAGATTTTTCTTGAAGTAATTTTTCATAATCATTATTTATTTTATCATAATTAATTTTATAATCATTTAATCTTTTATTAATATTTTCCATATGATTATTACCAATTGTAGATAATTCATTTATTTTTTTTTCATAATTTTCTTTATCTTTTTTCAATTTCTCATTCTCTAATTTTAATTCAGTTAAAACATTCTCTAAATTACTTTTTTCATTATTAAATTTATTTATCATATTATTATAATTAATATTATTATTATTTTTTTCCAAACTTTTTTTTAATATCTCATTTTCTTTAGTTAATTCTTCCACATCACTTTTTAAAGAATGAACCATTGATTGAGCTAAAATTAATTGTTTTCTATATTCTTCACTTTCATTTTTAATTTTAGCAATATCTAAAACACCATCAACAGTAATATATTTACTTAATAAATTATTTTGAATTAAATCACTTTCAATAGTCTTTCTTAATAAATCATAATAATTTTTTTGTTCTATCACATTTAAATTATTCATATTATTATTATTATTATTATTGTTTAACGGAGAATTTAAAATTTCTTCAGTAATAGGTAAAGGATGATTTGGACTTAATTGTTTAATTCTTTTTTCACAATAATATTTATATCTTTCTAAATCACTTAATCTTTTTGCTTGTTCTCTAATTTTACTTTCAAGTTGAGAAATATAATTTGAATTGTTAGTTAAATTATTATTTGAGTTTAAATTATTATTATTTGTAAAATTATTATTTTGAAAATTAAATCCTGATGATGTTTGTCTATGATGAGAATCATTTAATATTTTTATTGGTTTTGATGTTGGAACAGGAGCATTTTGAGTTGTTTCTATTTCATAATTTAATTCTTCTTCATCATTAAAAACAGAATTTGGATTTGTTAATTCTGGATTATTTATTGGTGCCGAATTCTGATATCTATTTGAATATTCAATATTCTGACTATAAGACTACAATATTGATTATAAATTTAAATTAAAATACTTTCAATTCAGTTCTTTTCATATTAAATTTTATATAATTTAAAAAAAAAATAAAATAAAAATAAAAATATTAAAATAAAAAAATATAAAAATCCATAAAAACCCATTTTAAAAATTACCTAACATCCAAATTATTATATTCTTCATTATTAATTCGATGAAGTCTAATACTACTTTCTTCAGCACCACTAGCAAGTATTTCACCATCACTACTCACAGCTAAAGCATTAATAGGACCAAAATGTCCTTGAATGGCTCCAATTTCTTTTCCAAACATTATATTATATATAAGTAATTCAAATCCTCCTTTTTTAGCATGAGTTGTAGTAACTTCTCTACTTTCTTGTCCTCCTGCAATAAATGCATGAAATTTAATTTTATTTTCATCTTCACAACTTATTAATGGAGAAAATCTACATGCATTTATATTTCTTGGTGGATTGTCTGGACTTAATACTTCTATTTCTTCAAAATTGTCACATGATAATACTTTACTTTTTCCATCTTTAGATGCTGTTAATAATAATTCTTCTTTTTTACTTATATCTAAATCCATTATCATTGAATCATGTATTTTTTTCTCGAATAATATTTTACCAGTGTTATAATCATAATTATAGATTTTACCTGTTTCTGATGATGATATTATATTACTATCATTATTTAACCATAATGTTTTAGTTATTTTATCATTATTAGGAGATAAATGTTTTTTAATTGGTTCTATTTTTGTAATTTTTTTTGAGTCAATAGAAGATTTTAAAACATCTTCAAAATTATATATTAAAATTCCACTTTCACTACTTTGACTTCTTCCACCATAACTTATTAATAATTTATCATCAAGTCTATTAAAATTAATTGATCTAATCGAATACACAGGTGATAATACAATATTTTTTAATAATTCACCATTTGATGCTTCCCAAATATATATCCCTCCTGTTGAATCACCTGAACATAAATATTTTGAATCTTTTGTAATGTCCATTGTATATACTGCTGCTTGATGGTTGTAGGTACCTATACGCTCTCCGTATTCACTCGACCATAATGTTATAATACGATCTGTTGATGCTGAAAATAATAAATCGTTTTCCTCGTTAAATAATAATGCTTTTATTGGTTTTGAATGACCCTTTAAAATTAATGGATGCATTTTTTTTTTGGGTTTAAATGATATTTATTTAATTTTTCTTTATTTTTTTTATTTAGATTTTTGAAAAATGTATTATTCTTTTTTTTAGGTATTTATTTATTTTATATTTAATTTAATTAAGGAATAATATAAATTAGTTTAAAGATTACTTATTAATGAAAAAAGAAATATATTTATTAATTAATTACTATTGTTTTAAGAAAATAAAGATTTTATGAATTATTGTAAAAAATACTTTATTTATATCTATGATCTTATAATAATCATAGAAAAAAATATATTCATCATATATATACCTGAACTTAATTTAAATTTAGTTCTGAATTTATCTTTATCCAAGAGAAGAAGAATCTTTTCCAACTTTCTCCTCATCTAAACGATTATAAAAGATACTATCATAAAATCCATTTTCATTTTTATTAATTTATTCATTATTGTCATTAACTGTAATAGTATTAATGTTTGTTTCATTTGTTTCTTCACTTTTTTTCTTTTTACCATTCAAAACTTTTATACTATCATTTCCTCCATGAATACAATCGTAATTTTCTTGAAGTGAATTAAGAGAAAAAGTTTCTAAAAAATCATTTGAATGAGAATCAATATATTTTTTTGATATTACTGTATCTAAAGTGAAAATATCTTTTTTATCAGTTAATATATTTTTTGATAAATTTTTAGTATCTTCTGATTTATTATTATTAATTGTCTGATTTATTGCATTGTTGTTTGAAGAATTAATTTCGTTATTTTTTTTATTATTATTTATATCATTAATACTGTTATTATTTTTATTTTTACTTATTTCATTTGTCTTTTTTATTTCTGTTATAGGAATTTTGAAAATGTGATTTGGTTTTTTTGTGTTTTTATTTTCTAATTTCATTGGAATATCAGATTTTTTTTTTTTATTTAACAAATTATTTCCTAATTTAATAATTTCATTTTCTCTTTTCAATGAGCTTTGAGTACTAATAAATTCTCCATTTGTTATCGAATTAGAAGTTTCAGTTACTTCTTTATTATTATTTGTATTATTAATATTATTATCATTAGTATTAATATCATTATCATTAGTATTATTATTAGTATTATCATTAGTATTAATATCATTATCATTAGTATTATTATTAGTATTATTAGTATTATTATTGCTAGTATTATTAATATTAGTAATATCATTAGTTTTTTTTAAATTATAATTTAAATTATAATTTAAATTATTCTTTACTGTTGAATTTAGAATTTCTTGAATTTTAATAAAATCTTTTTGAATAATCGAACTTTCGCAAATAGTTAAAGCATTAAATAAATTTAAAAATCCATTGAAAATTGTTTCAAGTTCACTACATTCTTCATAAGAGACTAAATTACATGGCATTAAATTTTCACAATTATGAATATTATTAAAATTAGGACAATCTTTGCTATTAAAAAATTCATTAAAAGAAGATAATATAAATTGAGAGAAAATTTCATTTGATCTATTTGATAAATAATAAAAGTCAAATATTAATCCTCTCAATTTGTCGAGTTTATTTGTTAAATAAGTTATTTTTTCTAAACTAGTTGCAATAACGCTTTCAAAATTTGTTTTTTCATTATTTAATTTTTTTTCAAGTTCAACAGTAGAATTAAATTTTAATTTATCATAAATTTTATTCCAATATTCTTTAATAGAAATAATATTATGTTCAGTATGTTTAACTAAATCACATAAAGAACATAATCCTTTATCACATTTTTCACAATATAAAGTAATTTTTTTTCCATTATTATGTTTTTTACAAATATTTAAGTCATTTATAAATTTTGAAGGAATTGTTTTATGTCCATTTACTAAATCTTTATGATAACTTTCACATATATCACAAAAAAATTTTTGACAATTTTCACAGTATTCTGTTGCTTCTTTTTCTAAATGTTTATAACATTTATAATTATTTTTTATTTCATTTGTTGATAATATTTCATAAAATTTATCCAATGAAATTTCTTGAGGAGAATTTATACATTCACAAGAAAATTGAATTATAAAAGAATGATTTGTATAATCTTTTTTAACATTTAATATTAATGGATTATTTATTTTGCAAATAGGACATTTTAATTTTGAAATTGAATTTAAATTAAGCTTTTGATTTTGGGACTCTAATAATTTTTTAATGTTTAATGTTGAGTTTTCGTTTTTCATTCTTTTTTTTTTTATATATTTTATTTAATGATTTTCATATATTACAATATTTAGTTATTTTATAGATTTAATTAACTAAATTAATTAACTAAAATTAGAATATTTTTCCATTTATTCATGAAAAATGTTTTTAATTATTATATTTAAATATTAAAATTCTTAGTTTTCCATTTATTTTTCTTTTTTCTTATTTTAGTTATTTTTGTTAATATTAATGTTAACAAAAAAAAACTTTTAACTTAATATGAAATATTATTTATTTAATTATTTAGAATTCTTATGAATTATCTTATTTTAGGGCTTTAATCTTTAGTTTTAAAAAAAAATTAAGGTTTCAAGAAATTAATTATTCTGAAAATTAGTTGATAAAAATTCTTAAAGACAAATAATATAAAAATTATTAATTAATAATTTAATTTTTTAAATTTTTAGAATATGGAAAAATCAATTGATGAAAGAATTGAATATTTAAACAAATTTTTCAATTATTTTCATTTAAACAATGAAAATTTTTCTAAAAGTTTACAAAATGATATTCAAGTAATAACACCAATATTAAAATATAATGAAGAATTATTAACTACAAGTGAAAAAGAAAAAATGATTTTTCTTTCAGAAAATTTAAAAGAAGAAAAAGAAAAAAAAGAAGAAATTTCAAATATAAATACATTAGATAATTTAATTAAAATATTAAAACAAATAAATCTTGAATTAAAAGTTCAAAATGAAAAATTAAATATATCATATGAAGCACAAAAAATAAATTTTGAAAAAGAACAAGAAAATATACCATTTAATAATACAATAAATAATTTTGAAAAGTTAAATATAAAAATTCCTTTTAGTAACGTTCCACAAATAAATGAAATTTTAACAACTTTAAATAAAATTCATCAAATTAAAGAAGAAATAAAAATTGAAAAAGAAAAAAGAGATGAAATTAATAAAGAACTGAGAGAAGAAAAAACAAAATATAAAAATTTTTATAATTTACCTTGTGATATTAATCAAGTAAGAAATTTAGTAGAAATAAAAAGAGAAGAATATAATAATTTAAATAAGAATAAAATAAATATATAAAATATAATAATATTAATACAATATTTAATTAATAAAAAAAAATGTTAAAAACAATAAAAATAAAATCCAAAAATGGACTTAAAATTCCAACATATGATGAATTATTTAGAGATTTATCTAAAAAAAAAGAAAAAGAAAATAAAAAAAAACAAAGACCAATAAATTTATCAAATCCAACGGATCATTATAAAATATCAAAACCATTATCAAATAATTCAACGGATAAAAAATTAACAAACAATAAAACATTATCATATAAAAAATTCAAAGAAAATAATAATAATTTAAATATTAGAAAATCCAATTTTAAAAGTTCAAGAAATCAAAATCAAGAAGCAAATTATAATAATACAGATTTTCCTTATAAATCATATAAAATAGGTTTTCAAGAACAAAGTAAAAAAAAAGTTATAATTCCAGATTTTAATTCTCCTTCTCGTTGTAAAATAATTTTATTATTTGGTGAAGAAGAAGAATATAATAAATTAAAAAAAGAAAGAGATGAATTAATAAATAATATTAAAAAATTAGAAGAAAAAATAAAAAATGCAAATGAACAATTGGAGAAAATAAATAATGATATTGAATTATTATCTGAAGAAAATTTACAAATTATTTTTGAAAGAAAAAAAGAACAAGAACAACATGAACATGATTTAATTGAAATTCCAAAAATAAAAGAAGATATTGAAATAATTAAAAATAAAATAAATGATAATCAGAATCAAACTAAAAAATATAAAAATGAAATGTTTAAAATAAAAGAAGAAATTAATGAAATTAATATTAAAATTGCTAATATTAAGAAATTAATTGAAAAACAAATTAAAGAAAATGCTAAAATTAAACATGAATTAGAGTTACAAAAAAAGAAAAATGAAGAATTAATGAATGAATTTACAGGAAAATATGGTGATAGTTTTATTAAAGATATTACTAAATTAATTCCTCCTAAAGAAAAAGAAAATAAAACACTTTTAAATAGTTTACAGTAATATTTTACTTTTTATTGATTTTAAATTTTATTTTTTTTTTCATTTTTAATTATTAAGTTTAAAAATATTGTTTTTGAAACATTTTTTATTTTTTTTATGAGTTAATAAATAAATAAAAAAAGAACCATTTCAAAGAAATAAATAATAATAAATTAATCTATAAATTAAATGGGATTATGCAGTAGTACAAAAAATAATAACAAAAAAGTATCAGAAAGAAAAAGATCTTCTTCAAAAACATTTGGAGAAATATGTAAATTTTATTCTTTAAAACAAATTCCTAATTTTAATAATAAAATATCATTTAAAAATTTATGTCCTGAATTAACAGAAAAATCAATATTTTCATTTTATTTATATGATATAAGTTGTAAAGGATTAAAAAGTAATTCAAATATTTATATGTTAAGAATATTTTTTGGAGAAAAAATTTTAACAGATTTTGCAGAAGGAGAAAGAATAAATTTTTCTTTAAAAGAAACGATAGAAGTAACAAAGAATTTTGCAGAATTATCTGATAGTTATTTAATGTTTGAAATAAGTACTTTAAAAGAAAAAGTAGAAAATAAATATAATAAAAAAACTCCTTATGAATTAGTTTCTTCTAATACAAATAAATTAACTTCTTATGCTAGTATTAAATTTGACTTATTAACTTTATCTATTGGCTCTCAATTATATGATTTTCCTTTATTTGGGAAAAATAATATTCAAAATGGAAGAATAAGTTTTAAAATTAAAAGTATTCATAAAAATAAAATTAGAACAACTTCAGATAATATCCAATTAATATTGTATAAAGAATTTAATGAAAATATTAGTGATAAAATTAAAATAAAATTTACTGATTCATCTATAGAAAAAATAAATCCTTCTGGATTAAGTGTTATTGATTTTATAAAGGATTCAGAAAATAATGAGCAATTAATATATAAACCTATAAAAAAAGATGAGCCAACAAGATTTTATATGTCAATTTTAGATTTTTTATTTGCAAATCCATTATATTATACTTATAAATTTATTGATAATGAATGGAAAATTTTTGGTTTTTATCCAACAATGACAAATCTTGTTTTTAAAGAAGAAATAGAAAAAATGCATGAACAAATGGAAAATTTATTTAATTTATTAGTAAATAATAAAGTTAAAAATGAATTAAAAGAAGTAAATTATATATTAAATGGAGAAATTAAAAAAGAAAATCATTTACCTTTAGTTTGGAATGGGAAAAAAATAGGTGAATTTTCTTTTGTTTTTCATTTAGAAAATTTACCTTTAATAAGACAATTTCCATATGGTATTTTTACAAATCATGGTTTATCAATAAATGAAATATCTATTTCTAACTATTTACCTTGTTCTAAAAAATCTTTTGCTTCTTTTAATAATATTAAAGAACAATTATTAAATATTATTGAAAATATTAATAGAAAAATGACAAAAGAATATTGTAGATTAGGTGTTGAAATAAATGAAATTAGACAATTATTTGAAGAAAGTGTTAGTGATGATTATTTATGTTATCATTATGATAATTATGAAGATATATTTTTAGCACAACAAATATTTTTAAAATTAGGAAATAAAATGTTTGAAATATTTGATAAAATTGAAAGAGATGAACAAATGACAGTTTTAGAAATAATTAGATTAATTCCAAATAGAGAAGAATTTGAACAAAATATTTTATTTGAAAAATGGTTAATTTATAATGAGAATACAAAAGAATATACTTTTTCCACTAAAATTATTGAAAATAAAATACCAGAAATGTATTTACAATTTTATATAAATGCTTTTAATTTTGCTAAAAAATATAAAGATATTCCAATGGGAATTCAATATATGAATGAATTATGTGTTAATTGCTTTTTTAAATTTCCTTTTATAAGAAATAATATTATTCAAAGTATAATAAAGGGAATTCCTCCTATTAAAAAAGATGAAGAAGAAATTAGATTTTCTCCTGAAAATCAAGTTTTATTTTGGGATTTATTAATTAATGATAAAATTAAACAAGCTATTAAGAAATTAAGAACAGAAAAAGAAAATGTATTAGAAATAAGTAAAAAATTTAAAGAAGAATTAAAAAGTCAATTACCCTTTCCAGAATTAGAAAAAAGAAATGTTGAATGTTTTGAATTTTTAAAAATATTAATTAATACAGTTCAAAAAAAATTAACTAAAAATTTTTCACATATAATATATATTCATTGGTATAGTATAACAGGATTTGAAGAAATAATAAATGCAATTGATTATGAATTAGGCAATAAAAATATAATTAAATATCCTGAAAATGTAAGTGAAATAATTTGTTGTTTTTTAAATTCATCAAAAATATATAAAAAATTAATAAATACTATTATTACTCATACAAATGTTTTTGATTCTTTTTCAGTTTATTATACTTTAGATTTACTTGATTCTGTTTTAGTTAATTTTCAAAAAAAATTTCCTCGTTATGAAATTGATTTAGATTATAAAACATTGTATGTTGCTTGTAAAGTCATTTGTTCTAATGATAATTCATTAGGAATAAGTAAATTAATTTGGTTGTATTATAAAAATTCTCATTTAATGAGAAATTATCATTTAATTGAAATTACTTTTGGAATTTTTAAACCTAATTTTTTTAAATTTTTCTTCCATTGGAGTTGGAAAATTAGAAAAGTCTTTTATCATTTTTTACTTTTTATAATATTTTATAGATTAAATGAAAAAATTAAAAATGAAATTGTTTTATCTGAAAATGATAATAATAAAAAATTCAGTGACGTATTTAATGAAGAAATGGAAATTTTAACAAAATTTTTAAATGCTTATAAAAGTAGAAAAATCTTTGATGTTAATGATGAAAATAATCAAATTTTATTAAAGAATTATGTTAATGAAGAAAGTTATGTTTATGTAAATGAATCTATAGAAAATTATCTTCAAATTAAAAAAGAATTTGATAGTTGGAAAGATAAAAAAGAAAAAATTGATAATTATGAATATCCTTGTTTAATTTTAAGTCCAATAAATTTAGATATTGATAGATTAGGAGCAATGTAGATTTCAACAAAAATTTTTTTGAAATTTTAATTTTATGTTATTAAAATTAATTGCTTATAAATAAAAGGTAAATAATTATTATTTTGTAATATAAGGGAAAAAGAGTTTAATTTTTCTAATTATAATTATTTTTTTAAATAAAAAAAAATATTATAAATTATTTTTTCTTGATAATTGTTTTTTTAATTGTTCATTTTCTTGCATTAAACTTTTAATTTGTGTATCTAAATAATCATTATCAAATAATTTATCACTAAAATCTTTTCTTATTTTTTCACTTTGTTCTAATAAATAATTAAAATCTTTTTCTTTTTTATAATTTATATTTCCTAAACAGTAAATTTCATTTTTTAAATTTTCAATTGTTTTTTCTAAATAATTATAATCATCTTTTAAATTATTATTTTCTTTTTTAACTCTATCATAACTTTTTCTATATAAATTAGTAGAATCTACTTCAATTCCTAATTTATTATTAATATCAATCAATTGATTTTTTAATTCAAAATTTTCTCTATCTAAAATATCACTTTTTTTATTCATATTTAAAACACAATTTTGTAATTTATCATTATTAATTTGTAAATCTTGAATTTCATTATTTATTTTTTCAATATTATTTTTTAATCTTTCCATTTCTAATTTATTATTATATATTAAATCATTAAATTCTTTTTGTTGTTTTTGCTTTAATAATTCTATTTTTTTTTCATTACTATCTAAATTTTCTTTTAATTTCTTTTCATTCTCTTCTTTTAATTGTTCATTTTCTTTTCTTAATCTAATAATATCATTTTTTAAACTTTTAATTTGAGCATTAAATTGTTCCGAATTTTCTTTTGTTAATCTTTGATTATTTTCTATTTTTCTATTAATATTTTCTTTTTCTTCTTTTAAATTTTTATTATTTCTTAATAATTCATTTAATTTTTCTTGTTTTTCATTAAAAATACAATTAAATTTAGAATTATTTTCTTCTTCTTTCATTTTATTCTTTGCCATTTCTAAATTTGCTTGTTCCTGCATTTTCTTTATTTCACTTTGAAAATTAGATTTTAATCTATCTAAATTATTTTGTAATGAATTTATTTTATATTTTAATTCATTTTTTTCTTGATCAAATAATTTTTTTAATTCAGTTACATATTCATTTGTGTATAATTGATTCAATTCATTATTTTGATTAATAATATTTTCACAAGAATTATTATTATTATTAAGGTTTAAGTTATTTATATTATTTGAAATATTACTATTTAAATCGTTCGATATATATTTTATATTTGAATTACTTTCTGGAATATTTATTATATTTTTTCTTTGGTGATTAATTTTAATTGATAAAGAATGAATTATTGAATCACATCTTTTACAAAAATTATGAAATGGACTACATTCTTCACAATAAAAAACTGCATTTTCACTTTTACATCTTTCACAAATTTTATTATTTAAAGACATACTTTAATTTAAATATGCCTAAAAAAAATATATAAAAATAAAAAAAAAATTACAAAAAATATTTTTTTTCTAAAAACCAAATTCATAAATAAAATAAATTTAAAAGTTATTTAAATTTATAAATAAAAAGCCTAAAATAAAAAAATGAAAGGGACTTTATCTTTAAATTCAAATAACTCAAATTCATCGAATGAATTTTCAAGATCATATAGTAGTACACATATAACTCAAATAATTCCTTCATCAATAACATCTCTTCCAAATGGTCGTTCTAAAAGACTAAGACAAAAAGATAATTATACAGATATATTAAAAGAAAGAAATAATTATCAATCTATTGATATTATTAATCCTTTAAGTCAAAAAAGAGGGAAATCAGAATCTAATAGATATAATAATAATGAATTTTCTTTAAAAAATTCAACTGATTCTTTAAAAAAAAGTTTTGATTATAATAAAATTGCAAATCATTCTGCTTCTCCAAAATATAAAAAAAATAATTATAATGTTAATAATAATAATATTAATACTAAAGGTGAAATGCAATTAAGTGAATTAAATTCTAATAATTCTAATTATGATTCTCCTTATAAAAAGAATAATAATATTAATAATATTAAATTAAATAACTTGAATAAAAGTAATTTTAAAAATTCTATTACAAATAATTCTAATAGAAGAGAATTTGATAAAAATGGAATTCCATTATGTAATTCATCAACAAATATTTTCAGTAAAAGTAGTAATAACTTTAGTAATTATTCAAATAATTATCAAAAAAATAATGACAGTCAAAAAATGCTAAATAAAAGTTCTTCTTATAAAGGAGCTACTTCTTCAAAACATAAAAAAAGTAAATCATTATCATATAATAGATATAATGACGAAAATAATTCAAATACTAATACTTTAAATAATAGTAAAGTTAGATCAAATTCTTATATGAATAAAGAAAAAAAACAATATATTGGAATTGATATGGGAATGATTAGTAATTCTTCTCATCCTAATAATGAACATTTTAATACTCAAATTCATACTTTTAATAACAATAATAATATGGGTAAAATAAAAAGTTTTATTGATAATGATACTAAAGATTCTTTGATTGAACAATCTGATACAATAAGATTAAATGATAACCACAACATGAATTATTCTAATGAAAAGAATTATAATCCTAATAATACTATTAAGGATAAAAATTATAAAATATCAAATGAAAGTTCAAAAATTATTTCACCTTTAACTGAACAAAGTAATAATAATAATACTAATACTAATAATAATAATAATATAAAAGATTATAATTATATTAATAAATATAATAATAATACTAATACAAATAATTCTAAATTTTTAGATGGATTAAATCAAAGTTCAATTCAAAAAAATATAAGTAGACAAGAAGATAAAAGTAGTAATATAGATATATCATTATCATATAAATATCAACAAAATAATAATAATTCAGTGAATATTAGTTTAAGAAATGGTCATTCTTTAAGTTTAAATGATTTATCTACAAATAGAAATGATAGTAATTATTCTCAAAATAATTTTACTTATCAAATAGAAAACATTAGTTCAATTCAAAGAAATATAAATTCAAATAGGCCAAATTTAATATTAAATCATATGGAAAAAATAAGAGAAAATCCATTAAATGAGAATTTATCTTCAGAATCATTTGATGAAAATTACAAAAGTAAAATAAAAAATGAAAATAATAACAATAATAATTTATATGGTTTAAATTACAATTATGATGAATACGATAAAAATACATATGAAAAAAATATAATAAACAATAAAAAAGATGAAGATAATAAAAACAATTATAATAATTATAATAATATAATACCACATTCAAAAATGAATAAAATGAGTATGTATGAATGTGAAGGAAGTTCTTCAAATGAATATAATTTTGTAAATAATGATCCAAGAAAACAATATAGTAGATTCACTGATATTTATTCAGGTGGAAATACATCAAATGATAATAATTATAATTTAATTAAAAATCAAACAATAAGTGGTGAAAAGATTTTAGATTCATTAAATGAAAATGAAATATTAAATGGTAAAAATAATAGTATTGTTAATTCTAATTCAATATCAAGAGATAATATTTATCATCATAATCACAGTAAATATTATAATAATTATAATAATGATTACAATAATAATAATATGTATGCTAATAGAAAAGAAACACCAGAAGAAAAAAGATTATTAGAAAAAATAAAACAGAATCATGAAATTGAAAAAATGAATAGTCCAATTAATAATAATAACATAATTCCTTCAATTAGAAAAAACGAAACAATAGATATAAATTCAAATTCAAATAGAAATTACATTATAAATAATAATAATAATCATAATGATTATAATAATTATAATCCAAATAAATATAATAATAATTATATTGAACCTCCTTTATCAAAGTCTGAAGAATTATTAAAAAAAGAAAGATTAGAAAATATGCAACAAGTATTATATGAAATAAGAAATAGTAATAATGATATATATGAAGAAAATGAAAATTTAAGTTTAAATGATTCAAGAAAAAATATTTTAAATTTAAATAGTGAAGAAAGACAAAAACAAGAAAATAGATTAAAAGAATTTGATAAAATTATAAATGAAGAAAAAAATGAACATTTGAAAAAACAAAAAAGTTTAGAAGAAATTAAATTAAAAGAAGAAGAAAAAAAAAAAATTGAAGAAGAAAAAGAAAGAAAAAAAATTGAAATGTTAAGATTAAAAAAAATTGAAGAAGATATAAAAAGAAAAGAAGAAGAAGAAATTTTAAAAAAAATAGAAGATGAAAAAAGAAAAAAAGAAAAAGAAGATGAAAAATTAAGATTAAAGTTAGAATTATTAAAAAAACAAAGTGAAGAAGAAGAAAAAAGAAAATTATTGGAAGAAGAGAAAAAGAGAAGAGAAGAAGAAGAAAAAAGAAAATTATTAGAAGAAGAAGAGAAAAGAAGAAAATTATTAGAAGAAGAAGAGAAAAGAAGAAAATTATTAGAAGAAGAAGAGAAAAGAAGGAAATTAGAAGAAGAAGAAAAAAAAAGAAAATTATTAGAAGAAGAAGAGAAAAGAAGGAAATTAATAGAAGAAGAAGAAAAAAGAAAAAAATTATTAGAAGAAGAAGAAAATAAAAAAAGAAAATTATTAGAAGAAGAAGAGAAAAGAAGAAAATTATTAGAAGAAGAAGAAAAAAGAAGAAAAATGTTAGAAGAAGAAGAAAAAAGAAGAAAAATGTTAGAAGAAGAAGAAAAAAGAAGAAAAATATTAGAAGAAGAAGAAAAACAAAGAAAATTATTAGAAGAAGAAAATAAAAGAA
>JAEEGI010013661.1_pt1 | contig 17197 bp, 13 predicted proteins | sample 8958751 | NCBI WGS metagenome assembly JAEEGI01 (sample SAMN16246545, study PRJNA631951) | gut metagenome | biome: gut microbiome; feature: rumen; material: KS-attached | host: Bos | place: Iran: Karaj | collected 2018-10
TATTTCATTACAGGTTTTCAAGTGACCTACTACCTTAGCCATGTTATAGAGAACGGCGAAATCATCTACAAGGGCAGTGCCTATAATCCTGATGTACTCGTAGGTATCGACGAAGTGGTGACCGATAAGACAGGCGGCTTGACAGACGGAACTTATTACAACCTGATGGGTCAGCCCGTGGGCACCGAGGTGCCGACGACGCCCGGCATCTACATCCACCAGGGCAAAAAAATCGTCATCCGCTAAGGTGCTCGCCACTAAAGCAGATTAGAGCGACCCAACCACCATCCAATCACACGAATGCCCACGAATAGACCATAAATAAAATCATTCACGACCCATTCATGGACATTCGTGTTTTCTAACAACTGAATCATCTGAATATATCTGAAGGCATCCGCACACATGAATCACACGAATGCCCACGAATGGACCATAAATAAAATCATTCACGACCCATTCATGGACATTCGTGTTTTTTCAAACTGGTTTAATTCGTTTAATTCGCCGACTGTTTTTCAAGAGGATTCTTGTTCTGGACGCGTATCTCCTTTAGGCGATGAGCGAGTTGGTGGTCGCGCTTGACAAGCAGGTAGCGATGGCCGTAGAGGGAGAGGGTCACCCACTTGCTGGTTGTGACGGTGGTGTCGGTATAGCGGTTCATGCGGCAGGCGATGGGGCGGAAGACAATCGGGATATCGCTGAAGTCGTTGGGCTCCAACAGGAAATCCACTTGCTTGATTACCGAGTCGTCATCGATGCGTTGCACATAAAATTCGTAGGGTGTGTCCAGACTCAGCGAGTCGTAACGTCTGGGCTGTGCCTTTAGATTATCGAGGAAGGTCTGAGGCAGGAATACCAGGGAGTCGCGGTGATGGGTCGCTGCGATGCTGGCGGGCCAGCCACGCGGGTCGTAGTTCATGGCATTGACGGTGCTGTCGAGTGACAACATAGTGCAGATGTGGGATGAGAAAATGCCCGCGTCGTGTTCGCGGGTACCGATGATGCCGTCGGTAGTGCGCTCAATCTGAGCAATAAGCCGTTGTGACTCCTGCCATGAGGCGATAGTGTGTCGCAACAGCAAGGCATAGAAAACAATCAACCCTATCGTCAGTCCGATATTGCACAAGCGCTGTAGGGCCTCGCCTTGGCGTGGCCGCTTCACTTCGGAGACGCAAGATTTTGCGTCTCTACAATCATCTTTCCACCACTTGGCCAGCAGGCGCAACAGGTAAATCATGGCAAACAGTTCCAACCCGAAAGCTGTGCGTGAGGACTCCAGCCCCGAGGCGAAGACGATGCCCAGCGACAAGAACATGGCCAGTATCAGGTAGCTGTTTCGCTTCAAGACCAGCTTGGCGATGTCGCGACGTGTGAACCAAGCGATGGCTGTGGCGAGAAGAGTGATATAAACGATTCTGAGTTTTGCCAGCACGACAAAGCCTGTGATGACTTTCAGGCCCATAGCCGAGGGCGTCAAGCCGCCTCCCATACCCGAACGGGCGATAGTGCCGGGTGCCAGTGCAATCACGCAGCCGCCTGCCAGATAGGCTAACGCCAGCCACAGTCCCTGTTGCCGACCATGGCTTTGCTTGAGAGAAAACAGGTTAATGAGCACCAGCGAGGCTGCGAGGGGTAGGGTGATGCCCTCGTGGGTCCACCCGAGCAGGAAGGCGGCCAATAGCATAGGCAGCAGACTCCAGCCCATCGCCTGCTCGCGTCGTTTTTCATAGATCAGGAGGAAGCCCAGTGCTGCCGTCGCACTCCACAGGTAATTGATGCTGCCGGTCATCCACAGGAAGGTGTCCTTGAACCGCGGCATCAGCAACACCAGCACGAGTATCACCAATGTAGAGACGCAAAATCTTGCGTCTCTTCCCCGCGCCGATGTGGTAGCAGGTCGCGACATCCGTAATGTAGAGACGCAAAATTTTGCGTCTCCTTCCAGCTTTGTGCTACTATTCGTTTGTCTCTTAAGCAGGAAAATGAACGCGCAGAAGACGATGACATTAAACAGGTTGAAAACCGTTTTCCCCAACAGGCCAGTGAACAGTTGCACGAGGAAATGCACGATGCTGCGCCCGTTCACCGAAGTGTAATGGTCCACCTGCGAGGCAACGATGTCCCCGATGCTCCCGATAGGGTGGTCATAATCGACTGCACCGCCCTCAAACATGAACTTATAGACAAAGTCGTCATGATACAGCGGCGTCAAGAAATTCAGCACTCCATACGCCACCGCAATAATGGCCATCATGATGATGCCACTGTTGCCATTGTACAGAGGAGTCCTATTGCAGCCCGAATCCCGCTGTTCAGTCATGCTGCTTTACAGGATATTGATTGAGATGCGCTTGCCCAAGCCAGCAAAGATGCGGAAGAGGGTGGACAACTGAACATCTGCTCGGCCGTTTTCAATTTTTGAAATATAGCTTTTCTTGGTGCCGATTTTTTCAGCTAATTGTTCTTGGGTTAGTCCAGCCAAGCGGCGTTGTTCCTTTAGGCTCTCAGCCAAGCAAAAAGCGTTAGCTTCGGTCTCAAATGCTTCCCTTTCGTCGGTACCACGTTCGCCATACTCGGCATTGAGCAATTCATCAAAGGTCTCGCTCTGCATGATAGCTTCTTTCTTTTTCTTATCCATGTCTATCCTTTTTTGCTGTTATCATATTCTTTTTTAATCGCTTCAGCCCGTTTAATCTGATTCTTTGGTGTCTTCTGGGTTTTCTTTTGGAATCCATGAAATAATATCACCAAAGCACCTCCATCTAAACAACAGAAGATGCGGAAAATGTTGCCATTGGCTTCAACTCTGATCTCATAAATGCCGTCAGTGCCTTCAATGAATTTGAAGAACTTTACGGGAACAACCTTTTGGGTTTCAATGAGTCGGAGTACATAATTTATTTTGTTACGCACAGCAACAGTTTGCGTAATATAGAAATCCTTGAAGTAGGATTTAAAGAGCCTTATCTCACGTACTTTATTCATAACGTTTAACTAGCGCCGCAAAGTTAACGAATTAGTTAACAATGGGCAAATTTTTTTCAACTTTTTTGAACTGTCTTCAAGCAGGGATGTTCTAACATATTGTTTTCTCGGAGTGTTTTTTAAAGAACTTACGTTTTAAACAGTTTATAGAGAAAAACATTCCAAACCACAAACTCCTCACTCAAAACGTGTGCCAGTTTTTGGCAAAATTGTTGAGAAAGATTGTTGATAGTTCAAACTAAATGGTCTATCTTTGCGTGTTAATATGACCAATGAATTTACCAAAATGAAGAGTATGACCAAAACTTATCTGTTGATGCTCGTGATGTGGCTTTCACTCACGTCGATGACGACGCTGAATGCCTGCAGTACCCACCGGGCGAATAAGACGGTTGCAGCTGATGTCGCTCATACCGATGCCGGACAAGCCGTTACAACCGCTGTGACCACCGGCGAGGTGGTGTTGGGGGCAGCCCGCACTGACCAGTATGTGCCTCTGCTGAAGGGCAAACGTGTGGCTCTGCTGAGTAACCAGACTGGCATGGTGGGAGACAAGCACACGCTGGACCTGATGCTGGAAAACGGCGTGAATGTGGTGACGATTTTCTCGCCCGAACATGGTTTCCGTGGCAATGCCGATGCTGGAGAGCACGTGTCGAGCAGTGTTGACGAGAAGACGGGCATTCCCATTGCATCGCTCTATGACGGCAAGTCACCGATGCCCAGCCGTGAAGTGATGGACGGTATCGACGTCATCGTGACCGATATTCAGGACGTAGGCCTGAGGTTCTATACCTACTATGTGACGATGATCAACCTGATGGATGCCGCAGTGACCTACGGCAAGCAATTCATGGTGCTCGATAGGCCCAACCCTAACGGTATGTATGTCGATGGCCCCATCCTAGATATGACACTCAAGTCGGGCGTAGGACGCCTCCCCATCCCCACCGTGCATGGCATGACGTTGGGCGAGTTGGCACAGATGGCCAATGGCGAGGGCTGGCTCAAGGACGGCAAAAAAGTGGACCTCACTGTCATCCCTTGCCAGAACTATACCCACCAAACACGCTACACGCTGCCCATTGCTCCGAGCCCCAACCTGCCCAATATGCTCGCGATATACCTTTATCCCTCGATGTGCTACTTCGAGGGCACGACAGTGAGCCTGGGTCGCGGCACCGACTGGCCTTTCCAGGTCTATGGCCACCCCGACATGACGGGCTACAGTTTTGAGTTCACCCCCAAGAGCCGTTTCGGGGCCAAAACACCGCCACAGATGGACAAGCTGTGCCACGGTGTGGACTTGCACAACCTCAATGCCGAGGACGTTATCGCCAAGGGCATCAACCTGGAGTATATCATCGATGCCTATCGCAACCTGACGAAGAACGGCAAGCAGTTCTATTTGAAGAGTAACTTCTTTGACTTGCTGATGGGTACCACCCAAGTGCGCCAGATGATCGCCGAAGGCAAGAGTGCCGACGAAATCAAGGCTACTTGGCAAGCCGATGTCGAACTCTTCAAGGCCCAGCGCCGCCCCTATCTCCTCTACGAGGAGTGAAAGGTGCGTTAACAACGCACCGTACTGGACAACTATTAACTGTTAACTATTCACTAAAAAATATGACTCCCTGGATTGTACTTGCCACGATTGTTGGCTATTTCATTCTCTTGTTTATCATCTCGTGGGCCGCCTCGCGCAAGAGCGACACTGCCACCGCCTTGAGCGGCGGACGCCAAGCTCCCTGGTTCATTGTTGCCATCGCCATGCTGGGCGCTCCCATTTCGGGCGTGACTTTTATCTCGGTGCCGGGTATGGTGGTTACCAAGGGCTTCAGTTACATGCAGATGGCCCTGGGTTTCATCGTGGGCTACTTTGTCATTGCCTACGTCCTCATCCCGCTGTTTTACAAGCGTAATTTGGTCTCCATCTACGGTTACCTGGAACAACGCTTCGGCGGCAGCACCCACAAGAGTGGTGCCTGGTTCTTCTTCATCAGTAAGATGCTGGGCGCTGCGGTGCGTTTCTATGTCGTGTGCGTGACCCTGCAGCTGCTGGTGTTCTCACCGCTGCACATCCCCTTTGTCATCAACGTCATTGTCACCATCGCCCTCATTTTCCTCTACACCCTGCAGGGTGGTGTGAAGACCGTCATCTGGACCGACACGCTGAAGAGCTTCTGTCTCATCCTGTCGGTGGTATTGAGTATCTATTTTGTCGCCAAGGGACTGGGTTATGACCTTGGTGGCTTGTGCAAGGCTGTTGCTGGTGATGAAAGCTCTCGCGTTTTCTTCTTTGATAATCCCAAGGAGGGCACCTATTTCTGGAAACAGTTTATCGCTGGCATCTTTATGGTAATTGCTACGACTGGTCTTGATCAGGACTTGATGCAGCGCAGCCTGGCTTGCAAAAACGCCAACGAGTCGGCCAAGAACCTTATCGTGAGCGTATTCCTGCAGGTCATCGTTATCGCTTTGTTCCTGATTTTGGGTACCCTGCTCACCCTGCACGTCAAGGCTCACGGCATTGCCATGCCCGAGAAGACTGACGAGCTGTTCGGTACGGTAGCCTTCAGTGAGGGAATGCCTGTTTTGCTGGGTGTGGTATTTATCATCGGTCTGATTGCTGCTGCCTATTCGGCTGCTGGCTCGGCGTTGACATCGCTCACCACCTCGTTCACCGTTGACATCCTCGGTGCCGACAAAAAACAGGACGATGCCACATTGGGTCGCACGCGCCGCATGGTACACATTGCTATGGCTGCAGGTATGGGCCTGGTGATTCTTATCTTCTACGCCATCAGCAACAGTGACGCTATCAGCGCGGTTTATACCTTAGCAAGCTATACCTACGGTCCCATCCTGGGCTTGTTCGCCTTCGGCATGATGTGCAAGAGCCCCGTGCGTGACCGCTTGGTGCCTGTGGTATGTATCGCAGCACCTGTCATCAGCTTCTTTATCCAGATGTGGCTGAAGAATCAGTATGACTACACCCTCGGCTTTGAGTTGCTGCTCTTGAATGCCGCTTTGACCATGATAGGCCTGGCCCTGCTCATCAAGAAATCATAGTTGTTAGCCGTTAGCTGTTAGTCCTGAGAACTCCTAACTTCTAACTCCTAACTTCTAACTCAAAGAAGTATGGCTCGTAACCTGATTAACCGTTACGTGTGGCTGGTGGACACCATCAGCCGCTACGGGCGTATCACGCTCAAAGACCTGAATGCCGCTTGGCTACGCAGCGAGATCAGCGAGGGAAAGCCGTTGGCGCGTCGCACTTTCTTTCACTACCGCGATGGGGTGGAAGAGATGTTTGATATCAATATCCAATGCGACAAGTCCACCTTTGAATACTACATCGATGACTCGGGTGGTGAGAACAATGCGCGTCTGCGGTCTTGGGTGGTGGACTCGGTGTCAATGAGCGGCACTTTGAGCAATGCCCGTGACGTGAGCGGCCGCATCATGCTTGAAAATGTGCCTTCGGCTCGCGAGCATCTGCCAGTGGTTATTGATGCCATGAAGCAGAACCGCCGCATACGCTTTTCCTACAAGAGTTACACCCGTTCTCTGCCCACTGATGGGATTGTGCTGGAACCTTACTTTGTCAAGATCTTCAAGCAACTGTGGTATGTCATCGGTTTCAATATCAATGACAAACAGATCAAGACCTATGCGCTTGACCGCATCAGTAACCTGAACATTCTGCAAGACACGTTTGTCATGCCGAATGACGTGAACCCGTCGGATTTTTTCAAAGACTGCTTCGGCATCATCACCAACCGTAACAGTGCCAAGCGCATTGTCCTGAGGGTGGAACCGACGCAGGCTAAGTACATCCGTGCCTTGCCGCTGCACAGTTCCCAACAGGAGGTGGTACATGACGATTATTCCATCTTCACCTACAAGATGCGCATTACCTACGACCTGAAAGAGGAAATCATGTCTCACGGCGCCACCATCGAGGTACTTGAACCCAAGGAACTGAAAACCCTTATCTGCGATGAGCTTGAGAGAGCAATAAAACATTATCAATTAGTAGAATCATGAAACGTCAACTGATTTTATTACTGGCATTGTTGCCGTTGTTGCTGACGGCACAGGTGGGTGACCTGCCCCGCAGCACGCCTGCAACCGAGGGCATCAGCACCCAAGCGGTCATCAACATGATGGATTCGCTGATGGCGTTGCCCGAGTGCGACATCCACCACGTGATGGTCGTGCGCCATGGCAAGGTGGTCGCCGAACTGCATCCCGCACCATTCCGCGCCGAGGACAGTCACACGCTCTACTCGGCTAGCAAGACGTTCACCTCGCTAGCTGTGGGTTGTGCCATCGACGATAACCTGCTGCGACTGGACGATCGGGTAATGACCTTTTTTCCTGACAAGCGCACCAACCGCGTCAGCGACAATATGGCCGACATGACCGTACGTGACCTGTTGATGATGGCATCGGGAGTGAAACCTGACTGGACGATGCGCAACAATAGCATGGACTGGGTCAAGGACTGGTTGGCTAAGCCTGTTGATGACAAGCCGGGTAGCCTGTTCCAATATGATTCAATGTGTACCTTCATGCTCAGTGCCATCGTGCAGCGCGTGACGGGTTACACCATGCTGGAGTATCTCCAAAAGAAATTGTTCGCTCCCATGCACATTACCGTAGCCGATTGGGAAACCAGCCCCGATGGCATCAACACGGGTGGTTGGGGTTTGCGTGTCCAAGCCGAGACAATGGCCAAACTGGGATTGCTGCTGTTGTATAAGGGTAAGTGGAACGGAGAACAACTTGTCAGTGCCAATTATGTGACCGATGCCTGCTCACGACTCATTGACGGTGGAGCCAAGGAGACCGTGCCGGCTATCGACGGCAATCAGGGTTACGGCTACCAAGTGTGGCAGAGTAAGTGGCCTGGTTCCTTCCGTGCCGATGGCGCAATGGGACAATATACCGTCGTGGTGCCGCAGGAAGACCTTGTCGTGGTTATCCTGGGCATGAAACTCTACGGCCACGAGGAACTGGCCTGCATCTGGAACCAACTGATGCCAGGTTTGAAAGATGCACCGTTGAAACCCGAGAATAGGTTGCAGAAGAAGTTAGACAATCTCTGCGCCAAGGCATCGCTGGCATTGCCTCAAGGCAAGAAAGGCAAGCTTCAAAGCAAAAAACTGCAATTGGCATCCAACAAGTTTGGCATAAAGCAGATGGAACTGTCTTTTGGTACTGCTATCAACACAATGACTGTGGATTATGAGGCCGAGGACAGTGAGAAGTTCGTTTTAGGCTACGGCACTTGGTGCTATAGCCCCCTAAACGGATACCCCTATTACTCTATCAATGCCATCAACCGCATGAAAGGTTTCACACACGGCTTCACTGCAGCGGCCGTCTATGCCTGGAATTCGCCTGTGACACTGGAGGTGCTTGTGCACTATGTGGACTGGATCAGCGGCATGACCTACGTCTTTGACTTTGACAAGCATGAGGTGACTATCCGTGACACTTACCCTAATGCTAAACCAGTGGCCATACCGTTTACTATCCTATGACACGTTTCTGCGTTGCTCTCATAGCGTTTTTGGCTCTTGCCTTGAGTTCGTCTGCCCAGGTGGGCGAATTGCCGCGTAGCACTCCTGAAGCCGAGGGCGTGGATTCTGCGCTATTGAATCATTTTTATCACAAGATAACCACTCTGCCCGATGTGGATATCCACCACATGATGGTGTTGCGTCATGGCAAGGTCATCGGTGAGCTGCATGCCACCCCCTATCGTGCCACCGACCTGCACACGCTCTACAGCGCCAGCAAGACGGTGACGGCCCTCGCCGTGGGGCTCGCCGTGGACGATGGCCTGCTGTCGGTCGATGACAAAGTTTCCAAGCATTTGCGTGACAAAATGCCGGCAAAGCTTTCTCTAGCCTTGGATAGCCTCACCGTACGCAACCTCTTGATGATGGCGTCGGGACGCTTGGAGGACCTGAGCATCTTCATGAGCGACGAGGACTGGCTGACGAAATGGTTCCAGGGCGACTTTCATGATGTGGGCAAGGTCTTCCACTATGATTCGATGTGTACCCATGCCCTGGCGATGATTGTCTCTCGAGTCACAGGAAAACCTTTGCTGGAATACGTGAAAGAGCGCATCTTCACCCCGATGCACATTGTTGAGACCGATTGGGAATTGGCTCCCGATGGTGTTGAAACGGCAGGGTGGGGCCTGCGCTTGCAGACCGAGAGCCAGGCCAAATTGGGCCAGATGATGCTCAACGGCGGCCAGTGGAATGGCAGGCAATTGGTAAGCAGCCAGTGGATACATGATATGACGCAGCGGTACATCAGCACATCTCACGCGGTGCAGCCCAAGTTGTCGCTGTGGCAGCGTTTCCTGAAGTTTTTGCGTTCGGCATGGCATACCATCCGCTCATGGTTCACGGGTTATAATACCGATGACTACTACTTGGGTTACGGTTATCAGACCAAGGCTATCCAGCATCCGCGTGCCGAGTCGTTTTTTGCCGCGGGCTATGGTGGGCAGCTCATCTATGTAGTTCCCAAACTGGACCTGGTGATTGTCATTAACGGCAGGGCTGCAGAATATGGCGACGAGCTGAATACTATCTATTACCAGCTGGTGAATCCGCTCATCGGTGGTGATGCGCCTGGTACTAACGTTGGACCTGTCTCCTTGGCTATAGTTATGCCTCAAGGCGAGGCAACGCACCCGATGGAGCGACAACTGTTTGAGGGCCGAATCTCATTGGAAAAGAATCTGCTGGGCTTGGAAACGATAGAGGTCTCGCCCAAGGGCAGTGACCGCATTTTCACAATGTATGACTGGCGTGGTCCGTTAAGAGCTGCCGCCGCCTGTGGCGAGTGGCGTCTCACCACCAGTGACGAGCGGCCTATCTATATCATGGAGAGTCGTGAACAACTAGTAGGCACTCGTCGGCCTCTTACCAGTGCGGCAGCTTATGCTTGGCAGGGCGATACGCTCGCCTTGCGACTTGACTGGCTTGACGGCGGCGACAATCGTCGCTTGAGAATGGTCTTTGGCGACGGCAACAAGATCACTGTCATTGCCAATGACAACTACGATCCGCTGTTAACTGACACCATCCAAGGCGTTTTAACAATTAACTAATGTGAGCTCGATGAAATCAGTGACTGTCTTTCAGCGCATAAGTAATTCCCCCTCTAAGATTAGAGGAGGTAAGAGGGCGTTGGTACTATTGATGATGGGTGTTTGTCGCAGTAGCACGAACTCCCCCGCCCTCTCCCCCTCCTCCGGCACTTCGTGCCACCTCCCCCCAGGCGGGGAGGGAGTTCCCCTCTTGACCAAGAGGGGAAGTTGAGTATCAGTTCTTTATTTGCCTTTGCCATGGTAAAGATTCATCGAACCCACGTTAAACTAATGACTAGCAACTAAAAACATGCGAGACATTACCGACATCAGTGATGTGAAACAGCGTTTCCTGGGCCATTTGACCTTGGAGAAAGGCATGAGTGACAACACCGCGCAGGCCTATAGTGACGATGTGGACAAACTCGTTCGCTATTTCGCGGATGCTGGTGTGGGGATTGAGCACGCCACGACCGATGATTTGGAACGCTTTGTCTGTACGTTGCAGGATGTGGGTATCCAGCCGCGTTCCCAGGCGCGTATCATCAGCGGCGTGAAAGGTTTCTATAAGTTCCTGCGGATGGAGGGCTACATGGATAATGACCCCACTGAACTGCTGCTTACTCCCAAGATAGGTCGTCATCTGCCTGAGGTGCTGACTGTGGAGGAAATTGACCGCATGATCGATTGCATCGACATGTCCAAGGCCGAGGGGCAACGCAACCGTGCCATCATCGAGACACTCTACGGCTGTGGCTTGCGTGTAAGTGAATTGGTGACATTACAGTTGTCTCAGTTTTTTATCGAGGAAGGTTATGTCGTCATCCAGGGTAAGGGCAACAAGCAGCGCTTGGTACCTATCTCGCCCGTTGCTATTGAGCAGATTACCTTGTACTTGGAACAAACCCGTTCCCACCAGGTGGCGAAACGCGGCAGTGAGGACATTCTCTTCCTTAACCGTCGTGGCGCGATGTTGACGCGTCAGATGATTTTCCATATCATCAAGCAGTTGTGCGAATTGGCAGGCATCCGCAAGGTCATCAGCCCTCATACTCTGCGCCACAGTTTTGCCACCCACCTGCTCGAAGGCGGAGCCAACCTGCGTGCCATCCAGCAGATGCTGGGCCACGAAAGCATCACCACCACCGAAATCTACGTCCACATCGACCGCACCCGCCTCCGCGACGAAATCCTCCAACACCACCCCCGCAATATATCTAGTATCAGACAGCCTGAATAGCGACTTTTAATTTGACCGATAGAGAAATGAGACGATTGTTATTGCTTGTGGTAGCGGTGCTGATGCTGGCTGGGACAGCACGTGCTTCATCGTGGTGGGATAACTATGCGCCCGATAACAAGAAGGTGAGGCTGACGTCCACCAACCTGCCTATCGTGTGGATTCAGGTGGATGGGCAATATATTGACAGCAATGAACGCATCACGGCGCGCATGAAAATCCTTCACAACGGCAACGGACAGCTCAACTATGCCGATACGGTGGCCCATCCGGGGCAGAAGATAGACTACGAGGGTTATATTGCCCTGCGCTACCGGGGAAGCTCGTCTTTTAGCATGAGCGACAAGAAACCCTATTCTTTTCGACCGCTGACGGCACCGCTTGAAGCAGGTGGTGAGAAGAAGAAGGTGAATATTTTGGGTATGGGCAAGGACAACAACTGGGCCTTGCTTGCCCCCTATGCCGACAAGAGCATGATGCGTGACTTGCTGACCTTTGAGCTGGCTCGCCCATGGATGGAATATACGCCTCAAGGACGCTATTGCGAACTGTTCCTTGACGGCATCTACTATGGCGTTTATATCCTCAGTGAAGTGGTTTCCAAAGGGAAGCACCGCATCGACCTGCCCGATCCAGGCGATAGCGGAGATGACCTCACCGGCGGGTACATCATGGAAGTGGACCGTGCCGAGGGGGTGACACATGTCTCAAAATATCATCCTGTGAGCAGTAAAGGTTCTCCCTATTATAATCTGTATATCTATTTCCAGTACAAGTCGCCCGATTATGACGAGTTGAACAGTGAGCAAGTGAAATACATCAAGAACCGCATTGACAAGATGGAAAGTTCGCTTTGGAACTATCGTCCGAGCGGGGAGGCCACCTACGAGGAGTATCTTGATGTGACCAATTTCATTGATTACCAGATTGCAGAGGAACTTAGCCACAATGTGGATGCCTATCGCTTGAGCGGCAAGTTCTTCAAGCGTCGCGACAGTGAGGACCCGCGTTTCAAGATGGTGGTGTGGGATATGAATCTGGCCTATGGCAATGCCAACTATAATGAGGCATGGCGCACCGATACCTGGATGTACAAGAACAATGACATCATGTACAGCGCTTACGAGACCTATCTGATTCCTTTCTGGTGGTATAAGTTGAACAGTAATCCCTCCTACATCTCGGCGCTCAAGAAGCGATGGGCACAGTACCGACGCAGTAGCCTGCGCCAGGAACGTGTCCTGGCAGTTGTGGACTCCTTGGCCAATGTCATCACGTCACATGGTGCCGAACAGCGCAACAGCCAGGCTTGGCCACGCTGGGGTGTCTGGGTCTGGCCCAATTACTATGTGGCCAGCAATTATGCCGATGAGGTGGCCTGGCTCAAGCAATGGATTACTGACCGCATCGCATGGATGGACAACCAGTTGGACTTTGATCCTACTGCCGTCTTGCCGGGTGACGTGAACGGTGATGGTGAGGTGAGCATCGCCGACGTCAATGTTGTGATTGACATGATACTCACGGGCAGCAATGAGCCCAATGGTGACGTGAACGGCGACGGTGAGGTAGGCATTGCCGACGTCAATGCCGTTACCGATGCCATTCTCAACAAATAACGTCAGTTCAATGAATAAAAGAGCTGAGACTCATTTCATCCGCTATGTAGAGACGCAAAATTTTGCGTCTCCAGGTCAGCATTTTGGTTAAGCCTAACGATTGGAGAAAATTTTGCGTCTCTACAGGACTCAATAGGCTAACCAGTTCAGTTCAAGAGCAAATTCTCGTTGAGCTCACGTTAAATAAGTCAGAATAGGCTGTTGTGGAGCCTAGGACGGAATAATGTGATCTTTATGGTCAGAACTGATAGTTTTTTAGTAAATTTGCAGCGACTACCAGAAAGAATATTGACCAATGAAACGATTATTATTGCTTGCAATGGCGATGCTGGCGTTGACAACGACGGCACGCGCATGGGGCTGGTGGAACTACCCGCCCGACAATGAGGAAGTGACGTTGACTTCTACCAACCTGCCCATTGTGTGGCTTGATGTGGACGGGCAGTACATTGACCGCTATGAGCGCATCACGGCTCAGATGAAGATTATCCACAATGGTGAAGGACAGCTTAACTATGCCGACACCATTGCTCATCCAGGGCAGAACATTGACTACGAGGGTTATGTGGCGATACGCTATCGCGGCAGCTCGTCTTTCTCAATGAGTGACAAGAAGCCTTATTCTTTCCGCCCATTGGATAAACCTCTGGAGGAGGGTGGCACCAAGAAGAAGGTCAACATTCTGGGTATGGGCAAGGACAACGACTGGGCGTTGCTGGCCCCCGATGCCGACAAGAGCATGATGCGTGATCTGCTAGCCTTTGAAGTTTCTCGCCCATGGATGGAATATACGCCACAGGGCCGTTATTGTGAGCTGTTCCTTGATGGAACCTACTACGGCGTGTATATCCTGACAGAGACCGTCTCCAAGGGAAAGCATCGCATCAATCTGTCCGATCCCGGACTGACGGGCGATTCCATCACCGGTGGCTACATTATGGAGGTGAACCGTATTGATGACGAGGTGACCTATACTTCCAAGTATCATCCCGTGAGCAAAACGGGTGTCCGCTATATGAACCAGTATATCAATTTCCAGTACAAATCACCTGATTATGAAGACTTGACTCAGGATCAGGTGAGCTACATTACTGGTCGCATCGACCAGATGGAGCAGTCGTTGTGGAATTACAAGCCAAATAACTCCCCTGATTATGAACAATACCTTGACGTGACCAACTTCATTGACTACCAGTTGGCGATGGAACTGGGTCACAACGTGGATGCCTACCGCCTGAGCGGCAAATTTTTCAAGCGTCGCGACAGCGAGGACCCGCGCTTCAAGATGGTGGTATGGGATATGAATTTGGCCTATGGCAACTCCGACTATTACGAGGGTTGGCGCACCAACACCTGGATGTACCAGAACAACAACACGATGAATGCCGAGGGGGATCCTCAACTCATCCCGTTCTGGTGGTACAAGCTGAATACCAGCCCCGAATATACCGCTGCCTTGAAGACCCGATGGGCACAGTATCGTCGTGCCAACCTGCGTGATGACCGCATCATGGCCACGGTGGACTCACTGGCCACTGTCCTGACCTCACATGGTGCTGAGGCTCGCAACAGCCAGGCGTGGCCGCGTTGGGGGGAACATGTGTGGCCCAATTATTATGTTGCCGAAGATTTTCAAGATGAAGTGGGTTATCTCAAAGAGTGGCTCACCGAGCGCATCGCCTGGATGGACAGCCAGCTGGGATATGACCCAAGTGCCCCCGAGCGTGGTGACGTGGATGGCGATGGTCAGGTCAACATCAATGACGTGACAGTTCTCATCAATTACCTGCTCTCGGATAATGCCACGGGCATTTACCTTGATGCAGCCGATTGTGACCTGAACGGCGATGTCACCATCAGCGATGTGACCAAGCTTATCAACTTCTTGTTGCTAGGCAATTGGGAAGCATCGTAAAAGTGAAAAATATTGAATTCTGTGACATAAATACTTGTTTTTCGTTTTTTTAGAGTACTTTTGCGGCATATTCACAAAAGTATATGAATGAAATGATTAAACGACTATTTCTGTTGGCGTTGATAGTGGTATTGTCGTTCGGCAATATCGCATTGGCACAGGATCCTGACAATTATCCGCCGGACGACAAGACGGTGGTGATTGATTCCACCAATCTGCCTATCGTGTGGATTGATGTGGACGGTGCCACGATTGACCGCGAAGAACGCATCTCGGCACGCATGAAAATCATTCATAACGGAAAGGGACAGCTTAACTATGGCGACACGGTGGCACATCCGGGTCAGCACATTGATTATGAGGGCTATATCGCCTTGCGCTATCGAGGCAACTCATCCTACAGCGTGAGTGATAAAAAGCCTTACTCTTTCCGCACCCTGAGTAAGCCCCTTGAGCAGGGATATGACAAGAAGAAAGTGCCGATTTTGGGCATGGGCAAGGATAACAACTGGGCTCTGCTGGCTCCATATTCCGACAAGAGCATGATCCGTGACCTGCTGGCCTTTGAAGTGGCTAGGCCTTGGATGGATTACACGCCTCAAGGCCGGCTGTGTGAAGTCTATCTCGACGGCATCTATTACGGTGTATACATCCTCTGCGAGGTGGTTTCCAAGGGCAAGTATCGCCTCAACCTGGATGATCCCGGCATGGAGGGCGATGAGTTGACGGGTGGTTACATTATGGAAGTGGGAATCGATGATGAGATGACCTATGTCTCCAAGTATCATCCCGTGGATGCCGATGGCGTCATCACCTATACCGACCGCATTATCCAGTTCCAGTACAAGTCGCCCGACTATGAGGACATGACCAGTGATCAGATCCGGTACATCAACGAGGCCATCGACAGGATGGAGGACGCGTTTGCCTCTCCTGACTTTAAGGATCCTGAGATAGGTTACCGCAAGTATGTTGACGTGCAGTCCTTCATGGACTATCAGATTGTCAACGAGCTTGGTCACAATGTGGATGCCTACAGGATGAGTGCCAAGTTCTATAAACAGCGCGACAGCATTGACCCGCGTTTTAAGATGGTGATTTGGGACTTTAACCTGGCCTTCGGTAATTGCCGTCACAACCAGGGCTCTGCTACTGGCAATTGGGTTTCACGCATGAATGCCAGTTTTTATCAAACTGGTGACCCGATGATTCCCTTCTGGTGGCAACGGTTTATTTCGGACAACGATTATGTGTTGCAGCGCAGGGCACGTTGGGCCCAGATGAGGCAAGCCAACCTGCGTGACGACCGCTTGTGGGCAACCATCGATTCACTGGCTAACGAGGTGACCTGCTGTGGTGCCGAGGCCCGCAATGCCCAGGCATGGCCACGCTGGGGTGTGTGGGTATGGCCCAATTATTATGTATCGACCAGTTATGACGACGAGATCCGTTACATCAAGGACTGGCTGGTCAAGCGCATAAAATGGCTGGATAGTATGTTCCGTTATACTCCGCCCGAACCTCCTCCCACCTACGAACAGGGAGATGTGGACGGTGACGGACAAGTGAGCATCGCCGATGTCAATGTCATTGTGGATATCCTCTTGGGGGGAGTCTATGACAAGGAAGTCCGTAAACGTGCCGACGTTGACAATGACCAAGAGGTCACCGTTTCGGACGTCACATATCTCATCCAGCTGTTATTGGATAAATAGCAGCAACATCGCTTTATCAAGGGCGTCCCACATTCTCCAAGAGATTTGTGGGACGCTTTTGATTCATGATGCACAAATGATGGAAATGAAGGGGATTGTATCAGATAAAGTGTTATCTTTGCCGTGATGAAACATCCCAAGTTCATAATCACCAGTGGCGGTCATCTGCGATTGGGCATGGTGACGTTACACCGCGACTTGCTCATGGCACATGAGCAATGCCTGGGTGGCGGCTTCTATGAGTATGACTACGCGAACAATCGTTTGCTGCTATCGGGCAAATCGTTTGACTATGGCCCTCCCCGCTGGAGCAAGGTGGATGTGCTCCTAGTGCCTGAAGCCTATAGTGGTGTACCAATCGTCTATTGTGACAGCAGGGGCGAGGAGTTGATGATAACCAACGTTTTCACTATCAAGTATTATTAGTCTGTTATGAAGAGGTTCTTGAATGATATTAGAGGCATCCTGCCCGAAGATAGGGTTTACACCGACGAGTTGAGGACACTGGCGTGGGGAACCGATGCGAGTTTCTATCGCATGACACCTCAGGTGGTGATCCGTGCCAAGGATGAAGCCGAGGTCTCACAGATTGTCAAG
>JAEEGI010013667.1_pt1 | contig 17194 bp, 14 predicted proteins | sample 8958751 | NCBI WGS metagenome assembly JAEEGI01 (sample SAMN16246545, study PRJNA631951) | gut metagenome | biome: gut microbiome; feature: rumen; material: KS-attached | host: Bos | place: Iran: Karaj | collected 2018-10
CCCGTATCGCAGCGCTTCCGGCGCGTGGTCCTCGCAGGTGTCGGAGACGTCCTCCGGAACGTGCGCGTCGTAGGTCAGCGCGGGCAGGGTGCGGATGAGATTGCCGCAGTTCTCGAAGATCAGCAGATTCGGCGCGCCGTCCTCCCGGACCGCGAGATTTTCGCGCACGCGCTGCCAGCCCGGGATGCGCGCGTGGTCCGCCGGAATCAGCGGCACGCCGTTTTTCGCGAACACCTCCGCGATGCAGGTCCCCTCCGCGCCCTTCAGCCCGCGCTGCTGCCACGCGTCCGGCGAAGCGACGGTGTAGGCGATGCGCTCGCCCGCCGAAAGCGTGCGCACCCGCTTTGCGATCTCGCTCGACAGCGTCTTACGAAGATACAGTTCCCGGTACACATACAGCCTGCCTTCCGGCGCCACCGCGAACCAGAGCACGCAGCACGGATCGTTGTAGCCCCAATCCATTGCGCGAAAGCGCTTCCACTCCTTCGGGAGTTCCGTTGGCTTCACGACGTGTATGCTGCGGTCGAATTCCTGAAAATACTGTCCCTCGAGCACATCCCAGTTGCCGTCAAGGTACGCCTTGCGCAGATGTTCGGGAAGGTTTCGGAGCGTTTCGAGGTACTGAGGGTTCCGGGCGAGCAGAACCGGATTGTCCGTCACCCTCGCCGGAATGAACACATAGTCCTCCGCGCGCTCGCTGTTGCGGTAGTTCCGGTCGATGAACAGGCGCTTCACCCACGCGTGTCCCACCCCGCCGGGGTTGCAGGTGTAGTACATCCGCGGAGAGAAATCGCTGCGCACCGAGCGGTTGCAGGTCGTCAGAAACTGCATCTGCGATTCGGTGAAATGCGTCGCCTCCTCGAGTCCGACGACGTCGTATTCCTGTCCCTGATACTGGAACACATCGGCTTCGCGGTCGCAGTAACCGAGCTTGATGCGGCTGCCGTTCGGAAAGAGGAAGGCGCGCTGCGTGCTTTGGTAGTCGACCGCGCCGTACAGTTCCTTCTGCAGCGGCAGAACGTGGTTCTCATAGAGCTCCGGCAGCGTGCGGCGCAGAAGCAGCAGCCGAAGTCCCGGATAGCGAAAGGCAAGGAGCACGAACTTTCTGCGCATCGCCCACGACTTGCCGCCGCCGCGCGCGCCGCCGTAGGCAATGTGCCGTGCTTCGGCAAGGAAGAACGCCTCCTGTTTCGGGTTCGGCGTGCCCGAAAGCGTCAGGATCATTTCGCGTACCTTAAAAGCGGCTCGTCCATCGTAACGTGCATCGCCGGCGCGTCGCCGCTCTCCGCCGAAGTCCCGATCGATCGAAGGACCTCCAGCGCGACCTGATAGGTCAGCTCGCCGAGCAGCGCGCGCTCCTGCGTGTACGCCGCCACCTTGAGAACCGCATCGAACAGCAGCCGGTCTTTCGCCGTGCGGCGCGGTTCGCGGCAGACTTTGACAAGCGCTTCGGGCGGCAGCTTCGCCGCCCTTGCCAGGCCGAACAGGGTGTAGGGGATCTGTCTCTCTTCGAATCCGCCGTTTTTCAGCGGGATGCGCTCGCGCGTTGCATCGCATGCCGCAAAGTACGCCCGGATCGCCTGTGCCGTTGCTTCCGTTTGTTTGTTCATGTTTGCCTCCCTGTCTTTCGCTGAACCGATCATAACCGAAAAGCAAGCGGAAAATTTACCTTTTTTCGAACGATTTTCGTTACAAAAAAACGCCCGAAAACAGGGCGTTTTTTCGCAATTGGAGTGAATTTGACACAATTCGGACCGAAATGCGCGCAAACACGGCGGATTACGGGACGCAATCCCAACTGTCCGCCGTTTTGCATAGAATACCAGGGACGGCTTTCGCCGTCCGGAAAGGAGTATGCTATGGCAACCATCATCAATCAGGCAAACCTGACCTATACATACGGCACAACGACGGCAAGCGTGCTGTCGAATCCCGCGGCGACCGAACGCACCGAAGCGCTCGCGATCGAAAAACGCGCGCTCGAAACCGCGTATCGCGCGGGGGACGAACTGACCTATCTGATCGCGGTGCAGAACGGCGGCGCCGCGCCGGTGACGAACCTTGCGGTGCAGGACAATCTCGGCGCAGCCGGCGGCGTCGTGCCGCTGACCTACACCGGTCCCGCGGCGCTGTACATCGACGGCGTGTTCTCCGAAACCCTGTCGCCCGAGATCGATGAAACCGGCGCGACCTTTACGATTCCGGAGCTGCCCGCCGGTTCCAACGCGCTGATCGTGTATCAGGCGGCGGTCAACGGCTATGCGCCGCTGACGGAGGGCGGCGAAATCACCAACACCGCCTCGATTCAGAACGGCGCGGGCGATCCGCTGACCGCATCCGCAACGGTGCCGGTCGATGCGTACGCCGACGTCTCGATCGAAAAGGAAATGTCCCCGAACCCGATCGAAGCGGGCGGACGGCTCGTCGTGACGTTCACGATCGAAAACCGCGGCAACGTCGAGGCGACCGATCTTGTGCTGACCGACGCGTTTCCGGTCGCGCTTTCCGACGTCGCGGTGACGGTCAACGGCGCGTCCGTGACCGATTTCACCTTCGAGGACAACACCCTGACGCTGCCCGCAAGCGAAGCGACCACGCTGACCGTGCCCGCCGCGACCTTCGAGACCGCCGCATCCGGCGCCGTCACGATCGTCCCCGGCACCCTGACCGTCACCGTAACCTGCACGATCTGACGTCCTCTGCCTCCCTTTTCCGAGGGAGGCGTTTTTTTGCTTGAAAACGGACGGAAAACATGCGATACTGGAGCAAAGGAACGGAGGACCATCGCATGAAGCAGTACATCGTCGACGCGTTTACGGACAAACCGTTTTCGGGCAATCCCGCGGCGGTCGTGATTCTCGACCGCCCGATTCCGGATCGTCTGATGCAGAGGATTGCAGCGGAAAACAATCTGGCGGAGACCGCGTTTGCCGTCAAAGAAGGCGACGTCTACAACCTCCGGTGGTTCACGCCGAGCATGGAGGAGGAGCTTTGCGGACACGCGACGCTTGCGGCGTCGTTCGTGATCCTGAACTTCGTCGAACCCGACGCGGACGAGGTGCGCTATACGTCGATCGGCGGTCCGCTCTCGGTGCGCCGTACGGGCGAGCTCTATGAACTGAATTTTCCGACGTTCGCGCTTACGGAGATCCCCGTGACCGACGCGATGGAGCGCGCGTTCGGCGCGCGTCCCGTGCATGCGATCCTCGGACTCGATCTGAACTGCGTCTTTGCCGATGAAGAAACGGTGCGCGCGCTCGAACCGGACTATGCGCTGCTGAAAACGCTGCCCGGACGCATCTGGAACGCCACGGCAAGGGGCAGCGCATACGACTGCGTATCGAGAAGCTTCACGCCCGAGACCGCCGTGCCGGAGGATCCGGTCTGCGGCTCGGCGCACTGTCAGATTGCGGACTACTGGGCAAAAACGCTCGGCAAAACCGTGATCCGCGCCTTTCAGGCTTCGCCGCGCGGCGGCGAGCTGCGCTGTGAACTGCTCGGAAACGGCCGCATCGCGCTTGCCGGAAAGGCGGTCCTCGTCGCCGTCGGCGAATGGACGCCCGCCGCGCTGCAAAACTGAGCGAAACCAAAAGGGACAGTCCCGATCGGGGCTGTCCCTTTTCTGTTGCGGTTCGGATTGCGGCGGCGTTTGTCCGGCCGCCCGCAGGATGCGATTTGTTTTCTACCGTTCAAACCATTTCAGAAGCTTCCTCTTCCGCTCGCCCGCTTTACCCGAATAGGGATGCTCGCGAAGCGGCAGATTCATGTGCGTCCTGCCCGTGAGAACTGTCTGCGGATGCGTGAATTCGCGGAAGCCCCATTCGCCGTGGTAGGCGCCCATGCCGGAATGTCCGGTGCCGTTGAACGGCACGCCCTTGACCATCATGTGGATACAGACCTCGTTGATGCAGCCGCCGCCGAACTGCAGCGTGCGCATCACGCGGTTTGCCCACTTCCTGTCGGACGTGAAAACGTACATCGAAAGCGGATGCTCGCGCTCGGCGATCACGTCAAGGAGCGTTTCGATTTCCGCATCCCGGTACGGCACGACCGGCAGCAGCGGGCAGAACAGCTCGTGCCGCACGATGTCCTCGTCGATCTTCACGGGATACAGGATCGTCGGCGCAAACCTGACCGTCTCGCGGTTTCCGGTGCCGCCGAAGATCACGCGGTCCCGGTACTGTTCGGTCAGACGCTCGCATTTTTCGTAGACCTTTTCGGTGATCAGCTTCGGATAGTCGGGATTCTCCTCCGCCTTTTCGCCGATCTGACGGATGAATTCCTTTTTCAATTCCGCAAGGAAGGGTTCGGCAACCTCCTCGGCGACGGCGATCTGGTTGATGTTGATGCAGATCTGCCCCGCGTTGCACAGTTTGAAGAACGCGATCTTGCGCGCGGCGTCCCGAAGGTTTGCGTCCTTTCGGACGATGCACCAGTTGCCGGTCTCGCCGCCGAGCTCCAGGGCAACCGACGTCAGATGGCGGGACGCGCGTTCGAGCACGTGCTTTGCCACCGCGGGCGAGCCGGTATAGAAGATCTTGTCGAACCGCTCCTCGAGGCACATGTCCGCCACGTCGTGTCCGCCGTCGACGACCGTGACAAACTCCTCGGGATAGATGTCGGCGATCAGCTTTTTCAGCGCTTCGGTGCTTGCCGCGGACTTGGAGCTCGTCTTGAGCACCGCGGTGTTGCCGCCCGAAATGCTCGCCGCGAGCACGCCGAGCGTCAAGAGAATCGGGAAATTGAACGGCGAGATGATGAGCGACACGCCGTAGGGCATCTTGTACACCGTGGTGCGGGTACTCGGAAAGCACATCAGGCCGGAGAAATGACGCTCCGGTCTTGCCCAGCGGCGCAGTCCGTGCAGGATCTCGTTGACCTCGACGATCACCGGTCCGAGATCGCAGAGGTACGCCTCGACCGGACTCTTGCGCAGATCGTCGTACAGCGCTTTTTCGAGCATGTCCCTATGATCGAGCACCGCCTGCCTGAGCTTTTTCAGCTGTTCGATGCGCCAGTTGACGTCGAGCGTCGCGCCGGTGCGGAAGAACGCCCGCTGCTTTTCGACGATCGCGTGTACGGTTTCCTGTGTGTATGCCATGTTCAAGCCCTCTTTTCGTCGTTCTGTTTGCGTTCGAGGAAGCGCAGCAGCATCCTGTGCTGGGATCTGAGATACAGCGCGCGTACCGGCGGCAGCACGTTCATCAGAAACCGGCTCGGCAGATACACCGGACAGGGATAGACCTGTTTGCGTCCGCGCTCGATGCCGCGGACCGTCGCCTTCGCCACCGCCTCCGCCGTCTGCACCGGGAACGGCTGCTCGACCTTGTGCCCTGCGCCGCCGACCTCGAAGAAGTTGGTCTTGGTGGACACCGGATAGACGCAGGTGATTTTGAGATTCTTCGGCGACTCTATGCGGATCGCCTGCTGAAAGCCCTTCATCGCGAACTTGGTGGAGGCGTACAGCGCGTAGCCCGGCAGCGCCATCTCGCCCATCGCGGAAATCGTATAGACGAGGTGTCCCTCCCGCCCGTTCAGGTGGTTCAGGTACTTCGAATAGCTGTACATGCAGGAGAAGGTGTTGAGCGAGAAGATCTTTTCGATGCGGTCCCAGTCTTCGTAGTCGTAGCGCTCGTAGTACGGCGCGCCCGCGTTGCAGATCAGGACGTCGATTTTCTCAAACTGCTCCGCCGCCTTTTCAAACAGCGCGTCCACGCCCTCCCGCGTGCTGAGATCGCACGGAAAGAGCGTCACGTTTTCGCCGAAACCGGTGAGCTTCTGAATGCTGCGGCTTGCGGCGATGATGCGGTTGTTCTGTTCCGGCTTCGCCAGCATTTCGAGGATCGACTTGCCGATCCCGCTGGACGCGCCGGTGATCACGATGGTTCGGTTTGCAATCATGGCTGCTTCTCCTTACGATTGATACGAGAGTTTCTGAACAAGCTCATAGGCTTGCTTGATGACGGTTTTCAGGCTGCCGACCTTGTCGCAGTCGCCGACAAAATACACGGGCTTGCCGCCCTTCCGCTCCCGGAGCGCCGCAAAGCGCGTGTCCGGCGCGTAGCCGACCGACAGGATGACCGAATCGCAAAACAGTTCCTTTTTCGGAAGGGGCGCGGTCGGTTGATGGATCACAACGCTGCGGTCCGTGATTTCCTTGACTTTGGCGGAAAGATACGCCGCAACGTCGTGATACCGCAAAAGCTCCTTGAGCATCGACGAGTTCGCCATGCAGATGCCCCTTGCGCCGACGAGGTACGGCGTCATTTCTACGATCGCCGGGTGCTTGCCCGAAAGCGCAAGCTCGTACGCGATCTCGCAGCCGGTGAGTCCGCCGCCGATGATGACGACGTCCTTTCCGACCTCCGCTTCGCCGTTCAGGAATTCCGTCGCGGTGATCGCCTTTTCCGCGCCGGGGATCTTCAGCGTTCTTGCGTGCGCGCCGGTCGCGATCACGATCACGTCCGCGTCGAGCGCGTCGACGTCCGCAATCTCCGTGTGCATGTGCACCGCCGCGCCGTAGCTTGCAAGCTGCCTCCGATACCAAAGGAGCAGTTCCTTGTCCTTTTCCTTGAACGACATCGCCGCCGCGGCGTTGAACACGCCGCCGAGCCGGTCCGTCTTTTCGTAGAGATCGACCTTGTGCCCGCGAAGCGACGCCTGGATCGCCGTCTCCATACCGCCGATGCCGCCGCCGATCACTGCGATCCGTTTCGGGTTTTTCGCGGGATCCCTGCGGTATTTCGTTTCGTTGTTCGTCCACGGATTCAGGACGCACCGCCCCATCTCGACGTGCATCGGATCGATGTCCGTGCCCTTGCCGTTCAGACCGTTGAACGGCAGGCACGCGCCATGGCAGGCGATGCACGGCCGCACGTCGTCGAGCCGGTCCTCTTTGATCTTGGTGATAAACTCCGGATCGCACAGAAGCTGCCGCCCGACGCCCATCGCGTCGATCCTTCCCGCCGCGATCGATTCCGCCGCCGCGTCCGGCTGCATACGCCCCGCGCACACGACCGGCTTGGTCGTAAACCGTTTGATGTGTTCGACGTCACTGAGGTTCATGTTCAGCGGCGCGTACACCGGCGGATGCGCCCAGAACCAGGCGTCGTAGGTGCCGTTGTCGCAGTTGAACATGTCGTAGCCGGCTTCCTCCAGAATGCGGATCGCCTGTTCGGACTCCTCCATCGTGCGTCCGACCTCGGTAAACGCCTCGCCCGGCACCGCGCCCTCGTTGAAGCCGCGCGTCATCGAGCGCACGGAATAGCGCAGCGACACCGGAAAATCCTGCCCGCAGACGGTTTTGATCTCTTTGACGATCTCGCAGGCAAAGCGCAGACGGTTTTCGAGGCTGCCGCCGTAGGCGTCGGTGCGATGGTTCGTATACGGCATGGCAAACTGGTCGAGGAGATACCCCTCGTGCACCGCGTGGATCTCCACGCCGTCGACGCCGGCTTCCTTGCAGCGCAGCGCCGTCTGTCCGAACGCATAGACGAACAGCCGGATCATGTCGCCCTTGAACTGCCCCATCTTCACATCCGGATCCCAGACGTTCGGTTCGTCGGGATCGGGCGCGGACCACCACCATCTTGTCATGAGAAACGGCGACGAGACCGTTCGCAAAAAGCCCTTCTTCACGAACGGACGCAGGATCGGCGGCAGCAGCATCGAGCGTCCCGAGCCCGCGCTGATCTGGAAAAAGACCTTGGCGCCGCTCTTGTGAATCGCGTCGATCACCGGACGGACCGGCTTGAACACCTCGGGATGCTTGTACACCCATTTGTTTCCGACGATGGAAACCAGCGGGATCAGCCCCGGAATGAACAGACCGATGTTGTTGTCCTTTCGGTCCGCATAGAAGCGGTCGATGCCCTTGACGTAGCCCGTCTTCGCCTCCCACTGGATCATGTTCGTGCCCTCCATGGGCAGCATGACGATGCGGTTCTTGATCGTGACGTTGCCGATCTTCCACGGCGTGAACAGCGGTTCGAATCTCGGATCCATAAAACCCTCCTCAATCTTCTGTTTCCTCTATGATTATAGCATCCGCGCATGAAAAAACAAAGGGAAATGTGCATGATCCTGCGCGAATCGAACGGTTTTGCCGGTCTTTCGTCATGCGGCGTGAGCGACGGACGACCGGCGGCGAGTTTCCTGCCGAACGCCGCCGGTTTTCGGACGAAAGGACGGTTGACAGAGGTTGGAATGTCCGGTATCATGTAAGGGAACAATGCTGGGAGGTGCTTATGCTGATTTCCGAAGTCCGATCCGGTCAATGGACGCTCGCGCTCGACGGGCGCACGCTTTTGGAGCACCGTCCCGACCGTCCGTTTGCGACGGCGATCCGCCGCGAAAAGACCTACGAAGCGAACCGCGGCACCGTGAAGGAACACGTCACGGAGGTCGAGCGCGTTGCGCTGACCGAGATTTCCCGAAACGGCAATGCCGTGACGCTTTCGGCGAACGGACATTCGCTTTCCGTCGACGTCGCGGAGCAGCCCGGCGGCGCTTTGCTGACCTTTGCGGGCGAGGACGGCTGGGCGTACGAATTCCGTCTGCCCGCGATCGGGAACGAAGCGGTGTTCGGCGGCGGCGAACAGTACCGCAAGACGAACCTGAAAGGCGAAACGGTCGTGAACTTCGTCTCCGAACACATCAAGGCGACGACGATCCTCGAAAAGGCGCTTCTTCCCCGCTTCCTCTACCGCGAAAAAACGCACAGCGCAATCGGCAGCTATGCCCCGATGCCGGTCTTTCAGACCGACCGCGGGCGGCTGTTCCTGTTCGACACCTCCGCCGACGGCAAATCGACCTTCGGCAACGACTGCTATACCTTCACGTTCGACGCGTGCCCGAGATCGCTGACGCTTCTTTTCGGCGACTCGTACGACACGCTTTGCGGGTTCCTTGCCGATCGCATCGAAAACCGCCAGTATCTGCCCGTATGGTGCTATGACGGCATGATCCTCGGCATTCAGGGCGGCACGCAGACGATCCTCGAAAAGACCTTCGCCATGCTCGACGCGGGCGCGAAGATCGCGGGCGTCTGGAGTCAGGACTGGTCCGGCGAAAACCGCACGGTCATGGGCAAGCAGGTGTGGTGGAACTGGGAGGTCGATGAGAAGCTCTATCCCGATCTCTCCGGCGCGATTCAAAAGCTCAACGCGCGCGGCGTGCGCTTCCTTGCGTATATCAATCCGTATCTGGTCAAAGACAGCCGCCTGTACAACGAATGTAAGGAAAAGGGCTATCTCATCACGCATGCCGACGGCAGCGTCTATCACATCAAGTCCACGACGTTCGACGCGGGCATGCTGGACCTCACGAATCCCGACGCCGTGCGCTATACGAAGGACGTCCTCATCAAGCGAAACATGCTCGATCTCGGCGTGTCAGGCTGGATGGCGGACTTCGGCGAATATCTGCCGGTCGACTGCGTGCTCCATGACGGCGATCCGAAGACGCTTCACAATCAATGGCCGGTCATCTGGGCAAGGATCAACCGCGAGGCGGTCGAGGAGTACGGACGCGACGACGTCATGTTCTTTATGCGCTCGGGCTACCTCGGCATCCAAAGCTACGCGCCGGTGCTGTGGAACGGCGATCAGCACACCGACACCACAAAGGACTACGGCATGCCGTGCGTGATGCCCGCAAGCTTCTCTTTGGGCTTTTCGGGCGCGCCGATGGTGCACTGCGACATCGGCGGGTTCTTCTCGTTTCTGAAACTCAAGCGCAAGCCGGAGCTGTTCATCCGCTGGATGGAGCTGTGCGCGTTCTCGCTTCTGATGCGCAGCCACGAATCGATCCGCCCGTGGGCGAACGCGCAGTTCGACGCCGAGGAGGTCAAGCCGTACACGGTAAAACTCACGAATCTCCACGCGGCGCTGAAGCCGTATATCGTCCATTGCGCGGAGCTTGCAAAGCGCGGACTGCCCGCCATGCGTCCCGATTTCTACGAGGCGATGGATTACGGACAAAGCCATGACATGTACAGCTATTATCTCGGCGAGGACCTCTTTGTCTGCCCCGTGATCGAGCGGCATGCAAAGACGCGGAAGGTCTGTTTACCGCAGGGCGAATGGATCGGCTTCTGGAGCGGCAAGCCGTATGCGGGAAACGCGGAATACACCGTGCCCGCGCCTTTGGGACAGCCGCCGGTATTTTACAAAAAGAACAGCGCGTATGCGGACCTGTTCCGCCGCGCTGCGGATGAAACCAAATAAACAACGGAGGGTAAGGAAGGAATGGAGCAATCGTATATCTCCCGCACCAGCGGAATCAGGATGAAGGACAAGCTCGGCTATGCCTTCGGCGATCTGGCAAGCTGTCTGGTGTTCGGACTCACGCAGAGCGTGCTCAACAAGTTCTACACGGACGTTCTCGAAATCAGCGTGTTGAGCGTCATGATTATGACGATCATCGCCCGCGTCTGGGACGCGATCAACGATCCGATCTGGGGACGCATGATCGACGGCTCGCGCGTGTATCCCGACGGGCGCTACCGCCACTGGCTCAAGATCTTTGCGGTGCCGGTCGCGGCAGCCGCCGTGCTGATGTTTTTGAACGTGAAGGGCTTCCCGAATGCCGGACGCATCGCTTGGATCTACGTGACGTACATCCTGTTCGGCATGCTCTACACCTGCATCAACATCCCCTACGGCTCGATGGCGCAGGTCATCACCTCGGACGACAAGGAGCGCTCGTCGCTGTCCGTGTTCCGTTCGATCGGCTCGACGTTCGGCGCGATGCCCGCGATGGTGCTCGCCTCGTTCTGCTACGTCGCGATGACCGACGCAAACGGCAACAAGGTGCTCGGCGCGGACGGCAAGGTGCTGAAGGTCATGAGCCCCTCGATCACGCTGATCGGCGTTGCGATCATCGCCGTGCTCGCCGTCATGTTCTACTTCCTCTGCTACGGCTGGAGCAGGGAGCGCGTCACGTCGCGTCCCGCGCCGAAGCAGAAGGGACAGACCGGAAAGGTCATCCTCACCCTTCTGAAGAGCCGTCCGTTTATGGCGGTTTCCGTCGCGTCGATGCTGTTCCTTGCCGCGCAGATGTTCGGGCAGGGCTACAACGCGTACCTCTTTGACAAGTTCTTCAACAAGCAGGGACTGACGATGCTGCCGACCGTGTTCCAGTATCTGCCGGTTGCGGTCATTATGTTCTTCGCGACGAAGATGGGCAACAGATTCGGCCGCCGCGAGGTCTGCTCCTACGGCGTGCTCGCCGCAGCGGCGTTCTATCTCGTGCTGTTCGTTCTTGCGCTTTTCGGCATCACCAACGTCTGGCTGTACCTTGCCGCAAACCTCGTCGCGGGCATCGGCACCGCGTTCATCTTCCTGCTCGTGTGGGCGCTCGCGTCCGACGCGATCGACTACAACAAGGTCAAGTACGGGCTGAACGACGATGCGACAAGCTATGCGTTCTACACCTTCATGCGCAAGCTCGGTCAGACCGTTGCGACGATTCTGATCAACGTTCCGCTGCTGATCATCGGCTACGAGGGCAGCAAGCTGCGCACCGAGGGCCTGAACGACGCGGCGCTGAAGACCATGTACAACTATTCGGTCATGATCCCCGCCGTGCTGTTCCTGCTCGTGTTCCTGATCCTCCGCTTCGTCTATCCGCTTTCGAAGAAACGCGTCGACGAACTGCAGGTCGAAAAGGAAGCGTACTACAGCGAACAGGCGGAATAATTCCGAAAACGAAAACCGGCACGGTGCAAAACCGTGCCGGTGTTTTTTTTGCGTTCAGTTTCCGTCCCGATACGCCCGTTCGGTCAGCTCCAGCTGAACCAGCCCGTTTTCGCGGCAAATCTCCCGAAAGCCGACCGCGCGGTGCATCCGATACGCCGCGTCGCGCGTCGTTTCGAATTCGTTGTGCAGACACTTGACGCCGTGCGAAAACGCGTATTCCGTAAGCAATTGAAGTCCCTGCCTGCCATAGCCTTTCCCGCGCTCGGACGCATCGATCAGAACGCCCATGTCCCACCAGTCGCGATCCGGCGTGTAGTGGAAATTCACATCCCCGACAAACGTGCCGTCCGAGGTGCGCAAAAGATACGCATAGAAGCGCTCCGGCGCACGACCGATCCATTCCGCCTGTATGCGCTTCCATTCCTCCTCCGGATGCGGAATACACCCGTCCGGCGGAAACCACGGCGCGTTGTACGCCATGGTCGCGGGATCGGACAGCATCCGAGCATAGAACCAGCCGTCCTCCGGCTTCGGGATGTACAGCGTAAGATCCATACTCAGTACCGAACGACCGTCAGCCCGAGGAAGCCCGCCAGCGCTTCGATCGTGCCCGCATGCCGTCCCTTGATCACGACGAAGTGCGGTTCAAAGCCCTTGCACACGCTGTCTGTGACGATCTCCTTCGCGATACCGTCGGTTCGGATCACAATGCTTGTGCCGGTGAACTGCTTCGGCTTGTCGAGTGCCGCGCCTTCCAGAAGGAAGATACGGAACCTGCCGTCAAACTCCCTGCCGATGCGGAAGACCGTTGCGTCCCTGAACGCTTCGCAGCCGAAGTCCATGGCGGGACCGATCTTGCGGTTCGGATGCACGCCGACGACCGCGCCGGTGTCCTTTCTCGCAAGCGAGCATGCCGCAGCGCCGCAATGCCAGAAGGTGATCGTGTTTTCCTTTTCATCGAGCGACACCGGATCGCCGAAGAAGACGGGAGAGGCGGAGAGCCGCATGCCGACCCACATCGACAGCGCGCCGTAGACGTCCGCCTCGCAGGCAGCGGCAACGCCTTCGTCGTTGAGCATCGAAAGCACCGTGCACACCGGCGTGCCGAACGCGGTGAAAAAGTCCGGCCAGCAGCGCGACGCCAGAGCGCCGACGCCGTTTTCGCGCACATAGTCGCTGTACGCCTTCAAAAGCCTTGCGTGATCGAGGCGGTTCTTTTCGGGCGTGTTTTCAAATCCGCAGGTCATTGCGGCAGTCTTTTCAAGATACGGTACGCATTCCGCGTCGGTATAGCTTTTCGCGCGTTCGATGAGCTCCCGCGCTTCGATCGAAACGAGCTCCGCGCCGAAGGTATGCATCATCTCGGCGTCGAGCGCTCTGCCGAAGCCGAACCCCTGCGGGGTGTGCCCGATCGCCGCGACCTTCAGGGAGCGCATCTCATGCATCAGTTCCGTTGCCGCAAGCAGCTCGCGAAGGTCGCGTACAAGGTCTGCCTCCTCCGGCGCGCCGAAGATATAGTAGAAGTGGCGGTCGAACATGTCCAGGACGTTTGCCGCGGAGTAGGCGCCGGTCAGGGAGTTCAAACGCAGCCGTCCGCCGTCGATCACCGGCTCGCGAAGCGTCCACAGCACGGTCGGACAGTCGAACTTGCGCACCACCTCGCTCATATACGCCGCGTTTGCGAACGTCAGGTTCTGGAACACGATCAGATCGGGCTGCAGCGGTTCGAGATACGCTTTGAGCGCGTCGATTGACAGCAGCTTCTCCTCCGGGCACACAAAGCGCGGATCAAGCGCTTTCAGAACCGTACACGAGCGAATGAACGCATCCTGCGCGCTTTCCATATGGAACGTCGGTACGCCGACCGGAATATAGACAGGGGTAAACTCCTTCATGGGTTTTCTTCCTCCGAATTATTTCACTCTTTGAATCAATCATAATGCAGACGCACGGAAAAGTCAATGTTTCCGGTTGACATTCTTTTGACGATCGGCTAAAATTGAATTGATTAACAGAATGAATTAAAAAGGAGAAACGAACTTGAACAACGATTTGAAATCCATTGCGAAGGACATTCGCTGCGACGTGCTGCGGTGCATCGGACACCTCGGCGTCGGACACATCGGCGGCTGTCTGTCGGTCGTCGAGCTGTTGACCGTTCTCTACTTCGAAGTCATGCACATCGATCCGAAAAACCCGAAGATGGCGGGACGCGACCGTTTTGTCTGCTCGAAGGGCCACGCCGGTCCCGCGGTGTATGCAACGCTTGCGAACCGCGGCTACTTCGACAAGAAGGAACTGCTGACGCTGAATCAGGGTGGCACCAACCTGCCGAGCCATTGCGACATGAACCGCACCGTCGGCATCGACATGACGACCGGCTCGCTCGGTCAGGGCTTTTCCTGCGCAATCGGCGCGGCTTTGGGCGCGAAGCTTGAGGGCGATGGCGCAAGGATTTATACGCTGATCGGCGACGGCGAAAGTCAGGAGGGACAGATCTGGGAGGCGGCGATGTTCGCGGCGGCGAAAAAGCTGGATAACCTGATCGCCTTTACCGACTACAACAAGCTGCAGATCGACGGCACGGTTGAGGAAGTCAACGGCATTGCGCCGCTTGCGGACAAATGGAGAGCGTTCGGCTGGAACGTACTCGAGGTCGCGGACGGCAACGACATCGAGCAGGTCCGCAGCGCGGTGTGGCGCGCGCGCAACGATCTTACGCGCGACGGCAAACCCGCAATGGTGATTCTGCACACAAAGAAGGGCTGCGGCGTCAAATGGATCGAGGATCTCGGCGCGGGCAACCACAACACGAACCTGACGGCGGAGCAGGCGGAAGCCGCGATCCGCGAGCTGAGAGGGGAGGCATGACCATGGAAATGCGGGCAATTTATGCGGAATGTCTTGACAGGCTGATGGAGCAGGACAAGCACGTCGTGCTTTTGGACGCGGACCTTGCGAAGGCGAGCGGCACGATCAAGCTGCGCGAAAAATACTACGGCACGCAGATCTTCGACTGCGGCGTAGCCGAACAGAACATGGCGTCGATCGCGGCGGGATTATCGAGTTACGGGTTCAAGCCGTGGATCGAGAGCTTTGCGCCGTTTGCGACGCGCCGCATCTGCGATCAGATCGCGATCTCGATCGCCTATGCAAAGCAGAACGTCAAGATCGTCGGCACCGATCCGGGCATCTCGGCGGAGCTGAACGGCGGCACGCACATGAGCATGGAGGACATCGGCGTACTGCGTTCGATCCCCGGCATCGTGATCTTCGAGCCGGTCGACGGCATGCAGCTTCGTGCCGCCATGCCGGTTCTGAACGCGTACGACGGATGCGTCTACATCCGCCTGTTCCGAAAGCAGCTGCCCGACGTGTTCGGCGAGGGCTACGCCTTCGACCTGTTCAAGGCGGATCAACTGCGCGACGGCAGGGACCTTTCGATCTTCGTCTCCGGCATGCTGACCAAGGACGTTCTGGACGCGGCGGAAGCGCTCGAAGCCGAGGGAATCTCCTGCGACGTCTGGAACATCCACACGATCAAGCCGGTCGACCGCGAGAGCGTACTCGCGTCGGCAAGAAAGACCGGCGCGGTGCTGACCGTCGAAAACCACAACGTCATCGGCGGACTGCGCTCGGCGGTGCTCGAAACGCTGGCGGAAGATCGGATTCCGGTCAAGGGCGTCGGGATCACGGACCGCTTCGGCGAAGTCGGCAAGCTCCCCTATCTCAAGGAAGCGACGGGACTGACGAAAGAAAACATCATCAAAACCGCAAAAGAAGCCATATTGCTCAAATAACAGGAGGATTATCGGATGAAACTGGCAATCGGAAGCGACAAATCGGGCTTTGCCGTCAAGGAAGCAGTCAAAGCGTATCTCAAAGAAGCAGGCGTCGAATTTGACGATCTCGGCACCGTCGACCTCAACGAGGTCCATCCCTACTATCGCGTAGCGGGCGACGTCGCGCCCAAGGTGCAGGACGGCACCTATGAGAAGGCGATCCTGATCTGCGGCACCGGCGCAGGCATGAGCGTCGTCGCGAACAAGTTCAAGGGCGTCCACGCCGTGGCGTGCGAAAGCCTCTACGCCGCGAAGATGGCGCGCGCGATCAACAACGCGAACGTGCTGTGCATGGGCGGCTGGATCGTCGGTCCGGAGATGGCGATCGAGATGGTCAAGATGTTTCTCAAGACCGACTGGTGTCAGGACCTCGAGGACTGGCGCGCAGTGAATATGCACAAATTCGCCGCCGAAGTCAAGGCGATCGAGGACCGGATCTATGGCGCTTGAGTTTCTCTATTCGCAGCCAGTGAAGATCCGCTTCGGCTGCGGCAGCCGCGGGGAGCTTTCTGCGATCCTCGCCTCGCTCGGCGTACAGCGCTGTCTCGTCGTGTGCGACCGGTTTCTGCGCCCGACCGCGGAAGCCATGCAGAAGGACACGCCCCAAATTGCGGCGATCTTCTCGGACGTCGAGGAAAACCCGCAGCTCAAAGGCGTCACCGCGTCGGTGCGACTGATTCGCGAACACAACGTCGGCGCAGTCGTCGGCATCGGCGGCGGCAGCACGATGGACACGGCGAAGTTCGCCGCGGCGATCGCGGGCGAAAGCGACGATCCGCTGCCGTATTTTAAGGGCGAACGCCCGTTTTCCGCCGCCCGCCTTCCGATGATCGCGATGCCGACCACCGCGGGCACCGGCAGCGAGGTCACGCAGGTGTCGGTCATGAGCAACGGCAAGGAAAAGAAGACGATCAACAATCCGGTCTTTATGCCGACCTATGCGATCGTCGATCCGGAACTGACGCTGACCGTGCCGCCGCGCACGACGATGAACACGGGACTGGACGCGATGGCGCACGCGCTCGAGGGCTACTGGAGCAAGCACCATCAGCCGGTTTCCGATCTCTGCGCGATCGAGGCGGTGCGGCTCGTTCTGGAAAACCTGGAAACCGCGTACCGCGACGGAGCGAACCTTGCCGCGCGTGAACACATGTCGCTTGCGGCGCTCCTCGGCGGGCTCAGCTTTGCGCTGCCCAAAACCGCTGGCAGCCATGCGTGCAGCTATCCGCTTTCCGAGGATTATCATCTGCCGCACGGCGAAGCCTGCGCGTTCACGCTCGACAGCTTTGTGAAAATCAACGCCGACGAACGGCTCGAAACGCTCTGCCGCCGCGTCGGACTGTCCGGCACGGACGAGCTTGCGGACCGCATCCGTGCGCTGAAAGCGCTCGGCGGGCTTCGCATGACGCTTTCCGATCTCGGCGAGGTCGATCTCGACAAGCTTGCGCATGACGCGGCAATCCATCCGCTGATGCAGAACAATCCGGTCGCGATGGACGAGGCGGCGCTTAAGCGCATGTTTGCGGCGCTGCAATGAAGGACAGGGTTCGCGACATCTGCATGATCGCCGGCATGGTGCTGGCATGGTCGATCTACTATGCGGTCTCGAAACGCATGGTGGACATTACGGGCTCCGCATTTTCGACGGGGTTT
>JAEEGI010013668.1_pt1 | contig 17194 bp, 16 predicted proteins | sample 8958751 | NCBI WGS metagenome assembly JAEEGI01 (sample SAMN16246545, study PRJNA631951) | gut metagenome | biome: gut microbiome; feature: rumen; material: KS-attached | host: Bos | place: Iran: Karaj | collected 2018-10
GCCGATCAAGCGTCTGCGCCGCGTCAGGGAAGAGCTCGGTGAGGCGGCGGTTGAACGCCGTTTTCTCGACGATTACTTTGTCAGTCCGGAAAAGCTCAGTCTCGCGATGATGACAGAGGAGCACGAACAGAGGATCATCAGTCTTTCGCGGCCCGAGAGCTTCAGCCTGTACGTAGGCGTGCCGTTTTGCCCGTCAAGGTGCAGCTACTGCTCATTCGTAATGTCTTCGGTCGAGCGCGCGAAAAAGCTGATTCAGCCGTATACAGACCTGCTCTGCGAGGAGATAAAGGCGACGGCTCAGATCGCGTCGGATTTGGGACTGCGTCTGGAAAGCGTATACTTCGGCGGCGGAACTCCGACCACCCTCAGCGCGGAACAGCTCGATAAGGTTCTCGGAACGGTCAATTCCTCATTTGATTTGTCGAGTTGCCGCGAGTTCACTGTTGAGGCGGGCAGACCCGACACCATCACCGCCGAGAAACTTTATTCCTTAAAAGAAAATAAAGTTGACCGCATAAGCATAAATCCCCAGACGACAAATGATGAGGTGCTGCGTGCTATCGGCAGACGCCACACGGCAGAGGACTTTTTCAGGGCGTTTGCTTTGGCGCGCGAATGCGGTTTTAATAATATAAATACCGACCTTATCGCGGGACTTCCCGCCGATACTCCCGAGAGCTTCGCCCGTTCGCTCGACGATATGCTCAGGCTCGAGGCGGAGTGCGTGACGGTTCACACCCTCTGCATGAAGCGCGCGTCAACACTCACTCAGGACGGCAAGACCCTCAACCGTGAGGAAGCCGCCGCTGCGCGTGAGATGCTCGCTTACGCCAAAAAGCGCCTGACAGAGAGCGAGTACATTCCCTATTACCTCTACCGCCAGACGCGAATGGTAGGCAATCTCGAAAACGTCGGCTGGTCAAAGCGCGGCTGCGAGAGCCTGTACAACGTCTATGTCATGGACGAGACCCATACTATTTTAGCCTGTGGCTGCGGCGGAGTGACAAAACTGAAAAATCAGCAGACGGACTATCTCAAACGGATATTTAACTTCAAATTCCCGTATGAATATATAGACCGATTTGACGAAATTCTTAAAAGAAAAGCCGAGATACAGGGCTTTTACGGCAAATCAACCATTGAATAATATATTAAATAGTGCTATACTATTTGATAATAAATTAAAAGGGGCAAAGCTCCGAAATCAAACAGAAAGGTGATTATTATGGGAAAATTCGATGAAATTTTTGACGATGTAGTAGTTAACGCTAAAGCAGCGGCAGCTGTGGTTTCAAAGAAAGCGTCCACTGTATACGACACATCAAAGCACAAGATTACTGCCGCCGAAATCAGAGGCGAAATCAACAAGAAGCTCCGCGATATCGGTAAGTATACCTACAAGAAAGAGGTATTCGGCGTTGACACCTCCGCTGAGGTCGCTCAGCTGATAGCCGATGTAAAGGAGCTCAAGGAGAACCTCGACATCATCAACGCTCATATTGATTCCGTAAAGAATCAGAAGAAGTGCCCCCAGTGCGAGGCTAAAATCCCCAGAAATTCCATTTACTGCAACATTTGCGGCGCGAAGGTAGAGGAAGATGAGCCTGCTCCCGCAGCTCAGGAAGCTCCCGAAGCCGCTGCAGAGGTTGTTGAGGAAGCGGTTGAGACTGCAGCTGAGACAGCGGAAGAAGCCGCTGAGTAATCGAATCTGATTTATAAGGTGATTCAATTTGTCAAAAAAATATAACGCGGTTGCCAACGCGAGCCAAAGTGCCTCGCAAACCTTTGTCAAGGGAGCCGCGATACTTACCGTCAGCATGGTGGTTGTCAAGGTGTTCGGAGTCCTCGACAAGGTTATCCTCACCAACATCTACTCCATGTTCGGACAGAGCCTTGCCTCGATGGGAATGGGTATTTACAACAATGCCTACGAGGTATTCGGCGTTATTTTCACCGTCGCGACGGGCGGTCTGCCGATTGTTATCTCGCGCATGATTTCCCAGAATATGGCTGAGGAAAGGTACAAGGACGTCAAGCAGGTGCACCGCGTATCGATACCGCTGTTTTTGGTGGTCGGACTCGTCTGCACCATAGGTCTGATGCTTGTCAGCTTTCCCTACGCCTTCAAATTCGTAAAGTCGCCGTATTCGATTTACGCGATGCTCGCCTTGGCGCCGACGGTACTTTTCGGCTGTATCGCGTCAATTTACCGCGGCTACTTCGAGGGACAGCGCAATATGTTCCCGACGGCTGTTTCCGAGGTTATCGAGGCTGTTGTCAAGCTCGTTTTAGGCGCGGCGTTTGCCTATCTTATCATGTACTTCGGAATGGCGCATTACAAGGAGACGGGCAACTTCCTCTGGTTCGAGCTCCGCGATATCAACGAGGCTCAGAACACGATCCTCGCGTTTTCGGTCGCGGGCAATATCTGCGGTATCTCGCTTGCGAGCCTTTGCTCGAGTATCTTTCTGATTCTGAAGTACAAAATCGGCGGCGACGGCATTCCGAGGGAATATTTCGAAAGCTCGATCACCGCAAGGCGGCAGAAGGAAACTCTCGGAATAATTATCCGCACGGCGCTTCCGATTGTCGGCGGCGCGCTCGTTATGAGCATCGGTTCGCTGATTGACGCGGTTATTATCCAGAACGTGCTTTTCGGCCTTGCACAGAACAACGCCGACGCGCTTTTCCGCCAGTACCACGATTACTATCCGCGTGAGGTATTCTACGGCTTCAAGGATATTCCGCCCACGATTCACACCAGCCTTTGGGGCTGCTACGGCTCTTCTCTGACGCTGATGCAGCTCGTTACAGCCGTTACCCAGGTATTCGGCTCAAGCGCTATGCCTAACGTCACAAGCGCGTGGACAAAGGGTGACAAGGCGGAACTCAAGAGCTCGGTAGACACCGTCCTCAAGATGACGATGATGTTTACCCTGCCTATGGCGTTCGGACTATGCGTGCTTGCACACCCGATTATGGGCTTTATTTACGCGAGTCAGGATATCGTCGAGGTCGGCGGAAACGTCCTCACACTGATGGGTATCACGACCATCTTTACTGCGATCATCACACCGATATGCAGTATGCTCAACGGTATCGGCAAGGTCAAGCTGCCTATGATACTCTATACTATCTGCATGCTCATCAAAATCGGCACCTCATGGGTGTTCGTAAGCATTCCCGAGATCAACATTCAGGGCGCCACAGCCGGCTCAATGATTTCCTACGCGATCATCTGCGCGGCGGGCATGTACCTGCTGATCAAGCATTCAAAGGTGGTACCCGACTTCCTCTCAACAACCGTGAAGCCGTTGATTGCTGCGGTTTGCTGCGCGGCAGCCGCATACTTTGCGAATGCCTTCCTCGAGGGAAAGATGAACCACAGGCTCAGCACGATTCTTGCCATTCTTGCTGCGGTTATTGTTTATATTGCAATATTACTAGTATTGCGAACTTTTTCTGCAAAAGAGGTGCGGTTTTTACCAAAAGGCGAAAAAATCGCAAAAACACTTGAAAAATTACACTTAATTGGTTAAAATAGAATACTGTGGTTTGAAAACCCGCGCTATTCGGAGTAATAATATGGAATATCCTGTTAAAGAAAAGTACAACTTTGACGATCTGGTTGAGATTGTCAAAATTCTCCGTTCCCCGGGCGGCTGTCCGTGGGACAGGGAACAGACCCACAAGTCTATCCGCTCCAACTTCATAGAGGAGACCTACGAGGCAATTGAAGCCATTGACAATGACGACAAGGAGCTTCTCAAGGAAGAACTCGGCGACGTGCTCTTGCAGGTTGCACTCCACTGCGAGATGGAGAGGGAAGAGAACAGCTTCGACATCAATGACGTATGCGACGGTATCTGTAAAAAGCTGATTATCCGTCACCCGCATGTCTTTGGCGACAAGAATGCCGGGAATGCTACGGAGGCGCTGTCCAACTGGGACGCTGTCAAGATGAAGACAAAGTCGCAGACCACCTACGCTGAGGCGATGCAGAGTGTTTCGCGCGCTCTTCCCGCGCTCATGCGAAGCGAGGAGATCCAGCGCAAGGCGTCAAAGGTCGGTTTTGACTGGGATGACGCCGAGGGTGCGATGACAAAGCTGACAGAGGAGTGCAACGAGCTCAACGTTGCGATCACTCTCGGCAACGCCGATAACCAGATGGAAGAAATCGGCGACGTGCTCTTCACGGTAGTTAACGTCTCACGTTTCCTGAAGATCGACAGCGAGCACGCTCTCTACAAGGCTTGTGACAAATTTATCAACCGCTTCACAATGCTCGAGGAGCTCGCAAAAGAGCGCGGCATCGACGTAAAGAAAGCATCAATGACGCAACTTGATTCCCTCTGGGAGGAAGTTAAAATAATTCAAAAACAAAAGATTTATGGAGGTAATTGAAGATGAAAAAAACAGATCTTATCGCTGCTGTTGCAGAGCAGAGCGGTCTTTCTAAGAAGGATGCCGAGAAGGCGATCAACGCAACAATCGATACTATCATCAAGGCAGTTGCCGATGGTGACAAGATTCAGCTCACAGGCTTCGGCACATTTGAGCAGCGCCAGAGAAATGCCAGAACAGGCGTAGACCCCAGAACCGGTAACTCCATCGAGATTCCCGCTTCAAAGGTTCCCGCTTTCAAGGCAGGCAAGGGCTTCAAGGATATCGTAAACCAGTAATTGCTTTTCACAAAAGAGCCGCAAGGCTCTTTTTGCTTTAAGAGGTCATTATGAGATTAGATAAATACCTGAAGGTTTCGCGCTTGATCAAGCGCAGAACCGTGGCGAACGAGGCTTGCGACGCGGGTAAAATCGCGGTAAACGGCAAGATCGCGCGCGCGTCATACGACGTGAAGGTCGGCGACATAATTGAAATCACCCTCGGCGCGAGAAGCGTCAAGGTGAACGTCACCGAGGTAAAGGAAGTCGTCCGCAAGGAGGACGCCGAGACAATGTACAGCCCCGTGTCATAAATTCAACAAAACCTCCGTATACTGAAATGAATCGGTAGTACGGAGGTTATTTTTATGGAACCCGCAAAGAAAAAACATTCCCTGATGCTCGACAGCCGCAGCAATCTCGTGATAACGGGAGCCGAGGATGTCAACGGCTTCAATGAGGAAACCGTGTCGGTGCGCACGACCGACGGAACCCTGATAATCAAGGGCAGCGGCCTGCATATCGACAAGCTCAATCTCGAAACTGGCGATGTGTCGGTCGACGGAAAGATCAATTCATTGCAGTATCTCGGCTCGGACGGTAGACAGTCAAAGCTGTCTCGGCTCTTTAAGTAGATATGGAGCTGAGTTTTGCCCAACAGTCGGCGGCGTTTCTCTGGTCGGTTGCTTTGGGCGCGTCGCTTGCCGTGCTGTACGGAATATTCAATTTTATTCGCTTTTCCTTCTCGCCCGGAAAGGCGGCGGTATTTCTGCTCGACGTTCTGTTTATGCTTTCCGCCGCTGTTTCATGCTTTTTGTTTTCGCTCGGCTTCATTCAGGGCTACGTGAGGTTTTACGTATTTATCGGCGCGGCAATCGGTTTTGCGGCATACAGAATGACCGTAGGAAGGCTGACATTTATCCTTTATAGCCGCTTTGTGCTCGTTTGTCGGAAAATACTAAACAAAATTTTGAGAAAATTAAAATTATTTGCAAAAAAGCTATTGAAAATCTGCCACAAGATATTGTATAATGTAGGAAATAGGAAAGTAACTGTACAACATTTTGATGATAAAGGAAATGAGTATGGCATTGAGAAAGAAAAAGCCCGTCACCAAGAAGGCGCAGGCAACAGGCGAGACCGCCGAGGCACCCGCTGAGGGACCGAAAGAGGTTGAACCTGTAAAGAAAAAGCGCAAGCTGCGTTATCTCCTGCTTTACGTTGCGGCAATCGGCTTCGCGTTCTATGCGGTCATCACCATTATTAATCAGAACGTGCGGATAGCCGAAAAGCGAGCGGAGCTCAGCGAGCTTCAGCAGCAGATCAACGTCGTGGAGATCCAGTCGAAGTATATCGAGAAGGTACGCGGCTACAAGGGGCAGGAGCTTTCGGACTATATGGAAAAAATTGCCAAGGAAGAGCTTGGTTACGTCGGCGAGGGAGAGAGGATTTTTATCAACGTCGCAGGCGATCAATAATAAATTTTGAGGAAAAACAGGGGTAAAAACAATTTATGGCGATTGAAGTCGGAATGATTCTCGAGGGTAAGGTTTCGGGAATCACAAAATTCGGTGCGTTTGTAGATTTGCCGAATTCCAAAACAGGTATGGTACATATTTCAGAGGTCGCGCCCACCTTCATCAACGAAATCGGCGATTTTGTAAAGGTCGGTCAGACCGTCAAGGTGAAGGTTCTCTCGATGAACGACGGAAAAATCAGTCTTTCCATCAAGCAGGCGCTTCCCAAGGATCAGCAGAAGAAACAGCCCAGGGGACAAAAGCAGCCCCGTGAACAGCACAGCGCACCCCGACAGCCCTACAAGCCGGCGCCGCCCGTAACCTCTCCGGGGGATTACGAATGGCAGAGCTCGCGCAAGAGCGCGCCGTCTACCTTTGAGGATATGATGTCCCGCTTCAAGCAGACAAGCGAGGACAAGATGAGCGACCTCAAGCGCGGAGGCGAGAGCCGCGGCTACAGCCGCAGAGGTAATGGCAACGGCAGAAGATAAGCCATTTTTGCGTTGCATAAACGCTACAATACAGGAAAATTTAATAAGGGAGGCAATTTTATGAGAATCGTCTACACAGCAAGAAAAGTTAACCTCAGAGACAACTTCAAGGAGAGAGTTGAGAAAAAGCTGCAGAAGTTCAAGAAGCTCTTTTCCGAAGAAGCGGTTGTAAATGTGGTTGTCACCCTTGAAAAGAACCGTCAGACTGTCGAAATGACCATCCGTGACAAGGCTATGGTATACCGCGCCGAGAGCACGATGCCCGAAATGAACGACGCTCTCGACCGCGTAATGGATATCATGACAAGGCAGATCCGCAAGAACAAGACTCGTCTTGAGAAGCGCATCAAAACCGGCAGCCTGAATGACATCATCGCCGATATTCCCGAGGGAGAGATCGAGGCGGAAGATGAGTACAAGGTAGTCCGCGCAAAGCAGGTTATTGTAAAGCCGCTCACTATTGAGGAGGCAATCCTCGAGATGAACATGGTCAATCACGATTTCTTCATGTTCCTCAACGCTGAGACGAATGACATCAACGTCGTATACAAGCGCAAGGACGGCAATTACGGTGTTCTTGAGCCGTCGTAACAAGAAAAATAAACATTATGGGGGCGGAGTTTCCGCCCCTTTTTCTTTAAGGAGAAAATTATGAAGCTCACTTTTTCTGCACCATGCATTTTCGGACTTGAGGGCATCTGCGCCAACGAGCTGAAATTCCTCGGCATCGGGAACGTCCGCGCCGAAAACGGCAGAGTCCTCTTTGACGGAGATTTCAACACTCTCGCAAAGGCGAGCGTAAACTCGCGCTACGCCGAGCGAATACATATTCTTCTGGCGGAGTTTGAAGCGACGACCTTTGAACAGCTCTTCGAGGGAGTAAGGTCGATAGAGTGGGAGAACTTCATCGGTATGAGCGACGCTTTTCCCGTCAAGGGCAGGTGCCTGAGCTCAAAGCTGATGAGCGTTCCCGACTGCCAGAAAATCGTGAAAAAAGCCGTAGTGTCCCGCCTTTCGGAGAGATACCTCCTCTCGTGGTTCGAGGAAACGGGACCGGTTCACCAGATTCAGTTTCTGATTATTAAGGACAGGGTCAGCGTCCTGCTCGATACCTCCGGAGCGGGTCTGCACAAACGCGGCTACCGCGCGGACTCAAACGACGCGCCTATCAAGGAAACCCTTGCCGCTGCTATGGCGGAGCTTGCGCGCGTCCGTCCAAATCACTTTGTCCGCGACCCGATGTGCGGCAGCGGCACGATCCTCATTGAGGCGGCGATGAAGGCAAAGAACATCGCTCCGGGCATGAACCGCTACTTCGCCTGCGAGCGCTGGAGCTGTGTGCCGAAGGAAGCCTTTGATCAGGCTAAGGCTGAGGCAAAAGAGAAGATACGCGCCGATATCGCCTTCCGCGCTCTGGGCAGCGACATCGATCCTCGCGCACTGGAAACAGCCGCTCACAATGCGGAACTGGCAGGAGTAGGGGAGTATATCAGCTTTGAAAAGCGCGACATCCGCGATTTCAGGCTGTCCGAGGGCTTCGAAACCGTCATCACCAATCCGCCATACGGCGAACGGCTCCTCGACGTCCGCGCTGCAGAGGAGCTTTACAAAATAATGGGAGAGCGCTTCTGCCGCGAAAAGGGCAAGAGCTACACAATAATCACGCCCGACGACGATTTTGAAAAAATATTCGGCAGACGAGCCGACAAGCGCCGCAAGTTATATAACGGCACGCTCAAATGTCAGGTATACCAGTTTTTTAAGTGACGTTCACTGGTGAATTCAGACAAATAATTACATAATTTTTGGTAACAATAACAAAAATGCGATTAACTCATTGTAACCATTCAGAAAAATGCTAAATTATGTGAAAAAATCAATTAAATGCTTGACCATTTGACCTCGTTATATTATAATATTTAGTGAATAAAAAGACAAAACGGAAACATTTTTGTTACAAAAAGGGGAGAGCTATGGAAACCTCGGTACTTTGCAGACTTAATTCCGCAGTAGAAAAATACGGTGACAAAATCGCCTACAAGGATCCTGAAAACTCGCTGACCTTTAGTCAGTTCAATGATTTGACCAGATCAATCGGCACATATCTCGCGCGTCTTGTACCCGCGGGTGCGCCTGTAGTGGTTATGTCGGGCAGACACATCTTCACACCCGCCTGCTTCCTCGGCGTTGTCAGAGCAGGCTGCTTCTACGCGCCAATGGACGGCGACATGCCCGTGACCCGACTGAACCAGATTCTCGGCGTTATCAAGGCAGACTACATGCTCGTTGACAAAGCGCATCTCGATATTGCCCAGGGACTTGAGTTCCGCGGCACCATCGTTGTGATGGAGGATATTATCGATTACCCCGCTTCCGACGAGCTGCTTGAGCAGAGAGAAAAGACTCTCATCTGCACTTCTCCGCTCTATGTTATCTTCACATCCGGCTCAACAGGTGTGCCCAAGGGCGTTATCACCTCTCACCAGAGCCTGATGACCTATATCGACTCCGTAAGCAAGGTGCTCGATATCAACGACACTGACGTTCTCGGCAACCAGTCGCCGCTCGATTATATCGCCGCTATCAGAGATATTTATTTCCCGATCAGCCGCGGCGCTTCGACCTTTGTGATCCCGAAGAACGAGTTTGCGGTACCCACCGCGCTTTTCGAAACCCTCAACAGGGAGAAAATCACCGCCCTCTGCTGGAGTGTTGCGGGCGTAGAGCTTCCCGCGAAGCTCGGCGCGTTCGACGTGCTCAAGCCCGAATATCTCAAGAAGCTCTGCTTCTCGGGTTCGGTTATGCCCTGCAAGTACCTCAAAATCTGGCAGGAAAACCTTCCCGATGTACTCTATGTCAATCAGTACGGTCCCACCGAGGCGACAGCGTCATGCACCTACTACGTGGTCAAGGCGAAGGTGGACGACGACACCGTTCTGCCGATCGGAACTCCGTATGACAACTACAGAGTTACACTTCTCACCGAGGACAACAAGCCTGTTGCTACCGGTGAAACTGGTGAGATCTGTGTAAGCGGCCCCATACTCGCGCTCGGTTACTACGGCAACGCGGGCTACACCGAGAAGGCGTTTATCCAGAATCCGCTCAACCCCAACTACCGCGAGCTGATTTACCGCACAGGCGACCTCGGCAGCTTTGACGAGAACGGCATTCTGCACTTTCACGGCAGAATGGACAGACAGATCAAGCACCTCGGACACCGCATTGAGCTCGGTGAGATCGAGGAAGCCGCCCGCAAGATCGACGGCGTTGTCGATTGCTGCTCGCTCTACAATAAGCCGAAGGAGCACCTCTACCTGTTCTACACAGGCGACGCGACCTCCAAGGATATTGTACTCAGCTTCAGAAAGAACATGCCTGCATTCATGGTTCCCCGCAAGCTCGTCAACCTTGACAAGCTGCCCACCTTGCCCAACGGCAAGATCGATATGCAGACCTTAAAAACATATTTTAAATAATCATTTTAGAAGGAGAAATTGCTATGATGGATGAATTAATGGAAATCTTGGAAGAACTCAGACCCGACGTTGACTTTGCTAACGAAACAAAGCTTATCACCGACGGTATCCTCGATTCATTTGATATTGTTGCTCTCGTAGGCGAGCTCAACGATGCGTTTGATATCGAAATCAAGCCCAACAACCTCGTACCCGACAACTTCAACTCCGCAAAGGCTATGCTCGCGCTGATTGAAGAGCTCCAGGATGAATAATATGAACGAGAACAAACTCAGAGAAATCCTCTCACAGCTTGGAACGCCTTCCTACGTCTACGACCTCGACGCCTTCAACGCCCGCGCGGCGCTGATCCGCGAGCAGTTCGGCGACAAGGTAGGACTGTGCTTCTCTATCAAGGCTAACGCCTTTCTGCTCGGCAGACTGCCCGAAACCATTGACAAGATCGAGGTTTGCAGCCCGGGCGAGCTGACGATCTGCGAAAAAACAGGCGTTGATGTCAGCAAAATCATCTTCTCGGGCGTCAACAAGACGAAGGCTGACGTTGAACGCGCAGCCGACGACAATGTAGGCACCTTCACAGCCGAGAGCTTCCTGCATCTTCAGCTCATTAACGAAGCCGCGCTCAGCAGAGGCAAGGTTTTTCCCGTTCTGCTCCGTGTGACCGACGTAAAGGGCGGCACCCAGTTCGGTATGGAGGAGGGCGATGTGCTCGACCTTATCCGTAACCGCGCCGACTATGAGGGCGTTGAGATTGTGGGTATCCACTATTTCACAGGCACCCAGAAGCGCAAGGCTAAGCCTATCCTGCGCGAGCTCGACTATCTTGAGGAGCTTGTGCACAAGATCAAGGACGAGCTTGACTTCACCGTACAGCGCCTTGAATACGGCACCGGTCTTGCGGTCGATTACTTCGACGAAAACGCGGACGAGCTCGAAGCGGCACGTCTTGCCGACATCGCACCCCGTATCCGTGAAATCGGCGAAATCGCCGAGCTCACCGTAGAGATGGGCAGATTCTTTGCCGCACCCTGCGGTTACTACTTCACAAAGGTTATCGATGTCAAAACCTGCTACGGTGTGAACTATGCCATCGTTGACGGCGGTCTTAACCAGCTCAAATACGACGGACAGCTCCAGGGTATGCAGATTCCCGTTATTCTTCACCTCAAGGACAACGAAGCATCGGGCAGCGTAGCTCCGTGGACACTCTGCGGAAGCCTCTGCACCACCAACGACATTCTCGCCAGAGCGGCGGAGTTTGACTCCCTCGAAATCGGCGACACCCTCGTGTTCACCAGAACAGGCGCTTATTCCGCAATGGAGGGTATGGCGATATTCCTCAGCCGCGAGATGCCCGTTATCTCTGTCTATTCCGAGAAGGACGGTCTGACCGTTCTCCGCGAAAGACTCTATTCCGACGTATTCAACACCCCTTGAAAATAACCACGCTTGAGGCTGCCAAATCGGCAGCCCCAAGCTTGAGTTTTGTTTACGACACCCCTACATAGGAGATGTTAATTTGACCTATACATCATTAAACTTTATATTCTTTGTGTTGGCGACCGCGCTGGTGTATTTTGTACTTCCCTTCAAGAAGTACCGCTGGACAGTACTCCTCGCGGCGAGTATCTTTTTTTATTGCACCTGGAGCTACCAGCTCGGTGCATTCATGCTTTTCACGACTCTGAGCACATACCTGATAGCACTGTGGCTCAACAGGGTATCGGTTAAGTCCAAGGCTGTGCTCAAGGAGCACAAGAGCGAGTGGAGCCGCGACGACAAGAAGAAGTACAAGAACAAAACCAAGGTTCGAATGCGCCTGGTTATGACTCTCGCGTTGCTGCTCAACTTCGGCATTCTCGCGTTTCTGAAGTATTACAACTTCTTCGCGGGCAGCCTCAACGACATTCTCGGCGCGTTCAGCCTTGACTTCTCGGCGCCGAGCCTAAAGCTCATTCTGCCTCTTGGTATCTCGTTCTACACCTTCCAGTCGATGGGCTACATCGTCGATGTGTACCGCGAAAAGACCGCGCCGCAGAAGAACCCTCTCAAGCTGCTGCTCTTCGTTTCATTCTTCCCGCAGATCATTCAGGGACCTATCAGCATCTACGACCAGCTCGCGGTTCAGCTCTTTGAGGGACACGATTTTGATTTCACACGCTTCAAGCACGGCTGTGAGCTTATCATGTGGGGCTTCTTCAAGAAGCTCGTTATCGCCGACCGCGCTGTTATCGCAATCACCGCGGTAACTGCCGACTACAACAAGTTCGGCGGCACAACTCTGACATTTACTGTTTTGCTTTACGCTTTGCAGCTTTACGCCGACTTCTCGGGCGGTATTGATATTTCCCGAGGCGTCGCGCAGATATTCGGCGTCGATATGATCGACAACTTCAAGCGTCCGTACTTCTCGCGTTCAATCAACGAGTACTGGCGCCGTTGGCACATTTCACTTGGCGCATGGCTCAAGAACTATCTCTTCTATCCCGTGGCTATGTCTAACGCGTTCATCACCGCGAGCAAGAAGATGAAGGGTACGCGCTTCGGCAAGACCGCCGCAGGCGCTCATATCTCGAAGGTACTTCCCACCAGCGTAGCCTCGCTGATCGTATTCCTCGTTGTAGGTATATGGCACGGCGCGAGCTGGAAGTATGTTGCATTCGGTGCGTGGAACGGTATGATCATCATGGTCAGCATTCTTCTCGAGCCGCTGTTCATCAGTGCGAAGGACAAGCTGCACATCAAGGATACCAACATCCCGTTCATGCTTTTCCAGATGTTCCGCACCTTCCTGATCGTTCTCGTCGGCTACGTATTCGACGTTGCGCCCAGCTTCTCGCAGGCTATGCGCACCTTCTGGCTGTTCTTCACGAACCAGAACTTCAAGCTCGGCTACAGCCAGATAAGCGACCTCGGACTCGGCAAGAAGGATTATCTCGTCGTTCTTATCGGAGGTCTGATTATCTTCATCGCGAGCATAATTCAGGAGCGCGCCAAGAACGGCCTAGATATCCGTCACATGCTTGACCAAAAGCCGTTTATCCTTCGTTTTGCGCTGCTGTTTGTAGCCTTGATTTCGATTGTAGTATTCGGCATCTACGGCTCCGGCTACAGCGCCGCGGACTTCGTTTACGCCCAATTCTGACGGGACGGTTAAGCCCAGTGGGCAACAATATTTTTCGTAATTACTAAAGGTAAGTGTATTTATGAAAGCAAAGCTATATATCACAAGAGCAATAAAAATATCGGCGTTTATTCTGCTGTCGGCGTTGGTTATCGGCTTTTTGCAGGAGTACGTACTCTGTCACCACGACGCCAACCGAATGCGCCTTGACGCGTTTTACATCGAGGACAAGGATACGATCGACGTCGCGATGATTGGTTCGAGTGAGATGTACTCGGGCGTTTCACCTGCTCTGCTTTATGAAAAGTACGGCGTCACCAGCTTCCCGTATGCCACAGCCTCGAGCACGGCGGCTGCGATGAAAACGCAGATCAAGGAAGTTGGGCGCAACCAGTCTCCCAAACTGATCGTCATTGAAATCAACTGTTTCCTGTACGGCACAGACAACGAGGAGAAGGAGTCGAGTATCCGCAACTACATCGACAATGTTCCGCTCAACGGCAACAAGATCGAGTATATCGAAACGACTCCGGCTGTACGCGACCTCGGCAGACGCGAGTTCTATTTCCCGATTATCAAGTACCACGGAGTATGGAACGATTTCCCCGAGCCGTGGAACAAGATGACCTCGCGCTTTACCCAGGATATGCGCGGTTACACCTATCTCAGGGGCTACAAAACCACCGCGCAGAAGCTCAACGTAAACGAAAAGATTTACAATCCTACGCTGCCTGCCGACGAGACCCGCAACGACCTCGATCCGAGATACGAAGTGTTTCTGCGTGAGTTCCTCGATTACTGCAAGGAACAGAAGTATGATAACCTTCTCTTTGTACGCTTCCCGCATATCGTTAAGAAGGAAACATACAAACGCTTCACCCGCGGCAATGCGGCATTTGATATAATCAGCGAGTACGGCTTCAATTATATCAACTTCGAGCGCGATGAAAACGTGATGTCTTATACCGCCGACGATTACTACAACTACGACCACATGAATATTTACGGTTCGGTCAAGTTTACGGATTACTTCGGCAAGATCATCACAGAGAAATATAAGGTTCCCAAAACTGTTCTCGACGAGAAAAACACGGAGCAGTGGAACGAGTCGGTTGATTTCTGGCACAAGTTCTATGACTATACCGAGTACCGCTTTAAGCAGAACACCAAAAACAAAAAAATAGAGCTGTGGGAAACAAACGACCTTATCAATAAGGTTGAGGCTTACGCGGCTAAACAAAAATAATTGAAGGGCGCATTCAGCGCCCTTCTTGAATTTTAAATATGTAAGTTTTGTTTTTCAGCAGAATCAGCTTGTCGCTGATCTCACCCAACAGCTCAGCGTTTTTGTCATACCGCTTGTTTTGCTGTCCGGTGTAAATCAGCGTATGGCAGCTCAGAAGCTCCGCGTGGTACGACACATAATCCATGATGATATAATCCGCTGTCCGGTACTTTACGGGCAGCTTTTCTATATCTCCGTAATGGGGAACAAAGAGCAGGGTTCTGCTTTCAATCGTCAGGTACTGATATACAATACCGTCAATATTCATCACTTCGTCAACGGTACCGCTGTTAAGTACAAATGATATGCGGCTGTTCTCGGACAGCTCAAAGTCCGCGTCCTCGGATATTTCATCAGCGTATTTCTGATTGACAATTGTGTTTTTCAAGTCGAAGTGTTCCTCCAGCATCGTGAGATAAGAGGAATAGTTTACGCGGTTCGGGATTACCGCGTTATCAATAACGCTGTTGTATGCGTACAAATCATCGATAACATCGTCGTTGTAACGTCCGTTGCCGCCGCAGCACAGTATTGACAGGCTTCCGTCCTTGCTGACACCCGCGGTCAGTCCTCGATATGTTTGTTTGAGATAGATTTCCGTCGGGTGCGTGTCCGTCAGCACCTGCACTGACCAGCCCGTACCCAGAACGCACGCGGATATGAGGATAGAGGCGACGACGTATTTTTTCTTCGCGTGGATAAGATATCCGACAGCCACAAGCGCGCAGGTTACGCCCAGCCAGATGAAATAGTATAGCTTTTCTGTTTTTACGGAGGAGAACGGGATCGAAGCGACAAAGGAATTGATGTTCAGATGCGCGCCGCAGAGAACGTTCAGCAAAAGCGCGATCGGTTTCGCGAGAACAGAGATGAATGGGATAAAGTACAGCGCCAGCATAATTACCGACAGAATCAATATTAAGCTCGCAATCGGCGAGGTGATGATAGAAACGGGAACAACCAGCAGCGGAATCCGACCGATGAACAGAGTCAGAATCGGCATTACCCACAGCGCAGCCGAAACTGAAACAGCAATCAGGTTGACAATGAAATTCAATATCCATCGCAAAGGCTTTAACTTAACGGAACAGATGTGAAGCACCCGCGTAAGGAAACCGATGATTTTCGGCGCCCACAGGACAATTCCGAGTGTTGTGGAAAACGACATCAGCACGCCCAGATCACCGACGACGAACGGATTCGGCAGCGCCAGTATCAGAGCGGCAATACCAAGCGAGTTTATGCTGTCTACCTTTCGATGCACTACGTCGCCGCAGTAGGCGAGGATTACCATAATACCGGCTCTCATAACGGAACGCGTAAATCCCGTCACCGCGGAGAACCCGATGACGACGACAAGGAAAATAATTAACCTTGGCAGCCGCGATATTTTAGTCCGTTTCAGCAGGATATTTATTAGTCCGCAGAGTACGGAGAGGTGCATTCCCGATACGACAATCAGGAACGAGGTTCCAGTGCGCTGAAAGTCGTGCTTGTAGGTTTTTCTCAGACCGTACTTGTCGCCGAGTAAAATAGCCTTGCACAGAGCTCCGCTGTCGCGGTTCAACAGCTTTGTCAGCGCACTCTTACATTTCATTCTTACGTTAACGGCGAGGCTGTACAGAGAGAAGTGCTTTTCTCCTGTAGTTCTCAGCTCAAAGCTGTCGTCCTGAGACGCGCTGAGAAAACACCCCTTGCTGATCAAGTTCTCGCTTTCGTGCGCGGATACGAACAGCCTGCCCTCAACACAGTCGAATTCCTCAGCCTCAAAGTCGTTATAGACCGTGAGGTTGATTTTGACCTCTGCCTTTTCGCCGTTGATCTCCTCGGTTTGCAGCGGGATCACGATGATTTTGCTGCCTATGTTGATTTCATCGCAGATATAGCCTTTGAATGATATTTCTTTATCAGAATAATTATCGACAACGGGCTGATAGATATAATTCCTGTAAAGAAATATACTCACAACCGCCAAAGCCGCGGAAATGCCCGCGAGCAGCATGGTTTTTCCGGTTTCAAATCTTTTTACAGCCAGAACAATGCCGCAGCCTGTGATCACAAAGCCTGCTGCCAGCAGAAAAACAGCGGATTTTGGCAGAAAAAAGGCGACCGCCAGTACAGCCAGATAAGTTGATCCGATTGTACCGAACAGCCGCTTCATTGTTTTTCTCCGGGAATGGTTTAATTGTGGTGGTTCATTCTGTAGCAAAGGGTCATGAGCTTGTCGCTCAGGTGAACATTCTCGACCACGGTATCGCTGTATCGCGTGGTAATATCATAGTGACTGAAATTCCAGAAGCTCCTGATTCCGAGGGAATAGAGTTTATCCAGTACCGTTTCCACATTTTCCTTGGGGATACAGAGAATCGCGGTGTCGACCTGATTGCCGCTGCAATAAGCCTCAAGCTCGTCGTCGTGTCGGATAACTATCTCACCGATGGTCTGACCGACCTTTCTTTTATCGTTGTCAAAGCAGGCGACGAGTTCAAAGCCCAGCTTGTCAAAGCTGAGGTGGTTGGCAAGCGCGGAGCCGAAGTTGCCGACGCCGATGAGTATCGCCTTGTAGCCGTTATTCAGTCCGAGAATACCCTTGATTTCGTCCTTGAGCTGGCTGACGCTGTAGCCGTAGCCCTGCTG
>JAEEGI010013672.1_pt1 | contig 17190 bp, 12 predicted proteins | sample 8958751 | NCBI WGS metagenome assembly JAEEGI01 (sample SAMN16246545, study PRJNA631951) | gut metagenome | biome: gut microbiome; feature: rumen; material: KS-attached | host: Bos | place: Iran: Karaj | collected 2018-10
TTTATTTTGGTTTTTTTATATTTTATGAATTATTAAAATCTTTTTTATCTGTTTAGATATCTTGAAATTAATTTGTTCTAATTTTAAATTTTTTTTAATTCAAATAAATGAAAAGTTAATAAATAATAATTATTACTTTTTGATTTTCAATTATTCTTATATTATTATTTTTAAAGAGAGAAGCTTTAAATGAAAATATATTATCAATTTAATCAAGTGTAATCTTATTTCATATCTTTCAATTAATAATTATATAATAATTATATCCCAAATAATTTTTATATTAAATTTAATGATAAAAGTATGAAAAATTAATTTAAAATAATAATTTAAATATTTATTAGATTAAAAAATTATGATTTTTATAATTAAAAAATTTATTATTATTTAATTACTGATTTATAATTGACATTTTTGGTTCAGACATTATTTTTTTCTTATTTTTTTCTTTTTCAATTTCATTTTTCATTATTGGAATTGAATTAAAACAATATGTGTTTAAATTTTTAATATGTAAATCTGATTTTAGTCTATTACTTTTTTCAACAAAGGCTTTTCTTAAATAAGTATCATTTAGAAAATTCTGTGTTTGATTAAATCGATTACTTATAACATTTAAATTTGTTTTAAAAACTCCTTCTCCAATATTACATGAAGAATTAAAATTTAAATTAACAATAGGCAATAAATATTTCATAATTAAAACTAATAAACTATATTTTTCTTCATTTGAAAAAATATTAAAATCACATTTTTTAATATCTTCAATATGAATATAAAAATTTTGATTTTCTTTAATTTCAACATCTTTAAAAAATCTATTAAGACAATCTTCAAAGAAATTAAATAAACCACTATATTTATTCTCATAACATAAAACCTTATAACATACTTTAGATAATTGATTTTTTAATTTTTCAATTTCTTTCTTTTTTTCTTCAATAGTCTTTTCAAGATTATTAATTTTTTTTTCTTGTCCTGAAAGAAAATTTGAATTTGATTCACTATAAATTGAATAAGATTTATTTGGAGTTAAAAAACTCATTAATTTACTATTTAATTGACTTTTTTCTATATTTTTCTTTAATGTATTTATTGAATATTTTTTATTTTTATCATAATCAATACTAAAATTTTGACTTTGAGAATGTTTTCTTAATTTATTTGCTAATTTCATTTCAACATTTTTATGTATTTGTAATTCATTTTCTAAAGCCAATATTTTATCTTTTAATATCTTATTATTTTTTTCTAATTCTTCAATTTTTTCAGATTGATATTCAATTTTCATAATTAATTCATTATTTTGTAATACAAGTAATTTGCTATTTACATCCATATATTCTACATTTAATTTAGTTACATTTTTTTGTGTTTCTTTTAAATTTTCAATCATTCTCTTTTTTAATTTTGAATATTTTATTTGATTTATAACTTCTTGATTACGTAACATATTTTCATTTTCAAGTTTTAATTTTTCATTTTTTTCTTTCAAAGATTTTATTTCTTCTTTATTTATACTATTTTCTAAATCAATATGATTCATTATTTCTCTTCTTTGATTAAAGATTTCCATATTATTTCTATGTTTTAATTGTTCTTTTTCTTTTTCTAATTTAATATCTTCAATTTGTTTTTCTAATTTTTTTTGTTCTTTATATTGTTTTTCTAATGAATTAATATTTTCTTCTTGTAAATTCTTTATTTTATTTTCAGCATTTAATAATTGAATTTCTGCATAACTGCTTGCAGCATTTCTTATTTTTAATTCAGAATTTTCTTTTTTTAAATTATTAATTTTATTTAATAATTTTAATAAACTATCTTTTAATTGTTTTGGAGTACCATATTTTAATAATTTTTGATATTGAATTGGAATTAAATTTTCATTTAATAAAAATGGTAATGAACTTGGATTTGGTGAAAGTGACATTTTTAATTGTTATTTAAAACAAATCATTTTTATTTTTTTTTAATTTAAAATAAAAAACTAAAATTTAATTTATGGTATTTTAAAAGTAGGATGATCGTGTGTTGCTACACATTTACTACACAAATAGACATCTTCTTCTACTGCACATTTATATAAAAACCCTGTTATTAACTCTTGACCACATTCAATACATTCTTCATAATGAACATTATTATTTGGTCTAAAAATATTTAAACGATCATTAACATCTCCATTTATTAATGATGCTTTTAAACATTTACCAAATTCAGTAAATTCTTTTTCTACAATATTGTCAATAAGATCATTGAAATTTGGAAGTTCTTCTTTTTCTTCTTCTTCTTCTTCTTCTTCTTCCTCTTTTTTCTTTTTTTCCTTTTTTTCTTCTGTTGATTTTTTTTGTTTAATAAAGATGGTTCTATCTTTTAAATCTATATTATCAAAATATTTTAAAGCTTTTAAATAGTTGTCTTGGTTTTTGATTTCTGATTCTTTATTTTGATTGTGGTAACATATATAATAATCATTAATATCTATTGAACATTCTATTAAAGAAAAATCATCTTTAATTAAATTCTTTAATTCTTCATAATTATTTGGTAAATAAATATTCAAGTCATCAACACCATTGAAGTTTAAATTTCCTTTTTTTTTTTTTTTGGTATTCGTTTTAACTTGAGATGGTAAAGGTTCTGTTTTTATAGTATTTGTTTCATAATCTGGCATTGATACATCTTGTTCATCATCATTACTCATTTTATTTTATGATTTGATAAAAAAGTTAAAAAAAGAAAGCAATTAAAAATTAATAATAATAATTATTTAATTAAAAAAATAATATTTTTCTATGTTAATAGTTGAACAAGATAAAAAAATAGAAGAAAATAAAAAAGAAGAAGATAATAAAATAGAAGAAAATAAAAAAGAAGAAGATAATAAAATGGTAGAAAATAACAAAGAAGAGGATAAAACAGAAGAAAATAAAAAAGAAGAGGATAAAACAATAGTAGAAAATAAAAAAGAAGAGGATAAAACAATAATAGAAAATAAAAAAGAAGAGGATAAAACAATAATAGAAAATAAAAAAGAAGAGGATAATAAAATAGTAGAAAATAAAATAGAAGATAATAAAATAGAAGAGGATGATAAATTAGAAGAGAAAAAATCACTAAAAAAAGAATTATCAGAAATAGAAAAAGTAAAAAACCTAGAAGAAAAAATATCAGAAGAACTAGAAAAAAAGGAAGAAGAAATTAAAATTCCGATAAATTCATCAATTTCAAATCCTGAATGTGAGAATTTAAATATGGAAACCTCGAACTTAGTATCATCATTATCACTAAAAGTAAATAACATTGAATATCAATCAGAAGATCAAACAACAACAAAATCAGATAATAAAACAAAAACTCAAAAATCAAGTTCAACATACGGCCCATTTTTAGGTCAAATAATGTCAACAATAAAAGAAATATGTAGAAAATCATTTTTAAGTGGTGAACCTCGTTTAATCGAACCATTATATTTATGTATATTTCAAATAAATCAAGAAAATGTAGGAAAAATTCATAGTGTTGTTTCAAAAAGAAGAGGTGAAATTATTAATGAAATTCCAAGTGATGAAAATATTAAATGTACTATTGAAGCAATTGTTCCTGTTGCTGAAAGTTTTGGCTTCGTTGAAGAAATTAGGAAAAAAAGTTCTGGACTTGCTAATCCTATGTTAAGGTTTTTCAAATGGAAAATTATTGATGTTGATCCTTTTGATATTCCTAGTGAAGAAGATATTATCAATTTTGGAGTTAATGTTGATTCTCCTAATATTGCTAAAGCTTATATTAATAAAATTAGGCAAAGAAAAGGTCTTGTAACTGATGAAAAAATCGTTAAAGGAGCTGATAAACAAAAAAATTTGGCTAAGAAAAGATAAAGACTTTTTTTTCTTTTTTTGTTATATATTTGATTTATTTTATTGATCGAGTTTATTAGTTTAATTATTATAAAATATATAAATTTATTGTTTTTTTATTATTGTTTTTTTTTAATTTTAGGGTATTAATTTTATATTAACTGAAAATTAAAAAAGTAAAAAAAGTTTATTTTCAATCAGAGTTAAGATTAATAGTTATTCCCATCAAAATAATCTAGTTAAATATCCTCAAAATATAATAAAAAATGAATGAGAAGGGAATTTTCAGATTGAAAATTGTAAAGTTTTTATAATAATTTAATAATTCTTCTTGTATTTTGCTTTTCTCTTCTTTCTCTTTTAAAAATTATAAAATATATATTTATACTTTCTTTATTATATTATCATGATATAATAATTCAATATTCCATAATGTTTTTCTTTAATATTTTATATATTTTTTAAAAAACCCTTTCTTTCTAAATAATTCTCTGTAAAGCAATTTGTGATTTAATAGATAAATATAAATATTTTTTTTATAATTATTTATATTTAATCATTAAAAATACTTAAAATGTTAACAAAAGAAATTTTACTTAAAAAAAATCCTAAATATAAAAATATTGAAGAAATTCAAAATTTAAATTTATGGGGATGTGATTTAGAAAATATTTCTATTTTAAGTCAATGTAAAAAATTAGAAATTTTATCTCTTTCTTTAAATAATATTTCAAAATTATCTCCTTTAACAAAATGTGTGAATTTAAGAGAGTTATATTTAAGAAAAAATAATATTTCTTCTCTTTCTCAAATTGATTATTTAAAGAACTTATATAATTTAAGGATTTTATGGTTAGATGAAAATCCAATTTCAAATTTAGAAAATTACAAAGATTATATTATTAATAATTTACCTCAGTTAATTAAATTAGATAATGTTCCAATCATTAAAAATAGAAATTTAAAAAGAAATCAATCTTCAAAGAAAATTATTAGAAGAAATACTAAATTAAATGATAAAAAGTTTATTTTAAGAAGAGTTAACTCTAATGAACCTAGTAAATTTAATTTATTAATTTCTGGACAAAAAAGAGATCAAAGTTCAAATGAGAATTTTTCCTTTTTAAAATTTAATAATATTGTTTCTAATGACTCATCTAATAATTTAACTGAGTTAATGAGACAAAATTTGGAAAAAAGAAATAATAATAAAATTGGATTTAAAAAGTTAAAATTAAGAATTGTTCCAAAAGAAATAAAACAAGGAAATAAACATATAAATAAAATTATTATTAAAAATATTTATAATAATAAAGAACCTATACAATTAAAAATTCCTATGAGTCAAAATAATTCTCATCAAAATATTTTTAGAACTAAATCAATAGATAAAAGTTTAATGGTATCATGTGATGTTTCTACTTTAAATAATGAAGAAAATATAAAAAAAAAGAAAATGAATTTATTAGAAAAAGGGATTAAATTAATAAATAAAATGAATATTAAAGATTTATTTATTCTCAAACAAAGAATAGAAGAAAAATTAGAAAATAACCTCAAATTTAAGAATAATTGAAATTTTTAATTTTTTCTATATTTTTTAATTATAAATATAATTTTATTTAAAAGATAATTAATATCAAATATAAAAATAAATTATATATTAAAGAATAAAAATGTCTTGTTGTTATAATGATATTGTCACATGGAAAGATCAAAAGAAAACATTATTATTTTTAGCAATTTTAAATTGTACTTATTTAACTGCATTATATTTTAAAACTTCTTTAATTTCTTTATTCCTTCAAATGTTCTTTTTCAATGCATTTTTTGCAATAATTAAAAAAGAATTAAATTTAAATATAAATTTATGTAAAAGTAATTGTGAAAGTACTTCAGAAAAAGAAAGTATAGAAAAATTATATGTTAAAATTTATGATGAATCAAATAAATATTTAGATAAATTAAGAAATATAATTTTATTAAATGACTTCGAAGGTTTAATTAAACTTGTTATTTGTCTTTTATTTTTAATTGCTGTTGGAGATTGTTTTTCAACTCTATCTATTTTAGTTTTAGGAATTGATATTTATATTCTTATTCAATATAAAGTAATTGATGAGAAAATTAAAGAATCATATAATTTAGTAAGTGATAATTTCCAAAAATATGTTGTTGATGATATTCCAAAATATGATGAGCATAAAATAGAAAAAGTAGATTAAAAATAAATAAATTTATTTAATTTATCTAACAAAACAAGATATAAAATCAAAATAAAAGAATATATTTAAATATTAAATAAAATAGTATTTTAAAATAATTATTTTTAAAAAAGTATTATATATTAATTATGACCTCAAATAATATTAAAGCAGATGCTCGTGTTGTTCAAGCAGTAAGAACATTAAAAGAACATCCACAATCAAAAGATAAAAAAATATTAAATAATAATTCAGATAAATCAACTTCAGGTGATTCAAAAGATGATAAAAAAGAAGATAAAAAAAATTCTGTTATAAAAAAAAAACTATCAACAAAAATATCAATTGATGGAGCAGAAAATTTACACAATAATTTAAGTAAAGATAAAAATAATAATAAAATAAATAATAATAATAAAGATATTTTAAATTTAAAAGGAAGATTAAGTCAATCAATAAATGTTCCTATAAATAATAATTTAAACTTTAACAGTCCTTTAAAAAATTCAAACTTATATTCTTCAATTAATCTTCCTAATGGAATTAAAAAAGGAAAATCTAAATATATTCAAAGTTTATTAAATGATATGTCTATTAAGAAATATAAACAAACTTGTATTTCTTTTTTAAAAGAAGATAATTTTATCAAACAATTATATGAAGAAAATGGTTTTGAAAAAACCAATTTTTCATATGATAATTTTATTGAAAAATATTTTTTTTCTAGTAAATTATTTATGTTTAAATTAGAAATAACTTTAATGAGTGAAGATAATTTAACTAAAAAAAATGTGAAAGAAAAGTTTTTTAAAAAAGAAATTTTAAATTTTTTACAAAAAATGAAAAGTGATAAAGAAATCATAAATAAAAAAAGCAATTTAAAAGTAACTTTTGATAACCATTTTAATTTTATTAAAAACTTCGATTTATTTCAATAAATATTAGAATATATTTTATAAATATAATATTAATATGTCAAAATAAAATTCATACTAATTTTTTAAAACAAAAAAAAACAATAATAAAGAAAAAAATGTAAAAAATATAAACCTCAAAAAAAACTTAAAAGAAAAAAAAATAATAATAAAATAAAAAAATATAAAAAAGCAAATTTATTTCTTAGTCCTAAATCTATTTTCATATAGAAAAGCATTATGTTTAGGAAATCCAAATTCTCCAAACGTGCTTTTCTTAATATTAAAAGGAGGTTTATCCATTAAAATCTGTGGTAAAAATTTATTAATTTTTTCATATTTACTAGGTCTATATACATAATCATTGAATTTTTCTTTATGTTTATTAAGGAAAATTCTATATTCTTTAGTAGTACCTTTAACATTATCATCATAACCAAAATCTTTTCCAATTAAATCATTTTTAATTGCTTTACTAACTGGATATCTTTCATATGATCTTACTGGCATTGTTACTCTTGATTGTTCCCATTGACCTAAAATTTTTCCTCTTAATGGAACTAAAGGCATAAATTCTCCATTACAATATCCTGGGTCTTTCCATACTTTCTTGTATTTCACTTCTTTAAATAATTCTTCTTTTGATTTTTTTTCTGGAATGTAATTTTTTTTAAACTATATTTTTTATTTTATTTTTTTTTTTTTTTACTATTTCTTTTAATTCTGCTGGAGTCATGTTCTTTATGTTTTCATATAAATTTTTTGGATCCTTTTTTGTTAAGTAGTATTTTTCTATTTCTCGTATTTCCCAATCCATTTTTTTTTATAATTTTTTAAAGAATAACTGTTTTATTAATTTTTTTTTAAAAATTAATCATTTAATATTTAAAAAAAAGAATCATAAATTTGTATTAAATAACTTCAATTTAAAAAACAATAAACATTTGAAAAAAATTATTTGAAAAATAATTATATAGATTTAAAAATATGGAAGATCCAAAAAATATAAATTTAAAACAAACACATTTTTCTCATGCATCATCAATAAAAAATCAATGTGTATCATGTGAAAATGAATTTAAATTTAAAGCATTATATTTAGCTAAATGTGCACATGAAATTAAAAATATATTAATTTCTATTTCAAGCTTTATAGAAAATAATAGTATAGTAATAAAACAACAGAATTCATCATTTAATGAAGAAGAAAATATTAATTTTTTAAAATCTTTATGTGATTTTGGAATGAATTTAATTTTTGAAATAAATAAATTTGCTAAAAAAGAATCTGGATTTAAAACAGAAAAAAATGAAGATTTTAATTTAATAAACTGTTTAAAATTTTGTTTAAGAATATTTCAATCAAGATGTATTTTTGAAAAGAAGAAAATAGAAATAAAATCAGATTTTAAAATATCAAATAAAAAAAAAATAAATTCAATAAATGAAATAAAATTAAAACAAGTGATAATCAATTTATTATCAAATTCATATAAATTTACAATTAAAGGTTTTATTAAATTATCAGTTAAAGAAATAAATGAAAAAATAAGAATTTCAGTTTCTGATTCTGGAGTTGGATTTAATAAAGATGAAATAGATAAAATTTGTAATCCTTTTATGGTAATTAATAGAAATCAACATTTAAATAAATTTGGTTCTGGATTAGGATTAAGTATAATCAAAGAAATTTTAGAAGAAAATAATTCTTTTTTACATATTAAAAGTAAAAAAGGAGAAGGCTCTGAATTTTATTTTGATTTAAATGATACTGATAATAATATATTTGATCCTTTTTCTTTCTTTGATAATTCCATTAAAGAAATTATTAAAGATATTAATTCTGGAAAAAAAGATAATTTTAAAAAAGATAATAATGATAATAATGATGAAGTATATAAAAAAAAAAGTTATAAACATTCAAAGAAAAAATCTTCTAAAAGTATTCTTCAAGAAGGTTTTAAAAGAAGAAGTTCATTATTAATAAGAAAAATTTCAAATGATAATTTAGGTAATCTTGATATAGCAAATATTGCAAATAATAATAATAATAATCTTATATTAAATAATAATTTATTATCATATAATAATTTAGACCAAGGAAGTAATTTAACAAGAAGTATGTGTGTAATAGGAGAAACAGAAATAAAGAAGAATAGAGAATTTTTATTTACAAGAACAAATAAATTTAGAATATTAATTTGTGATGATGACAATTTAAGTTCTTTATCAACTCGAAATATTATAATTAAATATTATAAAAATCAAAATAAAGAAACTTCATTACCAGAAATTTATTTTGCTCAAAATGGAATTGAATGTTTATATTCAGTTTATACTTCTTTTATTAGAGATGATCCAATAGATTTAGTATTAATTGATAAAAATATGCCTTTTATTGATGGAGTTACTACAAGTACATTAATCAAAAATGTAATTGAATTAAGTGATATTAAAATTTATATTCTAAGTAGTGAAAATGTAGATTTAGAAGATTGTAAAGTTGATGGTTATTATGATAAACCTATCACTAATGAAGCTTTAAATCAAATTCTTAGTGAGAAAAAAGAATTATAAAAAATAAGTAATTTAGACATGTGTCTTTAAATTTTTTTATAATTAATGATATTATATTTTTTGTCCTGAATCTATTAACTATTTATTATATTTATGGTAAATTATTATAATATTCAATTTATATATTTTTATATATCATTTAAATTTTTTTATTTGAGTAGTTGTAAATATTTAAAAAAATTGGTTTTCAATCAAATAATAATGATAAACAAATAACTTTTATTTTTCATAATGACAAAAAAAATAAGAAATATATAAATGAATTTTACTTTAACTTATTATTCAAAGAAATAAATATTAATTATATAAATTTTTATGTGGAAGAGACATTTTTGTATTTTTTCTTTGTAATTCATTTGATTGCTTCATTTTTTGAGTATAAGTTTGAGTTCTTTCTATTTTATCACATAAAGTTCCTATTATATAATATGTTGTAAATAATTTTTCTTCTGATAATACTTTCATTCTAGTAGATATTACTTGTTGAATTAAAGCATTTTTTTTTAAATGAAATTTATTTTTTAATATAGAACAACAATTAATATTTAATTTTGTGTTTAATGATTTTTTGGAAGTTAGATTCAATTTTGAAAGATTAGTATCCAGCACAAAATTATTATAATTAGAATTAAAATTTAAATTATTATTAAGAATTATATTTATATTGTTTTCAGGAGTTTGACTATTATTATTTATAATAGGACCAGGGGAATTAATTATTTTAGTTAAATTCATACTAATTAAACCTTTAGTACTTTTTCTTCCAAATTTTTCTGTTTTTTTATCAATATCAATAGATAAATCTTGAATTAAAGTTACTTCATAAATACTATAATTTATAAAATATCCTATAATCATTATTAATTTTGTTAAACCACTTATACTTGCACAAATATCTTGAACTTTTTGATAAGTTCTATCATAAATTCCCATTTGATTTTCCATCCAAAAATAAAATGAACCATATATTCCTGTATCTTCTTGACTAATTGTTAATTTTTCATTAACATCAAAATTAAAGAATTTTAATTTTTCTTTTTTATTAAAAATTAATCCAGTATGTGATATTAATTCTAAAGGCTTTAAATTTAAATGATTTATAGTAAATGAAGATAAAACTATTTGATTTCTAATTTTATTATAAAATTTAATTAAAGGATAATGATAATTAGTAACATCAATATAAGAATCAATAAAATAAATAGAAAAACTTAAAGTTCTAAGAGCATATAAATCACTTGAATTAGAATCATAACAATTTGTTTTATTTAATTCAGAATGATTTTGACATCTTAATAAAAAAATTCCATAAGTATTACCATTTAAATTACTATTCCCATGTTTTAAAATAGGATAAATAAAGTTATTATCTTGTTTATTAATTATATTTTTTGAAGTAGCATTATAAAATTTATCAATACATAAACCTTTAGAATAAGAAACATTATATTCATTTAAATATTTTTTTAAATTATCAATATCAGTGTCTGAACAAGGAGAATAAATCCAATGATCAATATTAATTTCAGAATTATTTTGCAAAAAAATATTATATTCTTCATTAACACCTATAATTGAAAAAGTCCTATTATTATAATCTAAATTAACTTGTTCTCCTATTACAATAAAATGGAAAATTCCAGATGAATTAAAAGGGAAATAACCTATGTCTGATACAAATTTATTATAAAAATAAGAAGTTGGATTCATTTTCAGTAAAAAATCAAGAGAAAAAATTATTGAGAAAATTATTATTATCATATATGCTATTATTGTTAATAATCCTGATAAAGATGAAGAATGACGATCTTGGTTTCTGTAATATAATGTTATTGGAGGGGATAAAATATCACAATATTTTAACATGTTTTTTTTACAATTTTTTAATTTATATTAATTCATTTAGATATAAGATAATTGTTATATATAATATTTTTATTTTTTTCAATAATGATTTATAATAAAATTTTATAATTTAAATTGAGTATACTTTTTTTAAATTGTTTAATAAAAACCTTCTAATATAAAAAGGTTTTACTTAATATTAATTAATATATTATATTATTTCAAAAAAATACAATAAAATATAAATTATGTCTTTTAATATTGAAAATATTGAAAAAGAAAATATTAAAGTTTTAATATTATATAGGTCTTTATATATTCTCAAAAAAAAATTTGAAATTTATCATAATGGAATTGAAGAAATATATAATTCAAATAAAACCAATAAATACTTTATTTCTTTGGACAATTTATCAAATATTTTAAAAAAAATTTTGATAGTATCAAATTGTTTAATAATATACTTTAAAGATTACAATGAATTAATTGACAACAGTTTTATATTAAATTTAAATGTTGAAAATTCAATGAATATAATAAATTCAATTTGTGAATATATAAAAAATAATTTAGAAAAATACAATAAATTATATTTCGAAAAAAGATTAAAAAAAAGTATAGATAATTATGAATTAAAAGATAAAGGAAATAAAGATAATGAAGAAAATATTAAAGAAGAAAATAAAAAAAAAGAAAATAATAAAGATAATGAAGAAAATATAAATGAAGAAAATATAAAAGAAGAAAATAAAGAAAAAGAAGAAAAGAAAGATGATGAAGAAAATATAAATGAAGAAAATAAAGATGATGAAGAAAATATAAATGAAGAAAATAAAGATAATGAAGAAAACAAAGAAGGAGAAGAAAAAAATAAAGAAAGTGAAAATAATGAAAATAAAAAAGAAGAAGAAAATGAACAAAATGATGATAATATAAATGAAGAAAATAAAGAAGAAGAAGAAAAAGAAAATAAGGACAATAAAGATAATGATAATAAAAATGATGAAGAAGAAGAATTAAAAAATTTAGAAAAAAATATTTCAAATTTAAATTTATATCCTCAATTAATTCCTTTAATTATTGCAGACTTTATTCAAGATAAAGAGAATATTGCAATTATTTCAAGTAATAATGAATTAAATCCAGAATTGAAAAATTTATTTGATGAAGATTTATCAAAAAAAATATTTAAAATGAATCATATAATTTATCAAAATAATATTAATGCAAAAATTAAAAATTATTTATTAGAAGAAATGAATATTAAACAACAAATTAATTTTTATAAAGATATTTGTTTTAATAAACATCAATTTGGACAAAATAAAGAAAATTATTTAAAAATAATAGATAAATTATATTCACAAAAAAATTTTATTAAATCAAAAATAATTTCTTTAAGAAATCAAAATTTTGTAAATAATAATAAATTAGAAACATTAAAAGATAATTATACATTGTCTTCAATTAATTTAAATAATAATAATATTAAAAAAATTAATCTTAAAAAAAAAATAAAAAGTAAAAAAGAAGAAATTAGAGAAAATAATATAAAAACAATTTTTACTTTTTATTGTAAACAACATGGATTTTATGGTTCAAATCCTAGTTTTGATCTTTATAAAAATTCTGAAGAAAATTTAAGCATTTCTGATTTTATTAAATTTTGTAATGATTTTAAAATTAATGTTAAATTAACAACAATTAATCAAATATTTAAAACTTCTTCTGAAATTTATGGTAAAGAACTTAATTTAAATAATTTTTATACTTGTTTAAAAAAATTATCAATTGCTATTAATAATGAAAAAATTGAGAAAATTAAAGAAAAAATTAATTCATTGGAAAATAAAATTAAAAAGTTATCAAATAATAATGTTAATCAAAATATGAAAAATTTAAAAAAATTAAAAAAGAAATCAAAACCAAAAAATGAAATAAAATTAACAATTAAAGCATTAGAACAACAAGATAAGGATAATATGAATGAAGATGAAATAATAAAAGAAATAGAAAAATTAAAAGAAGAAGAAAATTTATTAAATATAAAAACTGAAAATGAACTTTTAGAAGAATTATATAAATATATAAATATTGATAATCAATTAATATTTGAAAAAAAATTAATTGGATATAATCCTTATATGAAAATAATTAAAAATAAAATATCAAAAAATCAAAAATTTCCAAAAATAAAAAGTCAAAGTTATTCTCCTTCAACTTTTAGTTCTATATTAAAAAATTTTGTTTTTAAAAGAGAAAAAAAAATTCAAAATATAAAAGAAAAAGAAAAGGAAAATTTATATTATATTCATTTAAATAATTTAAGAGAAAAAAATGAAATTTTAAAAAATCATTTATTTTTAAAAGTAAAACAGAATTATGAAAGACTGTTTTCTAAACAAAATAATATTAAAAAGGGTAGAATTTATAATATTAATTGGGAACAAATTTCAAATAATGATTGTAGTTCTTTTTTATTTAATGAAAATAAAAAAATCATGTTTCATCAATTTAATCAATATATGAATATGAATGATGTTTTTAATTTTGCAAAAGATAATACTACTTTAGATTATGAAGATAAGGAATTAATAAAATTCTTTGAAAAAAAAGATTAATTATAAAGATATAAATAAATAATTTTTTTAGAATTTGTAAAATATATTAAATATTAATATTTGAAAATATAAAAATTGTTTTTAATAGTTTAAAAATATATAATCAATTAAAAAATTAATTAATTGCTACTATTACGTAATGTAAAAACTAAAGAAAAAGATAAAAAACTATATTTATAAACAAAAAATAATTATTATTTATATAACAAACATGAGATACATTTTAATCCCAATTCTACTTATATCAATATTATCAAAAGAAATAGATTTATCAAACGAAAAAAATCGTAATTCTGATTTTTTAAAACTTTTATCATCACAAACAAGAAATTTAAAAGAAAATATAGAAGAAGAAGTTTCAGAAGATATGTGTGCTAAAAGACTAAATCCATTTGATCCAAATATGTTTTATTTCCTTCCAGCTTTTAAAGCTAAATTAAAAAAAGAAGGAGATGAAGAAATATTTAAAACAGGATGTTTTAATAAAAATGTAGCAAAATTAAATAAAATATCAAAAGAAGAATTAACAATAGAATTAGAACTATCCGAGAAAAAATCATTATTTTGTAATGATATATTAATAATCCATACATCAAATATAAATTACCTTCAAGCAAATTTCTTATCTGGAAAACATTTAATAACATTAAAAAATTTAAATGAAAATGACATAGATGAAATAAGATTAAATGGTATAAAAATATTAGGTTTTTGTCAGGGTTTTATAGGAACAATAAGATCATTAATTTATTCATTAACAGGATTCGTAGGAGGATTAGGTTATGATCCAGATGCCAAAATTCCATTATTTAGACCAAAAGTTCCAGAATATATGATAAAAACAAATTTAGAAACTTTAAAATTATATAATAATTATACTCCTGAAGAAAGAGAAGATATATTAATAAATTTAAATGAAAGTTTAATTCATACAGGAGATTTTATTGGTATTTCTAGATTAGATGGTGTTGATCCTATGATAATGTTAGGTACTGGTTCTCATATTGGACATACTTGTGTTTGTGCTTGGATTAATGGAGAATTATATGTTTTAGAAAGTCAAGATGGATGGTATTGGCCTTATCATGGTATTCAAAAAAATAAATTTAAAGAATGGGTTCGTTTAGCTCATATTGCTGATTTCAATGTCGTTATTCTTCCTCTTAGTGAAGAATCCAGAAAAAAATTCAATGAAACTAAAGCTGTTGAATGGTATTTAAATGGGATTGAAGGATTAAATTATGGATACCATAATTTCATTTTTTCTTGGTTAGATACTACTGATAGTAATTTTCCTTTTGTTATGAAACATGAACATGTTGAATTTTTATTTTCAATAATTGAAAAAATTTATAAACCTATTTCAGATAAAATTATAGGTGAAGGAGTGAATCATAGAGTAGGAACAAAAGGAAAAACTTTACCAGAAGTAATTGCAGAAGGAGCAAGACAAGGAAAAACTTTTGAGGAAATTTTAGCAATGCCTGAAATTGAAGGATGGGAATATTCTGATGGATTAAATTATGTTTGTTCTTGTTTTGTCACTGCTTTTTATAAACATGGTGGATTGTTTGAAGGATTAGATATTTTACCTAATGAATTTACTCCTAAAGATGTTTATCAACTTGATATTTTTGATAAAGAATTTAAAAGACCTCAAGAATGCATTGATGCTGATCCTAATTTACCTTATTGCCAAATTATGGGAAAATTTAGAGTAGATTTACCTGGATATTCTACTATTAAACCTTATAGTCATATGAATGAAAAATGCCCTTCTGTTGCACCTGAGTTTATTAGACCTGATGGATGCTAAATAATATTTAATTGTTAATTTTTATATTTTTTTTTAGTAAATAAATTTATTATTTTCAGTAGGAATTTAAAAAAAGAAAATCTTTTTTTATATAATTATTATTTATTTTATTTAACTTAATGAATTAAAATATATAAAATAGACCACAAAAAAAAAACATTTAAAAAAATGTTTTTTATTAAAGTGTTTTAACCATATAAGGACCTTCAAGCCAGAATCCCAACTTCGCATAATAACTTCTAGTTCCAACTCCAGCAATTACAGCTAATTTTTTACTAAAATGTTCTTCTTTTGCAATTCTTTCAGCTTCTTCCATAAGCATAGTTCCATAACCTTGATGTTGAAATTTAGTAGGATCTCTTGAATGAACAGGAACAACACTCCCATAAACATGTAATTCTCTAACTATAGAACATTCTCCTTTTAATTCAGGTCTAAATGTACTAGAACTACATTTTCTTAATCTAAGTAAACCAATTAAAATGTCTTGTTTAGGATCTTCATAAGAAAGAAAAGTTTCCCATCCTTCATTAGCGAAATAATCTCTTCTGATTAATTCAATATTTTCTGGTTTTACTTTATTATGAATTTCCTGAATTCCAACTTCTCTTGATCTTACATCTCGACATACTAAATTTAAATCTTTCATTCTTTTAAGTGATAAATCTCTTAAATTTCCATTTTCTACTCCTGAAGTTACTAAAGGCATTGGAATATCTCTTTGAACACGATAAACACGAACCCAAGGAGGTACAATTGACATAATTTTAGCAATTAAATCAACAAGGAATGAAGGTGGATAATTTCTATATTTTCCTTTTTTCCATAATTCATATAATCCAGTTCCTCTTATTACTAAAGTAGGATAAATTTTTAAACCATCAGTTCTAAATTGTGGATTATCAAAAAATTCTTTAAAACTTTCAATATCTCTATCATAACCCATATTAGGTAAATCTGGCATCATATGAACAACCATTTTAAATCCAGCATCTTTTGATATTTTAAAGCAAGTTTTAACACTTTCAACTGTATGTCCTCTATTTGTATCTCTAGCAACATCTTCGAAAATACTTTGAACACCTACTTCTAATCTTGTACATCCATATGATAATAAATCACTTATATGTTGTCTTTGACAATAATCAGGACGAGTTTCAATAGTAATTCCAATACATTTACTTTTACTTTGTTCACTATATTTCACTGCTTCAATATGATTTTTAGAACAATGACCACTTAAAGCATCATGTAAATTCCTAATGAAATAATCTCTATATTCACTATTTAAACTCATGAAAGTTCCTCCCATAATAACGAATTCAACTTTATCACAATCATGTCCTAATTTCT
>JAEEGI010013673.1_pt1 | contig 17189 bp, 13 predicted proteins | sample 8958751 | NCBI WGS metagenome assembly JAEEGI01 (sample SAMN16246545, study PRJNA631951) | gut metagenome | biome: gut microbiome; feature: rumen; material: KS-attached | host: Bos | place: Iran: Karaj | collected 2018-10
GGCGTCGAATATTGGAACGGTTCTGGTTATGTGAATGATGAAGGCCGTATCTACCTCCAGGATCCCGATCTCAAAATCATCCCTTAGGGTCATGTCACAAAAGGGTCAGGACACTTTGTGAGAAGGGCACCTGGGGTGAGATCAGGATACTTTGATTTGTTCCCCCATCTGCGCTTGTTGCCTCACGCTGGGGTCAGGACCTGACGAGAAAGTCGCAAGCGACTTTACGTCAGTGCCAGACCCCAGTGCGAGGCGTTTTCATAGAGAAAGAGATCAGGGGGACAGGTTCATGATCGCTCGTGCCGAACGACTCACGCGACCTGTCCCCCTGATTCCTATGTGCGATTCATTACTTATTGGGTGGCGATTCGTTACTAAATGGGTTGCGATTTGTGGCTATTTGGTGGCAGTTTATGAAAAATATTTGGCTCAAATCTCAAAAACTAATGACATATGACATAAAAGTTGTTATATTTGTCTTGTTATCAGATGATTATGAAATTATGAATTGACATAGAAGTGACATAAAAACGACATAAAAACGACATACTAATGACATAAAGAGGGGCAATAAGGGAGCCTTATTCTGCAATAAGGGACCCTTATTGGCTGGTAAGTGCTGCTTATTCGCTATCCTTAGGCTCGTTATTGATTCCCAGTGTGGGAATACTTTATTCCCAACGTGGGAATAATATGTTCCCAACGTGGGAATTCTCCGTCAGATACCTCCCTGATGGGCACTTAATCTGGTCTATCGTTAGCTAAAAACAGACCTTTTATGTCATTAGCATGTCGTTTTTATGTCGTTTTTATGTCGTTTTTATGTCATTTATCAAACTTTTGATTTGAAACTAATTTACTGATAATCAGTGGTTTTAGATAAGTATTATGTCATATGTCATTAGATTTTGAAATTATTCTGAAAATTGAGATCACCTATGAGTTTGCGGGCGGCGGGTGACACTATGACACCTAAAAATATAAATTTTCACGCGTACCGCGTAGGTTATTATATAATACGCACATATATACGCATATATACGCGCGGTACGCGAGAGAATGTCAGAATATGGTGTCACATGTGTCCTTGTGTCACCCGTACATGAACTCACTGGTGACGGTTCTGAGTGAACAAGGACTCATTGAGAACCCCCTGTGAGTTCTTTTTCCTCAATTTTGTAGAAAAATAATAAAATGAGGCGAAAAAACGTTTCACTTCATTGATAGTTTCATTTTATTTGTGTACCTTTGCAAAGCGTATGCAATACTATTGAGCTTGAATAGTGAAATGTGAAATGAAAAAGAGTAAGTTGTCGCGCCGCATCACTTGGCGTGTTATCGCCATCATGACAATCTTCAATGGTCTGATCATTGGAGCCATGGTTTGGTCTGTCTTTAAAGTCTCGCTCGTGAACAGTAATATGCGTGGGCAGTATGTCGTCAACGGGTTCGTAGGCAAGATAGAGTCGAGGTTACAGGCTGTGCATGTAGCGGCTGCCAATAACCGTGATGAAGTAGAGAGGAACCTGGGGAGCCCGGAGCAAGTCTTTGAGGCCTTGGAGCGCGAAATTTCCGTGAACCACCTCATGGGCTGTTTTGCAGCCTTCGAGCCTGATTACTTCAAAGATCAGGGCCGCTGGTTTGAAGCCTACGTTTACTATGCCGACAGTACTCATATTAAGCGCCAACAGATAGGCTCACCAAGCCACGACTATTTCAATGGCCCATGGTATAAGAAAGGAATTGAACGGAACAGAGAGGATTTGGGCTATCTGACATCCCCCTACTTCGACAATTCCGTTGACAGTAATATGTACTGCAGCTATGTGCTGCCTATCTTTGACCGTCAGAATCGCAAGGTGGGAGTGTATGGCTTTGACCTGCATTACATTTGGGCGAACGATATCCTCGGCGAGGTTGAGAAAACAGTCAAGAGAGAATTCTTCGACAAAGATGTAATTTTCCGGGACAGGGACGGCAACTCAAAATTCTCCATCCAGTTCATCGACGATAAGGGCAACAGAGTTTTTGGTTCAGACTCCATTGACATCAATATTCTCAAAGCTGAGCAGGAGGAAGCCATTAGCAACCTTGAGATGAGAAATCTCAAGGGCACGCCTTATTATGTCAATTTCAAACCGATGCCTTTTACAAACTGGACTGTGGCTGTCATACAGCACCGCGACTTGGTGTTTACACAGGGTATTTTACTTGCCTTATTCATCATACTCTGCATGTTTGTCGGTAGCCTGGTCATCTTCTTCTTTATCTCCAAGAGCATCCGCCGCGTTACCAAGCCATTGGGATTCCTCTCCGATTCGGCCCAGGAGGTGGCCAAGGGTAACTTTGACGCCCCACTGCCCACGTTCAAGCATAACGACGAGGTGGCTCAGCTTCGCAACTCGTTCGGCACCATGCAGCAGTCGCTGAAGAAGTATATGGAGGATCTGAAAGCATCGACCACTGCCAAGGCTGCCTTAGAGAGCGAACTCAATATCGCCCGCGACATCCAACTATCGAAGGTGCCTACGGAGTTCCCCGAGCGGCTCGATCTCGACATCTTTGCCAGCATGACTCCTGCAAAGGCTGTCGGTGGTGACCTCTATGACTTCTTCGTGCGTGGCAACGAGCTCCTCTTCTGTTTGGGCGACGTCTGCGGCAAAGGGGTGCCAGCCGCCCTGTTCATGATGGAGACCAGAAGCCTGTTCCGTGCCTACGCTGCCGACGAGGACAGGCCCGACCGCATTGTTTTGAAAATGAACAAAAACCTGAACGAGCAAAACGAGAGTCTGATGTTCGTCACCCTCTTCGTCGGCATCCTCGATCTGACAACAGGCGAGCTACGCTATTGTAATGCCGGCCACGAGACACCTCTTGTCATCAACAAGGAGCTCAGTCAACTGCCATTCGATGGTGTCAGCCCCGTTGGCCTTATTCCCACTCCACCGTATGTGATGCAGACAGTCCATATAGAGCCGCACACCACGATTCTGATCTATACCGACGGACTGGACGAGGCGATGACTGCCGATAAGGAGAAGTTTGGTCATGAGCGGGTTTTCAACGAGGTGAGCCGTGCCATTCAGGATGGGCAGACAGGACCGAAAGAACTGATAGAGAGACTGAAGCAGGCAGTGCGCAACTATGTAGGCGATGCCGAGCAGAGTGACGACCTGACCATGCTCGCTATCAGATTCAGGAAATAGAACTACATACACTTATGGCAAAATCGTGAATTATAATCATGAAAACTACAATACATACAAGTGAAGGCAAGGCACTGGTCAACTTTGAGGGTGAAATGGACTCGCATATCATTGGCCAGGTGGCAATGGATATGGCTCCCCTATTGGAACTCAAAGACACGGACATCACGCTCGACTGTAGCAAGCTGGAGTATATCTCGTCCAACGGATTCCGGCTGTTCCAGATATTGATTTCGGCAGCAAGGTCGAATAGAAGCACCCTATACATACAAGGCCTTAGCCCCGATCTCATGGATGTTTTCAAAGCGTCGGGGTTTGACAAGTGTTTTATATTTAAATAAGAATTTTCAAAATCTTACAAATATGGCAGACGAATCGAAGATTATCACAAAATGTGGCTTTTATCGCTACCAACTGACGTTAGGTAGCCAGATAGGCAAGAGTTCGCCTGGCACCATGAAATTAGTGCAAGGCAGAAGCGTATTAATGGATAATTCGGATGATAAATCCAAATACTATGTCACCTTGCGCGGCGTGAAGGTGAATAAGAAGATCTATCAACCTACAGAAATAGAGGCCGAAGTTGATTTTGTATTAAAAACCAACGACACTTCTGGAAAAGATTCGACGAACGTCCCCTCGTTTGAGGCAGCCACGTCTTTGTTTATGAGGAGAGAGGTTGAACTGGAAATCTTAGAATCAGACAAGCCTTTAATATCCGGCGATAATATCATTTCTGATATTGAAAAAGAAGTCCATGCGCACAAAGTGGCGGTGAGCTGCTTTGTGTATGAGGTATTCCCGAAGCTGAAGTGCGATACTAACGGCAAAAAGATGTATGTGAAGCTGAACATCTTCAGTATGGATAAGCTGATGACGATCAACAAGTATAGCAAGGCCTATGTGGCCCGTAAGCTTGGATCGGGCATCCTGAAGCCTGAGAGTCTGAACTTCGGCAAGAAGGCCGACGGAGCGACGCCCCTGATAAAGACCAATAAGGATGGGATGAGGTTCTTGAAATATATTGAGAGCGATACGTCAACAGATACCAATGGCAACAGTACGGAGACAAACATCGGCACCGAGTTTATCCAACCTTACCTGGTGCAGTATAACGAGTCGTTCTATGACTTCCTGGTGCGCACGGCCAACCGCTGCGGCGAATTTCTGTACTTCGAGAACGGTCAGTTGACATTAGGACTGCCTGACAGCAAGACTGTGACCATCGATAAATATGCTTCCATCACCGAGCATGGCATGTCGCCCGACCCGATGACTATAACACCCTACAGCTTCGACAGCATGAAGAACGGTAAGGGAGAGATGGGCGACCTGAATTATAAGGCTATCGACAAGCTCCCTACAGGTTTCCCGAAAGACGCATTCCCTAAAAATGCGACGAGCAATTCCGAGCTGGCCCATGATGAGTATTTCTTCCCATTGGAGAAAGATAAGTTCACCACCTTTAAGCGCGAGTGTAACTATGACATTAATGCCACTAATGTCACCCTGTGGAGGTTGATACCTCTTATGAAGACTGTTTTCACCAGTGATGACGGAATAACAGGACTGGTGTCATGGGCTATTGGTACAGAGGCCCTCAATGTATTGAAGGCATATTTCAACAAAAACACGGTCGACACAGAGGGATATGAAGCGTGGATAGCTCCCTACGAAAAAACAGACGATCAGTATGACTCAAAAGCCCAAAAGAGCGTGATGTTCGGTTCTGCGAATGAAAAATGCTGGACGACCATCGACTTCTACAACAACATCCTGAAGAACGAGGAAGAGCAGCAGCGCAAAATTGTCTGTGTCGATATGGGTACGAACTATATCAACCTGCAATTAGGCGAGAAAGTCAAGATCGACGGTCTGGAGAAAGACTATGTCATCATCCAGGTCGAGGAGACGTCTGAAGAGTCTTGGGATAATGACTATGAGCAGTACGACACAGCCTCATCCGACCAGAGTAAAGGCTCGCGCTCACTTAAATTCTTTGCCATCCCATCTTATAAGGATGAAAATGGTAAAGAGCAGTTCATCCCGCCCTTACAGAAAGTGCCTCGAATCCGCAAGGTCGGTCCACAGTCGGCTTTCGTCACCGACAATGTCGACCCGAAATTTCAAGGCCGTGTGCGCGTGGCCTATCCCTGGCAATCGTTGCAAGGTGCGGACGGGGCAAAACTGGAAGAGGCAAGTCAGAAGTTAAAGGTTGCTACAGATAATAAGAAAGAGCTGGAGGACCGAAAAAAAGCACTGAATGCGCTCTTGATCAAACTGCTTGCAGAGCTTGAAGAAGTTAAAGCCTATGTGAATGCCTCTAAGGATGATCGCGAGGCGTTGGTGCAGACTAAGGATGGTGAGATTTCAGGTTTGGAGGACCACATCAAACAGTTGGTTGATGCTCTGATAAGTGCCGAGAACTCAAAGAAGCAGCTGGAGAGTGATATAAAGAAGGGAAATCTCACAGAGCTGGATTTGAATACAAAGAAAAGCGAAATCTTAGCATATGAGAATTCTATTCAGGCTAAAGAAAAGGATATTGAGCAGAAGAAGGCTAAGCTTAAGGATCTCAAAGCTCTCAGGCAATTAATGATAGACGCAGCCGCAGAGCATGACCAGAAGACCAAAGATAATGATCCAGATTATCAGGACATTGAGGAGGATAACACCGTCATCGCAGCACTGTTGCAGAGGTACAACCAGACTACAGTTGAATATCAGGACTGCTATACTCTTCTTGAGGAAAAGGAGGCTGAAGTCTCTGAAAGTGAGAAAGAGGCGGAAACAATCAAGGAGATCATAGAAGAGAGTGTCAAAGCCATGTCATCGCCTTGGATACGCGTAGCCACCCCAATGGCCACAGACGGAGGCGGTACCTACTTCCGACCGAATGTTGGCGACGAGGTGCTCATTAACTATGATAATGACAACATCGAGCGCCCCTACGTCGTTGGCAGCCTCTTCTCTAAGAATGTGCTGGATCCTGTTGAGCGCGTACAGCGTAAGGCCAATCCTCTCATTCAACAGCAAGACGTCTCAATGTCGCTAACATCCCGCAATGGTCATCATATCACCTTTACCGATCCTGATACTGGTGGTAGCTTTATCACGAATTTCCTCTCGCCAGGTCTCGGATTTATTACCAGCTTGGTTGGCCTCGACCAGTTTGGAGAGAACGTGAGGGATCTGGCAGGTGGTATCCACATGGGCGACCGCTACAATATCAATGAAATTGAGATGGTTACCCATAGGCGCGAGCTCAATATCAGATCACAATTAGGAACGATCACGCTGAGTGCGTTCAAAGGAATTACCGTCGATGCGCCTAATGCCGATGTCACCATCAAGGGTATGAATATCAACCTCATAGCCGGTAACAAAGTGAATATCATATCAGGGGATAACATCAAGCCGCCTACAATAGATGATCCAGAAGGAAAGGGAGCAAAATTCGGTGCACTCTTGGTCAACACCGTCATTGGTGGTGGTGTAGGTGTCGGCGGAAGTCTGTTCATTGGAGATACTGTAGATTTCTCGACGATACGACGGATGGTGGAGATATTCGTTCGCCCGGTTGACGGTACGATGCTCATCAAGTCGAAGCGTTATCTCATGCTTGAGGCCGGACCTGGTCATGCCACAGTGAAGGCCGACCGGTATAAGAATCTGGCGGTTAAGAAACAGGGGCTTTTCTCAAAACTCATCTTCGGTACAAAGCCGACGGAGGATAAAGAGACCATGGAAGAGTTCTATAAGTCATTGATCTTATGCATAGATTATATTAATAATACTATCACAGAATTTGGTCAAGTTTATAATAATCGTTGGATAAAAGCCAAAAAGGCGTCTATTAATTATATGAGTATATTTAATGCTCTCAAAGATGACGGTCCTGATATTGAAAATATCATTTTGCTCCATATGACTAAAGAATTTGATGAAAGTTTGATTAGTCCAGATCTTTTCCATTGGAAGAATAAATCATATATAGCAGATTCAAAGGAATATTGTACTCCAGAAGAGAAATACGGTTATTTTAAAGACAAGATCATAGACTTTGCCAAGGCAGTCCATGATGTTTTACATTATGGGGCTGGATGTAATAACATTTTTATTAATGCTAAAGTAGAAGTACCTGAGAAATTCTCTTGGATAGTAGAAGACTGCTTGAAGAAATGTATTCCACCACTAAAAAAATGTATTTATGATGAGTGGACCAAATTTTATGAAAGTGATAAAGGGAAAATTTCCATTTGGCCTCTTGTGCCATCACAGGATGTCCTTCAAAAGGATAACCTGAAAGTTATCAAACGTAAGGCGATTTTGTCTTTCCTTTATTTGGTGAATGACCACAGTAAAAACGCAGGGAATAAGTTCATCAAGATCGGTTACGATATGGATTATGTAAACAAGACAAAATCGTATCGTCAGGAGCATTATTGGCAACGTCAGGTCCTGAATATGGATCATACATGGCAGAGATCTAAACTCTGGAGAACGATATACGAGGGAACTGTTGACGTGCTTATATCTAAGTTCCATAGTAATTTCCAGTCCTTGGATCAGGACGTTTGGGAAAGCACGAAAGACGGTCAGATACTGTTCTCTGAAAATGAAGGTAGCACCGTGAACTTCAATGGTACACAACTGGAGGAACAAAACAATGCTAACATCGGAACCATGGATAATCTGAAGAAAGTGCTGATGGCCATTAAGTAGTTAAAAGTTAAAAGTGAATAGTTATGGATTACATATTTGAAGAATGGGAGAAGAAACTCTCTGAATTTAAGGACAATGTAGAGAGTGAGCTGTCTGAAATCCGGAAATGTAAGGCAGAGATGCAGCAGATGCAGCTCGACTTTGTGGCTAAGATTAAGAAGGGTCAATATATGTACGATCCGGATTGTCTGGTGCTTTCGGCACCTAAGATTATTATTGGCCATGTGGATCGTAATGGCACGCTTCTCGGAGGCGGCTCAGAGGTCATCATCCGAGGCACACAGGTGGGGCTGCAAGGTGCTGGAGAAGGGGGAACGGTGGAAGTACGCGCTTCCAACATCCGCCAAGTAGCCGAAGATCCTGGTGTTGATGGTCTGGAACACGTCGTGGGCACATTGTCTGAGATTGTCAGTCAGGCCCGTAACATCATCATCCAGAGTAACGACATCGCCAATGACAATGACTACAAAGGTGCCTTCTCTGCAGCAACGATTCCTGCGGGGTCAAGTGGTGTGCGCATCCATGCAGATAAGAATATTGACATCCATGCGGCGATGACAGCTGAGACCCGTCAGAAAGATCTGGAAGACCTGATCTCGGTGTTGGAGGAACAGCAGTCTGACCTTCAGGATCAAGTTGATGAGTGCAAGGAATCTTTCGACGAACTTGCTAAAGAGCTGAAGGGACTCTTGGAAGAAAGAGGAGATCTGATGGAAGACAATGATGACGTGCGTACCAACTATAAGGATATCAGTGATAAGAGTGACGAAATCGAGGACACTGCGCAACTACTGACGAAGCAGTCTTATAACTACATCGAAGTGCTCTCAAAACTGGCAGAAACCAACCGCCGCTTACAGTGTTATAAAAAGGAGAAGGATAGTATTGTTACAGGCGATGACTTCAAGAACAACAGTACAGGTGCCAATGTAAGGGTCTTGGGTGAAGCCATTAGCCTCGTCTCGGCCGATGGCGAAGGCAACCTGCGCGACAATGAGAATGCTGGCATCGGAATGGTTGCCAACGATGTATCCATTGCTGCTATTGAGGATGATAACAGCTTAAAGGAAAACGGCCATGTAAGCATCCGCTCCAAGAACGTCGAAGTCTCGACAGCCAATACTGCCGATGTGCAACGTGAGGAGGACGGCACTCTCACGGCGGCTACCTATGCTGCTGAGGGCGACTTTACCCTGAAGTCGAAGAACATCACCATCGAGGCTGTAGATTACGAGGTGGCAGACAGTAAGAAGAAGGAGAAACAACTGACTGACGATAGCAAGATTAAACTCCGTGCCAAGACCATTGAGGTGAGCACCGAGGGCTCTGCCAATATCGAAGTCGACGATGATGGCGCCATCACTAAGGCTAACTACACTGCAGAGGGCGACCTGATCGTGAAGTCGAAGACCGTCACCGTGAAGAGTACCGACAATGACATCGAGAATGGCGAGGAGAAGGAGAAAGCCCTGACTTCAGAGAGCAAGGTATTCATCCGCGCCGAGAAGGTGGATGTCGTATCGACCGATACCGAGGGCAAGGCCACTGGCAGCGTCAGCATCAATGCAAAGGATGTCAGCGTCAAGTCGATGGATATAGACAAGGAAAGTGGCGACGACTCAGCTCTGGCCGAAGGCAGTACGATGCTACTCGTTTCGGAGAAGATGTATATGGGCTCGAAGTCCGACGATGTGAAGAGCAAGAAGGTGCAGATGGTATCCGAGGAGATCGGTGCCTTTGCCGACAAGACCATCGAGGCGCAGCAGGGCGACGGCAAGGCTGTGGTACAGTTGGCCGATGGCAAGTCGGCTGTGGGTGGCGACGAGACACAGGTCTATGGCAAGACCACGATCAACGCCGACACAGAGGTAAAGGGCGAGGTGAAGGCTCCGAAGGCCACGATCGACGACCTCAATGCCAGCTCGCACTTCAAGACACCCAATATCGAAGACGGTGTGGCTGCAGGCGCCGGTGGCGGTGGTGGCAGCCTGAGCACCAAGCTGACTAAGGAGGACGCAGGCAAATAAAGATAAAATAGTATAATAATAAATAAGGTAGAAAAGTGAATCATTATGGATAATTATATTTTAGCTGAAATAAATGAATTTTCACAGAGGGAGAATGGCTATCTGGCATTGTTCTGTGTTCGCCTGGGCAATTTCTGTGTCAAAGCCGATCCGCAGGCCATGCTGCCAGCGACGATTAGATTGGAAAGTGCAGAGTACAACTTCGAGGACGTAGCCGAGGCTACAAGACCGAACGACTACACCTTCGACGTCACTCCAAAGAACGAGAACAGTCTGAAAGCCATCATTCAGGGCGTGGCCGAAGTGCACCCGGAGTTTAAGGTCAGTGTGAAGATCAAAGAGTATGATGGAGGCATTAAAGAGCGCCATATCATCTATACGATGCCTGAAGTGAACAAGGAACGTCGCGATCTGCTTAACGATACGTGCAAGACCTTCCACAAGGAGTGTGTGGCTAAGCTCGAATGGGCCTATGACAAGCGATTGGCCGATACGGCGCAATTGCTTACCAGAATACCCATCCAAGATGCAGACAATGCCAGGAAGGTATTTGAGAAAACTTATAATGACGCCAAGGAAAATGCAGAGAAGCTGCTGAATGCCAAGCTCCAGGAGATTGAGGAGGGCTATCAGCGCTATCTTGCGGGGAAAGGCAATACCTGGAAGAATTCCTATAAGGATGATACAGAAGTTGATGTCAGTTCACTCATATAAATTATTAAAATAAAATAATGGAAAAAGACTTTATAGTATCGATCAAAGGAACGACGCTAACTATCGAGTTAGGCAAGGAACTCGCAACGGCCAATTCTCCGGCATTGACCGAAGAGCTGTCGAAGTATCGGGGGCAGGATATCACTAAGGTGGTCTTCGATGCATCTCGACTGCAGATTCTCTCCAGTAGCGGCATCCGCGTTATCTTCTTTGTCAATCAGAGGATAGGCCACAATCCAGAGATCGTGTTCGTGAATTGTGCCAAGGAAATATACGAGTCGCTTGAATTCGTCGGACTGACGAAGACTATTACGTTTGAAGAGAACAAGAGCAAACTTATCCTTCGCCAGAAAAAGGTGCTCGAAGACTACGCTGCGAACAACGACGTGGTGTGCTATCAGATGAAGTTAGGACAAGAAGACTAATCGTTCTTTCTCCATGATCAGACTGCACTTCCAACCCATACTGGGCAAAAGCCTCGAAATCATCAATGCTATGCTCCATCATAAGGAGCTGGCATCGGTGGACGAGGCGCTTTATAACAAGCTCTATGTGGTGGTTGATGAGCTGGTAACAAATATAGTCAACTATGCCTATCCCGACGGCAAGAACGACTACCTCGATGTGGAGATTAAACATGATGAAGAGCTTCTGACGATCCGATTTCGCGATGGGGGCGTACCGTTCAATCCTCTGGAGCTAGCTCCTCCCGACATCTCTCTGCCAATGAATCAGCGTCCAATCGGAGGATTAGGCATCCGTCTCGTCATCCAGAAGGCCGACACCATTGCCTACGAATATACCGACGGTGAGAACGTCCTCACCATATCTTTTATAAAACAATGATTATATGACATCTTTTCAATCCAGAAGTTTCGACCACGCTGCGTCATCGCAGGCCTGTTGGAAGTTGGCCTTCCTCTTAGTTCTTGTTAGTTTACTAACCTTAGCAACCTCTTGCTCTAAAGACGACGAGCCCAATGACCAGCCGCTGCTGAAAGGCATCATCTCATCGTATAACGAGTACGACGGAGCCATGCTTGACTTGACGAAAGCAGACATGGAGAAGGCAGGATTCGCACTCGGCGATGTGGTTAGCATCACCCTCGACGACAAAATATTCGACGTGCCTTACTACGACGGCTACTACGCCCGTAGCGGAGAACTCCTACTCGTGGCTTATCCCAGCTATTCCACTATCTGCTTTACGGCCAGCAACACCGGACTGCCCAAGGAACTCAGAGGGCTGGAGGGACATGCCGTCACCGTCAGGATGAAGGTAAAGGGTGGCAGTCTCGACGTGCAGAAGGCCATGAGCATGGAATACTCCAACGAGCGCAAAGACTATCCGAACCTTACTGACGCGGAGTTTGCCAATGCCCGCGCCGTGAATGCCGGCAAGATTGCAAGCGGCGTTCTCCACCGTTGTTCTACGCCGTTCACAGACGTCACCAAACGTGCCTTCTATGTATCGGATTATCTGGAAGCTATCAAGGATATGACCGTGCTCAACCTCGCCGACACGGAGGAGAAAATGAAGAGCTACGACATGCCTCCCTTCAGCCGTACACTCTGGGATGGAGGTAAAGTGATACTGTGCCCGCTGAAGGCAGACCCTACGGCAGAAGACTATAACAACCGGCTGATTGCAGCACTGAAGGAACTCCCATCGCGCCCAGCCCCCTATGTCGTGCATTGCATGGAGGGAAAAGACCGCACTGGGTATGTGTGCGCCCTGCTTGAGGGATTATGCGGCGCAACGTATGAGGAAATTGTGGCCGACTACCTGGTCACCTATAACAACTATTACAAGGTCAACCCCCAAAATGACCCTGATGTATGCAAAACGTTATTAACGCTGAGACTCAACCCCTGCCTGATGTATTATGCCGGGGTCAGCGACGAAGCTCAGCTGCCGAACGTGGACTACGCAAAGGCGTTCTCAAGCTATCTGCTCTCTCACGGCATGAGCCAACAGCAACTTGACGCTCTGATACAGGCTCTCACAGTCAGCAAGGATGTCTGAAGGTTCACTGAAACATCAACTGAAAGTAATCACCATCCCAGTGTTTATCGAGATAGCACTGGTGATGCTGCTCGGTGCGGTCGATACCGTGATGCTGAGCCGTTACAGCGACAATAGTGTGGCTGCAGTGGGACTCGACAATCAGCTGATGACACTCGTATTCCTCGTCTATCAGTTCTTCTCGATGGGCGCTGCCATCCTCTGTGCTCAATATATCGGAGCTGGATACCAGAAGCGACTGGTACAGGTGGTGGGCATGGCACTGGTGGTGAACCTGATGCTCGGTCTGACGGTCAGTGCCCTACTCTTCTTCTTTGCCGAAGACTTGCTCAGGCTGATGGGGCTGCGACCGGAGCTGATGGGCGACGGAGTGGTCTATCTGCGGCTGACGGGAGCACTCTCATTCTTCCAAGCCCTGTCGCTGACATTCTCTGCCTCACTGCGCAGTGCCGACAAAGTGATATGGCCAATGGTCGTAACGGGCATCGTCAACGTGCTGAACATCCTGGGCAACTATGCCTTGATCTTCGGACATTGGGGCTGCCCGCAACTGGGTGTTGAGGGTGCTGCCATTGCCACCGCTACAAGCCGTGCAGTCTCCATGGTGCTGCTGGCCATCATCCACTTCCGTGTACACATCCGCAAGTTCCCGCTGAGCTACTTCCGTCCGATGCCCTGGCAGGAGCTCAGATACCTGCTGAAGATAGGCATTCCGGCCATGAGCGAGAACATCAGCTACAGCCTCTCACAGGTGGTCATCACCTATTTCATCAATCAGATCAGCAACGAGGCGCTGGCCACGCGTACCTATTGTTATAATATGATTATGTTCGTCTATCTGTTCTGTGTCAGCATCACTCAGGGCGGCGACATACTCGTGGGGCATCTTGTAGGCCAGTGGCGACACCAGGCAGCCTACGTCCTTGGTAATTACTTCTTCCGCTGGGCGATGATCATCACCATCACAGGCTCCATCGTGCTCGCCGTAGCCGGACCAGGCTTGTTGAGTGTCTTTACCAACAATGAGGAGATCATACGCATGGGAGTCTGGATACTGATAGTCGATGTGTTCCTTGAGATAGGCCGCACGTCGAACATTTTCGCCGGCAGCACACTACGCGCCACAGGCGACACCTTCTATCCCTTCCTGGTAGGCATCATCTTCCAGTGGAGTATCGCCGTTGGCCTCAGCTATGTCATCGGTATCCCCCTCGGCTATGGCCTGGTGGGCATGTGGATAGGCTTTGCCATCGACGAGAACATCCGTGGTGTCATTCTCCTCCGTCGCTGGCATTCAGGTAAGTGGCGCAGCAAAGGATTTGTCCAATAGAAACAACATGTAAAACCATTCAGCTGATGGCTTGGAAACTGAAATATCGCTGTAAGGACTGCGGCTATGAAGCCGAGGTGTATGAGGGACGGGGACTCTTTCGTCAGGAGATAACTGCCATGACCTGCCCCGACTGCAAGACCGTGCAGAACATCGTCGTGGGCGGCATTATTGCCGATGTAGCTCCCTCCTATAGGAGCGAGGTAGGCCGTCTGTGCCTGAACTGTGGCAGTGACCGCATCCGCATTTGGGACAAGCATACCTGTCCCAAATGTGAAGGCGAAATGGAAGAAACGGGCGAGAAAGAGTTCTGGACCTAACCTTTGAACAGGCACTAGAACTTATTTATTCTCTTTCTGAGGCACGAGGAACTTGTTGCCAGTCTGCTTGAGGAGATCCTTGGCATAGCGCTCGGGGAATCCTGGACGCACGACGCGGGCTCCGTGGCCGTAAGGCGTGCGGAGGAAGGTGCCATTCTCGTCGGTGGGCTTCACCACCATGTCGTTGTACTTCACGATGAGGAAGAAGGCGAGCTGCTGCCAGCGGCTGATCATCTCGTCGCCCTTCTGACAGCTATAGTCGGTGAGCAACTTGATGCGCTCGTCGGCTGTAGTCAGCGCAAGGGCCTTGGCCTCAATCTCGGGTTGCAGACGGTCGTAAGAGGCATCGAGCGAGTCGCGGACGGTCTGGAGCGAGGGGAACATCATCGAGTAACGGGGATAGACCATGTTGCTGACCCAGTTGCACACCCAGTAGGCATTGTCCATCGAGAAGGTGACATCGTCAGCACCTTCGCCTGCGAAGCATTTCGGACGGCGGGTCATACACGAATACATCGGGGTATAGGCCACCATGTTGCCATCGTCGTTACCGAACCAGAAGCAGGCACCGACCTCACGTGGCAACGAGGCGCGCATCTGCGAGATGTACGACCAGGCAGTCTGCTGGGTAGAGATGGGGCGTTCGTTGAAGTACTCCACGCCATCGACCTTGAAGGAGAGCGGTGAGGGACGGTAAGGCATCTGGAAGATACCACCACCGATATCGCTGTCGAGCGCAAAGGGTGTGCCCTCATAGTGGTCGCGCATGGCAGCACGCAGATCCTGAATAGTGACCTTCTTGTTGGGGATGATCCACAGGGGCATCTCCTTGGCATCCTTCTCGATGCCGGCAGCATAAGGCACATACTCAGAGAAATCGTCGGCAAAGCGGTTGAAGAAGCTCCAGACACGGGCCTCACAGTAACGACGACCAGAGAAGTCGGGCTCTGCATAGGCTGCATTATAGGAGAAGTCGGCATCCTTGCCCTCGAACCAGCCCATCGCACGGGCATAGCTGACGACATTGTCGGAGCAGACCATCAGACTCTGGGCTTTAGACTTCTGAAGAAGACGCTCAGCCTTGCCTATGGCTTTGGGATTCTGCAGATCCTTCATCTTCACCTGCACGTAACGGCCATCGAGGAACTTCGTGATACGGCTCTGGTTGGCATGAGCGGCTATGGCATCGTCGGGGATGCGGACGGCCACCCACACGGTGCGCCCAGCCTCCTTCGTGCGATCAGGACCACAACCCATCATCTCGAGCATCCAGGCCTCGTCCTTATCGGCCACTGAGAAGGTCTCGCCCTCAGAGCAGTAGCCATACTGCTCGACGAGCGACGTCATCACTTGCAGAGCCTCACGAGCCGTCTTTGAGCGCTGGAGGGCAATATAGATGAGTGAGCCGTAGTCGATGATACCCGTTGAGTCGGCCATCTCCTCACGACCTCCGAAGGTGGTCTCGCCGATGGTGACCTGCCACTCGTTGGAGTTGCCGATGACGTTCCACGTCTGTGGAACCTCCGCAATCTCGCCTAAATACTTATTGGTATCCCACTCGTAGACCTTACGCATCTCACCAGCCGCATGGGTGGCAGCAGGATAGTGATAGAGGGGCATGAAGGCGCCATAGGAGTCGGCATTATAGGTAACGAACACCGAACCGTCGGCAGAGGCTTTCTTGCCCACAATGAAGTTGGTGCAAGCCATCGAGGCCGACAGTGGTATAAGAACTGACAGAAGAACAAATACTATTTTTTTCATATACCTTAATATATTATTTCAGACATAAGAACAAAAGAACATATTTTTGTGCTTGATAATAGCGCAGCCTTCTTATGTTTCTTATGTTCTTATGTCTAAAGATTAACAAGCCTTGAACGACATGTCGAGACCCTTGACGGAGTGTGTGAGCGCACCGACAGAGATAAAGTCGACACCCTGTTCGGCATAGTCGCGGATGGTATCGAAGGTAATTCCCCCACTCGACTCCGTCTCGAAACGGCCAGCAATCAAGTCGACGGCCTTCTTCGTATCGGGCACTGAGAAGTTGTCGAGCATGATGCGGTCAACACCTCCGTGGTCGAGCACCTGCTGGAGTTCGTCGAACGAGCGCACCTCTATCTCGATCTTCAGGTTAAGGCCTTTCTCTTCGAGATACTTATGGCAGCGGTCGATGGCATTCACGATGCCACCAGAGAAGTCGACGTGGTTGTCCTTGAGCAGGATCATGTCGAAGAGTCCGATGCGGTGGTTACATCCGCCACCAATCTTCACAGCCTGCTTCTCGAGCATACGCATGCCAGGGGTGGTCTTGCGGGTGTCGAGCACACGGGTGTGGGTACCCTTCAATCGCTCCACATACTTATCAGTCATTGTGGCAATACCGCTCATGCGCTGCATGATGTTGAGCATGAGTCGCTCGGTCTGCAGCAGCGAGCGTACACGTCCGCTGACAATCATGGCGATGTCGCCCTTCTTCACACGGGTTCCGTCCTGCATGAGCACCTCGACCTGCATCTCAGGGTCGAAGCGACGGAACACCTCCTTGGCAATCTCCACACCAGCGAGAATACCATCCTCCTTAATGAGCAGATGCGACTTTCCCATCGCATCCTCGGGGATGCAACAAAGGGTGGTATGGTCGCCGTCACCGATATCCTCGGCAAACGACAAATCAATCAGTCTGTCGACCAGTTCGTCTACGCTTAACATATCATCTATCAACTTTAAATTATCAACTAAAAATAGAAACCAGCGCCGACACGGAGGCCAAAGCTAGAGTAGTCGCTGTCCTTGAAGCTGTGCTTGTAATATAGCTCAGGCTCGATGGTGACATGA
>JAEEGI010013677.1_pt1 | contig 17186 bp, 17 predicted proteins | sample 8958751 | NCBI WGS metagenome assembly JAEEGI01 (sample SAMN16246545, study PRJNA631951) | gut metagenome | biome: gut microbiome; feature: rumen; material: KS-attached | host: Bos | place: Iran: Karaj | collected 2018-10
AAGCCGGACCAGAGGATGAACGGGCGGTATTTGCCGTTCTTGCCGGGCTTTTTGCGCTGGACGAGCGAACCCATGATCGGGTCGTTGATCGCGTCCCAGATCCGGGCGATCCAGAAGATTGCCGTCACGACGGCGCCTGTGATGCCGAGAATGTCGGTACAGTAGGTGGCAAGATAGGTCCCCATGACGCAGAACGCCAGATTGTTGGCGGAGTCACAGATCGTATAGCCGATATAGTTTTTTGCAGAAAGTTTGTCTCCCATTTTTCAGTTCTCCTTTAGAAAGAAAAGCGGGGCTTGAAGATGTTGCTTCAAGTCCCGATTCGGATGCTGTTGTTATGCTACGGTGTTTTCCGAAATGAAATCGCCGTCGAAGCAGGAGCAGGAAACATAGTTTTCCCGGTTGTCCGCGTCCTTGGCGTTTTTCTTTTCGATCAGCTTTGTGACGGCAACATACACGCCGACAACGGCTGCGGTGATCGCTGCGATGATCGCGACGATTTTGGCGATTTTCAAGAATTTCTCCATAATAGAATCCTCCGTTGTATTTTGTTGTATTTATTATAGCATTCCTGCAAACTAAAGTCAACCGTTTTCGGAAAAGTTAATAGGTGACCTTATATTGCGCGCTCGCGTCGCCGTGTATCTTGACGGTCACGCTCATCACATAGGAGCCGTTCGCGGTCGAATCCGTCACGATCAGTTTGTGCTGCATCGTCGTGATGCGCCCCTGGTTGTCCAGCGTCGCCGTGATGGTGCTGTTGTCATAGTGCACCGTCATGTCGTCGATCTTCGCCGACGACGGCAGCCCCATCGCATCGACGGAAAGGACGTCCATCACGCCGCTCAGCTTCGCCGGTGGCGTGGTCAGCGTCTGGGTGTCGGCGCCGAGCACGAGCGAAATCGTGCAGCCGCCGTCCGCCGTTGCCGTCGCCGTCGCGCTTGTGACGGATGTCGGCGCGAGGCTGGCGTTCTTGCCCGCCGGAGCGATCACATAGGTCGCCGATTTGCCGCTGGCGGCGTCGGACCCGCCGACGAACGTATAGACGTCCGGCGCGGTTTTGGTGTTGCCGGCAATGATCTTGTTGGCAAGCGACCGCATGGACGAGGGGTTCATCTCATCGATCTGCACGTTCAGCGTATCGGTGCGTTCGAGCTTGAAATTCGGGGTGCTTTTCAGCTTGTTGACCGCGTTGACATACGCCTGAATGATCGCGTTTTTGCCCTGCGGGACCGTAAAGCCGGCACCGGTCGTCGCCGGCGTCGTGTCCTGCGCCTGGGCTGTGTTCTGCGTCGGCGCGGCGGTCGTGTCGCCGTTGTCGCCTTCGATCCGGTTACCGTCGATGGTGACGTACGGAACGGTCGTTGTCGGCGCGGTCGTCGGCGCCGTCGTGGAAAGCGCCGGCAGCCCGGTCGTCGCCTGCTCCTTTCGAATCTTCTGCGTTCCGACGATCAATATCGTGCAAAACAGCGCGGCGGCAAGCACAACGAACGCAACAATTTGCAAAAGCTTCTTGTTTGTCATAAACGGGGTCCTTTCGGGTTATCTGGTAAAGGTATAGCTGTAGGTCAAATCGGTGTTGATGGTGATACTGCTCAAAGAGGAAACCGTCATGGAATAGGGGTTACTGATCTCCAGGCTTTCAAGCGTGTAGCTCCCGTTGATCGTCGCCTTGATCGTGCTTGCGCCGATGGTTGCGGTCGCGCCGGTGACCGACGCGCTCTCGTCAACAACGCTTTGCAGGTTTTCCGGCGTCACCGCAGAGCCGACCAGACCGGGATGGTAAACCATATTCTGCTTTGTGGTCACTTTTTCGGCATTGAGCTTCATCGTAATGACCGTCTTGCCGCCGCTCTGCGACACAGAGACGTCGGAGACATATTTTTGGAACGTGGAAAGGTTGTGCTGGTCGTACAGGTAGGTCACACCGCCCGACGGCACGATGATGGTCTGCAGCATGGAGAAAGCTGTGCTCGAGGTCGTTTTGCCGTCCTCCGTCGTCTGAATCGTCGCCGTGCCGGTGCCTCTCTTGTACTGGCAGGTAATGACCTTCTTGACGTTGCTGTTCTCGCTGGTACCAAGTGCGGAAGCAGTCGCCTTCTGCGCCGTGGTCGCCGTCATATTGACCGTTCCCGTTTCAATGCGGGTGTTGTTGATCGCCTGGGTCAGCATCAGCGCGTAGGCTTCCTTCACACCCGCGGAGGCGGACGAGGTGAACGAAGGCGCCGCCGGCGTCTGATAAACGTAGTCGCAGCGGGAGATATACGCGTTTTGCGCGGTATAATCGCTGTAGGCAGAGGCGCTTGTGCCGGCGCTGTTGAGCGCGTAGATCTTGAATCGGACCGCGCCGATGGCGCTCACACGCAGGCTCTGTTTGCTGTTCGGCGGGAGCCGCAGCGTCGCGCTGGTGCCGCTTGTGCTGATCTTCGAGATCCACTCGTTCGTGTTCTGCGCCATCTCGTTGCGCACTTCATATCCTGTGGCGCCGGAGACCGCGGACCAGCCGACTGTCGTCGCCTGATCGCCGTCCGTCGTGCAGGAGACACCCATCTTACTTTCGCTGCACTCGAAGGAGGCGCGGGCGCTCGTCAGCTTTTCGCGGACGGTCGTCCACTTGTTCGTGGTCGGGTCGAGCATCTGGATGGTATAGAACGCGCCGCTGACGTCGTCCCAGTTGAGCGTATAGGTACGGCCGTCGTTCGCCAGTTTGACCGTGATATTCCTGATCGGCGTGCTTGACGTCGGAAGGTCCGTTGTCGGGGTGGACGGGTTATCCGGCTGCGTCGGCGTGGTCGGCGTGGTGCCGCCGCCGAGCGTCAGCGACACCGGCGTACAGGGATTGGAGTACACTGCGGTGCTGCCGCTGCCCGAATAGGACTGGACATAGAACTGATAGGTACCGGCGGAAAGCTCCGGCACGGTATAGGTCGTCGTGGTCACGTCCTTGAGCGTTTCCCACTTCGAGCCCTTGTTGATCGAAATACGGTAGCCGGATACACCGTTGACGCCGTTCCAGCTGAGCTTGACACTGTAGGTGCTGCCGGAAGAGGCTTCGACTGCCTGCAGTCCAGTCGGGGCGACAGGCGACTGCGGATCGGCGGACGCCGCGTTGGTCGCAACGGTCACGTAATCGGAATAGACGCCGACCTGCGCCGTGCTCTCGTTGGTGTTGACCGCGCGGACGCGGAAGGTGTAGGTCGTGGAGGCCTGCAGCCCGCTCACCTGACAGGGGTTCACGGTCGCGTGGTTGTTGACTGTGACGAAGGAACCGCCGGTCGCGCTGCCCTGCTGGATCTCATAGTACGCCGCGCCGTTGACGGGCGTCCAGGAGATCGAGACCGAATCGGCGCCTGTCGCGTGGGCGGCGACGCCGGTCACTTTGGCGGGCATGGTCGTGACGGTCAGGGTCGCCGGCATACTCTGCGTGCCGTTGACCGTGTTGTAGATGCGGACGGTATAGGTGGATCCCGCGGTCAGCCGTTCGACCAGGATCGTCGTTTTGCCGCCCGAAACGGTGATATAAGGCTGTACGGTCTGTTCCACAGCGCCGTTTTCGCTGAGCGTGATCTTATAATCAGTGTTGGTCTGCGGGCTGTTCCAGGTCAGGCGGAAGCTTGTTTCGGAGATTTCCGAAGCGGCAAGACCGGACACGGCGGGCGGCAGCGGCTTTTCCGAAACGGAATCGGACGGCTCGCCGTAATACTTCACGTCGCCGATTTTATAAAACGCAGCGACGCGGTAGGAATAAACCATATCCGTGACGACGTTGCTGTCGGCAAAGGTGCATTCCGGCGTATCGCCGATCGACGTCCAGTTGGCGCCGGACACCAGTTTCTGGACTTCATAGCCCTGCGCGCCTGCCACGGCGGGCCAGGACAGCGAGATACCGCCGGAGACGCTCTTGACCGTCACGCTCGGCACTTTTGCCGGGGCGGTCGTCGCGTAAAGGAACTGGTCGGTCCCGAGGACGGTGTCGAAGACGGGACGCACACGGACCACGTAGCTGGTGTTTTCCTTGAGCCCGGTGACGGTGCCTTCCATCTTGCCGTTTACAAGCTGCGGCGCGGCGTTGACCGTACGCATGGCGCTGTCGGGTTCGTCATATTCGCGCAGATCGACCCGGTAGCCCGTCGCGGTGGAGATCGTGTTCCACGAGAAGGTCAGCGAGGTGCCGGTCGCGCCTACAAATTTCAGATCGGATACGGGCGCCATCTTGGTCTGTGTCTTCAGCTCCGAAGAGAACGCGCCGCAAAGTTTACTGCCGTTGGCGGTGTGATAGGCGCGGATCTTGAAGCGGTAGGTCGTCTGCGGCGAAAGGTCGCCAACCGTGTAGCGCGTCGTCGTCGCGGCGCCGATATAATCCCATTTCAGCGTCGCGTCGTTGTACTTCCAGATCTCATACCCCTCCGCGCCGGAGACCTTCGAAAAGCTCAGGTTGACTGCCGAATCGGTCGTGCCGGTGGCAATCAGGCCGGACGCCTGCTTGGGCGCGGTCCGCACGGAAAGATAGGAGGAAAACTGGGAATAATAGTTGCGGTCGTTGACCGTCGTGCGGGCGCGCACGGCGTACATATAGTCCTTCGCTGCCTTCAGCTTGGTCAGCTTATAGGAGGTGGAGGTCGTCTGCGCGATCTTTTTCTGGGTGTTCGGACCGACGCTGTAGATATAATAGATCTTCGCGGTCTTCACCTTGTCCCAGGTGATTGTCAGACCCGTGTCGCTCACGTTGACCGCGCGGAGCATCGTCGGCTTTTCCAGCAGATTCGTGCGCACGGTGAGCGTCTGGTATTCGCCGAAAACGCTGTCTTTGAAGGCGCAGACGCGGAATTTATAATTCGTATTCGGCGCCAGCTTCTTCACGGTATAGGCCGTTTTTTTCGTGTTTTTGAGCACGTTGACCCACTGTTTGTCCACATACTTCTGCAGCCGGTAGCCGGTCGCGCCGGAAACCTTGGACCACTTCAGCGTAACGGAATAGGACGTCTTGGCGCTCGCCTTCAGCTTTTTCACTGTCGGGGCGGGCGTAACGCTGACCGCTTCGGACGCGGCGCCGTAACGGACGCCGGAACCGGACTGGTAGGCGCGCACACGGTAGCGGTAGGTCGTCCCGAGACGCAGACCGGTCAGTTTGGCGGTCGTCTTCTGTGTGACGGCAGCGCTCTGCCAACCCGCGCGGGTCGATACCTGCACCTCATAGCCGCTCGCGCCGGAGACCTTGGACCACTTGAGCGTGGCGGAGTTGACGGTCACGGCGGACACCTTGAGGTTCTTGACTGTGCCAAGCGCCGCAAACGCCGGCACGGTCGTGGCGGCGAGCAAAACGAAGCACAGCACAATACTCAGGATCACATTGGCTTGTTTTTTCATTGAAAAGCCTCCTTGTCGAATGGGTTGCATAAATAGACATAGTAATCATACCACGACCGGAATGCAAATGCAATTGCTTTTGCAGATTGTTTACATAAAAATTGCAATTCCGCCATATCGGAAAAAGAAAAAGAGATGGGCGATCCCATCTCATTATCCTCATCAGCTTATTTCGCAGCTTTGAGCATCAGCGCGGACTTTTTACGCGCAGCGTTGTTCTTGTGCAGCAGACCCTTGGCAGCGGCCTGGTCGATCTTTTTGATCGCAGCCTTGACAAGCGCGTCCTTATCTTCCGCATTCGCCTCGATCGCAGCGTTCGCCTTCTTGATCGCGGTTTTCAGCGCAGAATTGTTCGACTTGTTGCGTGCCTGCTTCGTCGCGCTGACGAGCACACGTTTCTTCGCAGACTTGATATTCGGCATCCGTGATACACCTCCCTTAAAAAGCAGTGGTAACTTGCGTCAATGCATCATAACACTTTTCCAAGAAAAAAGCAAGGTTTTTTTGCATTTTTGGATAGACTTTTTGATAGCGAGCATAATAATACTACATTTTTGGTGATTTTTCAAGTGTTTAGGGGAGAAAAAATGATTTTTCGAACAGATCTCGCGCTCGAAAAGCAGGAGGCGCTGACGGAAGGCAGCGTGCGCGGCGTCCTGCACGCCGTCAAGGAAGAGGGCGACGTGCGGATCACGACGATCTGCATCCGCAACGAAAAGGGAGAACGCGCCCTCGGCAAGCCCCGCGGCACGTATGTCACGCTCGAATCGAAAACGCCGCTGACGGACCGCCCACTGCTGTCTTCTCTGCGCCGCGCGCTGTCGGGCGAGCTTTGCAAACTGCTGCCGGAAAGCGGCGCCGTGCTTGTCGCGGGACTCGGCAACGAGAGCATCACGCCGGACGCGCTCGGTCCGCGGGCGGCGCGGCGGCTGTTCGCGACGCGGCACATCAACGGCGAGATCGCGCGGGTCACCGGCTTCGAGGGGCTGCGTCCGGTCGCGGCGCTCTGCCCCGGCGTTCTCGGTCAGACCGGAATCGAAACGGCGGAGATTCTGGAATCGGTCGTGCGCGGGATCTCCCCTGCCGCCGTGATCGTCATCGACGCGCTCTCTTCGCGGCGGCTGTCGCGGCTTGGGACGACGATCCAGCTGACCGACACGGGGCTCTCCCCCGGTTCCGGCGTCGGCAACAAGCGCGCGGAGATCAGTCTGCGCACACTGGGCGTCCCCGTGATCGCGATCGGTGTGCCGACCGTCGTTGACGGTGCGACGCTGATCTCCGACTGGCTCGACAGCTACGGGATCGACCCGCGCGGTACGCCCGGCTTTCACGAAGAGCGGTTCATGATGGTCACGCCGAAGGAGGTCGATCTGCTGATCGACCGCGCCGCCGAGGTGGTCGCGATGGGTATTAACTGCGCGCTGCAGCCGACGCTTGACGAACAGGAACTGCTCGAGCTGGTCCGCTGACGGTATAACCTTGTCCCGCGTTTCATAGATTGTGATAGGATCTCTTGAAACGGGGCATGACGATGAAACGAAAGCAAACGCTCGTCCGCGCGCTGGGCGCGTTCGGGCTTACCGCGGCAGTCTGCGGTCTGCTCGTGTGGCAGCACACGGCGGCGGTGTCGCTGCTGTGTCAGCTGACCGCACACGAGGCGCAGGCGCTCTTCCCCCTGCCGCTCACGCTTTACGCGGCGGAAACGACCGCGCCGGACGAAACCGCAGCAACAGACGAACCGTCCGCGGCCGAGCCGACTACCGCGCCGCCCGCGACCACCCGCACAGCGGCGGCGAAAGAGGACCTCACTGCAACGCCGGACGATATCCAGAAGCTGACGGCGCAGGCGAAGAAGAACGCCGACAAAAGCAAAAAGGTCGGCGCGATCAGCAAAAAGACTTACAAAAACGAGGGCGTCACAGACAAAGCCGGCGTCGTCAGGATCAAAAACGTCAACAAGACGCGTATCGACGCCGCAAAGCTGCTGAAAGAGAAAGCGGATCTCGCCGTCAAAAAGGACGCGCCGTGCGTGCTCATTTTCCATACGCACACGACGGAATCCTACCAGTATCTCGACCGGTCGTACTACACGTCGGACGTCCCGACGCGCGACAGCGACAAGGGACGCAACATGGTGCGCGTCGGCGACGAGATCTGCGCCGAACTGGAAGCCATGGGCTTTTCCGTCCTCCACGATACCGAGATCCACGACGCGCGCTACACCGGCGCCTACGCGCGCTCGCGGGAAACCGTGCAGGCGTATCAGAAAAAGTACCCGTCTCTGCAGGTGCTGCTGGACATCCACCGCGACGCGATCCAGCTTTCGAACGGGACGAAGATCAAGCCCGTCGCGACCATCAACGGCAAGCAGGCGGCGCAGGTCATGATCATCACCGGCTGCCAGGAAAGCGGCAACGGCGTGACGGACTTCCCCGACTGGAAGCAGAACCTCATTTTCGCGCTGCAGCTGCAGGAGAAGATGGAGTCGACCTTTCCCGGGCTGACGCGGCCGGTCTTCTTTTCGCCGCGGCGCTATAATATGCATCTGTCGCACTGCTCGCTTTTATTGGAGGTCGGCTCGGACGCCAACACGCTCGAGGAGGCGGCGTACAGCGGGCGGCTGATCGGGCGCGCGCTCGGTCTGCTGCTGCAGGATTATCAAGAGGAGGAACCATGAAACGGGAGATCGAACTGTATCTGTTAGCGGTCGGCACGGTAGTGTGCCTCGCGATCATACTCTGCGGCTGCGCCCTCGCCGGGGCACGGATGGCGGAGATCATGGGGTGAGGAAACCCAAAAAGATAAAAAAGAAGGCGTCCAATGACGCCTTCTTTTTTGTTTCAGATTATTCTGCCGTTGCTTCTTCCTTGATTCTCGCATAGAAGAAGTCTTTGCGTTCCGGCGTATTGAGCACGATGACGGGCTTGATCTGGTTGAGGACGCGGCCCTGCGAAAGCAGCAACTCGCGGTAGGCGGCATAGGCGCCGCTTTCCAGCTCGAAGAACACCGAGTCGCCGATCATGTTCCAGCGGCGGTATTTCTCGTACTTTTCGTTGCACTCGCGGAAGAAGTCGTCCACGGCCACGCTCAGTTCTTTTCTCTGTTCGGCGGTCAGCGGCGTTTCGGGTTCGGCGACCATCACGTAGTGCGGCATGCCGACGTTCGTTTCGGAATAGAAGCTGTAGCCGCGGAAGTTCAGGCCGTATTTCTCCTGCATCTTTTCCGCCACCCAGTCGAGCATCTGGGTCGTCGTCTTTTCGTTGGCGAGGTTCAGACCCATGTTCGAACGATAGAGGAATTCGATCTTCGGGGTGTTGTTGTGCTTGCCGGTGATCTTCACGATGTCCATGATGCGGTAGCGATACAGACCCGAGAAGTTCGTGATGATGATCTCGTAGTTCTTGCCGACCTCGACCTCGTCGAGCAGCAGCGGACGCATATCGTCCGGCGCGTCCTCGGGCAGGAATTCATAGATCAGCGAGCGCGGCAGCAGCACGGAGTCGTTCGCGTTGAGCTCGACAGGCATTGCCATAAAGCCTTCGGACGCGGCGTAGCCCATGTTGTGCAGGGGGATGTCGCCAACATAGCGGCGCAGCTTTTCGACATAGACAGCCAGCGTTGAGCCGATCATGCCGTAGCCCCAGACGAGCTTCGGCCAGATCTGTCTGCCGACAGGCACGGGACCGTCGAAGCCGCCCTCGAAGATCTTGCGCAGCTCAGCCGCACGCTCCGGATTGGGCTTCATCTGACCGTAGTTCTTGCGCAGATTATCGGTGGCGCGGACGCGCGGGTCGATAGTGCCCTTTTCGATATCGTCGCAGACCATCTGCCAGTTTTCTTCCAGATACTCGAACATGTTGGTCAGAAGCGTGATGACCAGCGAGCCCAGATAGGTCACGTCGGTATTCACCAGCGCAAAGCGCAGCTGGAAATAGGCGGTGTCGGTATGCTCTTCATCCTCGGGGAAGAGGATGTCCATCGGCGTAGTGGTGATGTGCTTCAAGAGGGGCTTGATGTAATAGAACGGGATCTGCGCGGCGCCGTTCGCCATATAGCCGTTCTTCATCTTGACGCCGTTGAGCGACAGGACAAGCGGACCCATGGCGGTCGGGAGCTTCTTGAGACCGCATTTTTCCTTGAGGTATTTGTTGGCGCAGGCCGGCGTGGCGGCAAAGCCCATGCACTGCATGTTCCACAGATCGCGGGCGGTCTTCGGCTGCAGCTTCGGGATACCGACGGAGCCGGAGGAGGAGCAGTAGCGGTGGATCTTCTGCGAAGTGATGATCTTGCCCTCGTCGCCGTCGAGCATACGGCCGATGTAGGGAAGATAATCTTCAAACGTGGAGATGGGTACCTTGTCCTGATATTCACGGATAGAGTGGATATCTTCGAAATGGTACTTCTTGCCGAGTTCGCAGTCCGCGTTCTTTTTCATGATCTTCTGCAGGGTTTTTTCCTGCGTCGGCATCGCCTCGGTGGTAAAGTGGTTGAAGCCCTTGTAAACGATGTTGCCGAGGAATACCCCGTAATCTGTTGTGAATGACATAAGTGACCTCCGATTATTGATAGTTTGGTGAATACTTACCATATTACTATATCATATCTTTTCCTGTTTTGCAAGAGGGAAAAGAAGAAAAAAGGGTTGCTTTACGGCTTTACCGGTTCCGTCCCGTCTTGACCAGCGCGGCGGTCACAAAACCGACCACCGCCTCATAGATCAGCGCGACGCCGATCAGCCGCGTCATCAGCGACGACAGCCCGTTCGGGTTCGACACGATCAATATGCCGAGTGCCAGTCCGCCCGCGGAGAGCAGGATCGTGAGCAGCTTGCCGAACGGCATCTGCAGCGCCGAGAGGAGTTCAAACGCTGAAATCACGATCAGCACCACGCCGAACAGGAACGGCAATACCGCCGTTACAAACCCGGGCGCGAGCAGAAAGAGCAGCCCGAACACGGCGGCGATACACGCAAAGGCCACGACAAGGGTCGAGCGCGCCCCCTTCTTGAACAACAGTTCCACCAAAAGGCCGACCGCCGCGCCCGCAAGGCACAGCACGCCGATCAGGCGGATATAGACCTGCAAGGTCTCCTGCGGCGCGAACAGCAGCAGACCGCCCGCGACAAGAAAGAGCGCGGATGTAAAGACGAGGTTGGAAAAGAGTTTTTTGAGCGTTTCCATAGCGAACCTCCATTTTCGTCTTTGCCTTGACACAACGGCAAAGGCTTCGTATAATAAAGCTGATGATACAACAGAAAGGATGCACCACAATGCTTGATTTTTCGTCCGACTATACCCGTTCGGCACACCCCGCGCTGCTGGAAGCGATCGCGCAGACAGCGGGCAGGCAGTATCTGCCCTACGGCGCCGACGTTTGCAGCGAGCGCGCCCGCGCCCGCATCCGTGATCTGTGCGACGCGCCGAATGCCGAGATCCATTTTCTCACGGGCGGCACGCAAACCAATCTGCTCGCGACCGCCGTATTGCTGCGCTCGTTTGAGGGCGTCATTGCCGCCGACACGGGACACGTCGCGCTGCACGAAGCCGGCGCGATCGAACACACCGGACACAAGGTGCTGACGCTCCCGCACGAAAACGGCAAGCTGACCGCCGCCGCAGTCTCGCAGTACTGCGAAAACTTCTATAACGACGAAAACCACGATCACATGGTCTTTCCGGGCATGGTCTATCTGTCGCAGCCGACGGAATACGGCACACTGTACAGTCTCAGTGACCTGCAAGCGCTGCGCCGTGTCTGTGATCAATACAAGCTGCGGCTTTATGTGGACGGCGCAAGGCTCGCCTATGCGCTCGCAGCCGACGAAAACGACGTCTCCCCTGCCGACCTTGCGGCGCTTTGTGACGCGTTCTATTTCGGCGGGACCAAGTGCGGCGCCTTTTGCGGCGAAGCCTTTGTGGTGCCGGACCCGACCAAAACGCCGCAACTGTTCACCGTGGTGAAACAGCACGGAGCGCTGCTTGCCAAGGGCTTTCTCGCCGGCGTCCAGTTCGACCGGCTGATGGAAGACAGGCTCTATCTGTCCGTCGGACGTTCCGCCGTACAGCAGGCGAACCGGATCCGCAGCTGTCTGCAGGAAAAAGGCTATCTTCAGCCGGTCGTCGCGCCGACAAACCAGATTTTCGTCTCGCTCGAGAACGACAAACTCGCGTCGCTCAAAGAGAAGCTGCGCGTCAGCTTCTGGGAGCCGGACGGAGACAGCCGCACCGTCGTCCGTATCGCGACCGACTGGGCGACAACAGGTGCGGACGTCGATGCGCTTCTGGCGCTGTTTTAAGGATTTGGTTTTCCCTTTTTCTTCGGATAGGTCAGCGCGAAACTCGTATCGAGCAGCGCCCGGACGTCGTCGTCCGCCGCGGTACCGTCGAGCAGGACGCTCAGCCAGTGCAGCTTGTTCATGTGGTACGCCGGGAAGATCCCCGGCTGTGAGAGGTAGGACCCGCTCATCATCGGGTCACACTTGACGTTGACGACATCGACTGTCCCGTCGCCGGGTAGTCCCAGTCTGTCGCGGCGCACAGTCAACCCGACCGCGAACCACTTCTGGTTTGCCGCATGCCGCAGCACAAAGGCGTCCGGCAGATCGATCCAGGGGTATTCCGGCGCGGCGCCGTAGGTTTCCGCCGCGTAGCGGAGAAATGCTTCTTTATCCATATGATACCCCGTTAGATCTGCAGGCGCATCACCTGCTGAATCGCCAGCGCAACGCCGTCTTCGGCGTTGCTTTTTGTTTGGTACGGCGCGCCAGCTTTGCACACTTCGCTCGCGTTTTCCATCGCGAAGCCGTAACGGGCGAATGTCAGCATCGGCAAATCATTTGCCGCGTCGCCGAACGCCATACAGTGTTCGGGGAGAACGCCGAGCCGCGCGCACAGCTTTTGCAGCGCCGTGCCCTTGTCGGCGCCGGCGAACGTCACGTCGATGCTGATCGGGAACGACGTTGTCACTGAGAGGTCCGCGCGGGCGGAGAGTTCGTCCCATGCCTGCCGGTAGATCTTGCGGTCCGTGATATAGACGGTGAACTTTTCGATTGCCGTTTCCCGCAGCGTTTCTTTCAGATCGTCGCAGATGATCATGCCGCGTCTTGCGGCTTCGACGAACACCTTCGGAAACGCGTCCGCCGGGAAGAACGGCTCCTTGTCCTGCTGCGCGTAGCTTTTGCCGCCCGCATAGACTTCCAGAAACGCGGGCAGCGTATCGAAGTATTCCAGCAGCTGCAGGCCGGTGCTTTGCGGCAGCGCCTGTTCGAACAAAACGGCGTTGTTTTTGCGGTCGAACACGCCGGCGCCGTTGGAATACAAAATGTAATCGATCTGCGGTACCTGCTCGCAGACGTTGCCTAAAATCGACAGCGTCCGACCGGTCGCCACGGCGATCTTCGCGCCGCTTTCGTGCGCCGCCCGGAGCGCGGCTTTGTTCGCTGCGCTGACCGAGATATGGTCGGGCATCATCAACGTGCCGTCGAGGTCGAGCGCAATCAGTCCGATCGTCGGCGTTTTGCCGTTTACGCCGATCATACTGCGGCGAAAAACGCGTCGCGCCGCGCGGTCAGCCACGCTTCAATCTGCGGCAAACTGCCTTCTTCGCAGTCAAACACTTCGCGGGTGACATCCTCTTCCGGGCAGTCCTTCAGCGTCCGCAGACCGGACCAGACCGCCGCGCGGAGATATTCGGTGTCGTCGGGTTTTTCGATATAGATCGCGTAGTTGAAGATCCGCTGTCCCCAGGCAGCCTGCTCAGGGTGCTCGGTCTGCGAACCGTAATAGACGTTATAGCTGCCGCCGATGCGCGAACCGCCGATCAGCCATTCGAAACGCGGAATAAAAAGATCTTGATACATACTGTTCTTCCTTTCCGATAAGCTGGTTCTATTATAGCGCAAATCGCGCGGAAGGTCAAGCGTCGTTAAGCAGCAGCAACGTTTCGCACTGGCAGCGGTACAACGCTGTAAACGGCAGCGGCAGCAGCAAAGCGCCGAGGAGCCTCCACCCGAGCAGGCTGAGCTGCAGCGCGCGAAGGCGGCGACGTTTTCCGGCGACGAGCCGCGCGGAAAGACGCAGACTGTTTTGAAACGAAGCGCCGCAAAGCAGCAGCGCAGGCGCCGCCCGCAAGAGCATGTTCCAGCGTAAAAAGAACGCGAGCGATACAAGCGTCATCAGCGCGCAGCACACCGCCAGATGCAGGAGTGCCTGCGGCGGATAGGCGGCGCTTTGCCAGGCAGAACAGATCCCGGCGAGTCCCGCCGCAGGCAGCAGCGTCAAAACAAGCAGCCCGCACCGCACCGCCGCAAGCAGCGGCAGACGCAGCAGCGTCCGTCCCCTCTCGCGAAAAGAAAACGCCGCCCCCGTTGCACGCGTCAGGGCCAGCGCCTGCGTTTCAAAGCGGAACGCGCCGAATGCGCCCCAGACGATAACCGCGCAGACAGCCGACCGCAACCGGTCAACGCGCAGCAGCAGCACCGTGCCGCCGCCAAAAGCAAGCATGGCAAAAAAGAAAAACAGCAGCGGCGCCGTCCGGCGCAGCCGCCATGTCCGGCAAAGGCGTTTTGCCCGCCGTTTGGTTTCGTTCATCGCGCTCACCTCGGTGTTAGTGTGCGCGAGGATAAGGTAAGGTATACGTTGAGTGAATGGAGAATGGGAAATGGAAAACTATAATATTTCAAATTTCAAACATAAACTGCACTCTGCACACTCCACACTGCACACTAAAAAACCGCCCGAAGGCGGTTTTTTTACATCACTGTATAGGCGCCGGAGAACGCGTTGTTGTACTGCGCGCCGCTGGTCGTTTGCAGGAACGCGGAGGGCACGGTAAACTGCACGTTGGAGCCTTCGGGTACGGAAAGCTGGCTCAGGTCGATCGTGATATACTGATAGCCGTCCGCATTCTTGGAGCCGCTGCGGACCGAGCACGGTGCGCTCTTGGCTTCGCCGTCCACCTTGATGCCGATGGTCGCGCTGTTGTTCTGGAACGAGCCGTCCCAGCCGTTGGAGTCGATCGTAACAACCAGCTTTTTGTCCGCTGTCGTCGCGATGTCGTTGATGACGACCGTCTTTGCGCGGCGGGTCGCCGCCGACGTCGGGGCAGCCGTTGTGGTCTGCTTCGTCGGTGTCGTCGTGGTGATCGTGATTGGCTGCGTTGTCGGCTGCGTCGTGGTCAGATACGGGTTCTGCGTCGGCTGCGTCGTCAGATAGGGGTTGCGGGTCGTATAAGCCGTGGTGTAGGTCGGCAGCGTCGGGCTCACGGTGACATAGGTCACGCCGCCCGGATTCTGTGACGTATAGACCGTCGGTGCAGTCATCGTCGGCACGGTCAGCGACGGATTCGGGTCAGTCGTGCTCGGCGTTGTGGTTGTGACGGGTTCGGGTCGGAACGCCGTTGTCGCAACCGTCTGCATCGTCTGCCCCTGCTGTGTGGTCAATATCACCGTACTCTCGTTCTCCGTCCCCGCAGAGACCGGAACACTGCTGTCAGACACGCCGCTGGCGGTCGGATCGTTTGTCGCGTTGGGATCGGTCGTCGATGCGCTCGGGTCGAAGGTGAACGACGGCAATGTCGGATCCTTCTGCCCGCCGGTGCAGGCGGCAAAGCAGATTGCCAGTGTCAGAACAAGCACGACCGCGATTATTTTCTTGTGCAACGGGAACGCCCCCTTTCTCCTTACAGATTTCGTAACAATTAATTATACAATACTTTTTTGCCGCTGTCAATCGTTTGCGGCGAATTGCTCGGGATGTTCACGAATATATTTTGCACCCAGCAGTTTAATCTTAGTTAAAAGATCCATGGCGGAGAATTTGGTATCCGCGTCGGCGACCGCATTCCAGTCGAGCGAGGTGGTCTCGTCGTTTTCGTCGAACATCGTCACAAGATGCGACAGCGTCTCGTCCGCGTCGTGCAGCCCGATCAGATCGAGTGCCGGCAGCAGCCGCGACGAAAGCAGTGCGCTGCTCTCTTTGAAAAAGACGGTCGCCGTTTTATCGGAGACGAACACGTCCAGCACATAGATCAGCTGCTGCACCTGAGGCAGAAGCGAAAACGCACGTTCCGGATCGTCGCTTTTTTGCAGCGGAATCTGTAAAGACAGCGCTGTGCCCTCGAGCAGCTCGTCGTCGGGCGCCGCGGCGATCGCTTCTTTCGTCAGTGGATAGTAGGTCTTCTTCAGTTCCACGAGCCGGCGCATCTGCGCTTCCTCTTCGTGGAAGGTCTTCTGGTGAGCTTTATAGGCGCGCCCCGCCTTGCGGAATATAAACGACGCGCCGACCGCCACCGCGACGAGCAAAAGCGCGTACGGCCAGTAGTCACGGAACCAGGCAATCACGTTATCCATCTGTTTCATCCTCCGTCAGCAATGCTTTATAGATATCGGCTTTTTTGAAGCCGCTTTCCTGCGCCGCCTGTTTCGCTGCGGCGGAGGGAGGCGTTCCCTCTTCGACGTACTGTTTTGCGAGCGCCTGTGCCTGCGGCAGCGTCCACGTTTCACCGTCGCTTTGTGGTTTGCCTTTGACGATCAGGACAAACTCCCCTTTCGGCTGGGTCGTTTCGTAATAGGCGCAGGCTTCGTCGAGCGTCAGGCGCAGCACCTCTTCGTGGATCTTCGTCAGTTCCCGCACAAGCGCGATCTCCCGTTCGCCGCCGAAGGCCTCCCGCAGGTCGGCGAGCGTCGCCTTGAGCTTATGGGGCGCTTCGTAAAAGAGCATCGTGCGCGGCTCGTTTTCGAGCGATTGGAGATGGGTGCGGCGGCTTTGTTTGTTCATGCTCAGAAAGCCTTCGAACGTGAACCGTCCCGACGGCATCCCGGAAAGGGCGAGCGCGGAGGCAAACGCCGTCGGTCCCGGCACAACGGCAACGGGAACGCCGCCGTCGTGACAGAGTTTTACGAGATCCTCCCCCGGGTCAGAGATCGCGGGCATCCCCGCGTCTGTCACCAGCGCGCAGCTTTCGCCGCCCTGCAGCCGGGCGAGGATCTGTTCGCCCTTTTCACGGCGGTTATGTTCAAAATAGCTCGTCATAGGCTTTTTGATCTCGAAATGATTGAGCAGCTTGAGCGTCACGCGCGTATCCTCGGCGGCGATGAAATCGCATTGCGCGAGCGTCTCCACCGCGCGGGGCGACAGATCGCCGAGGTTGCCGATCGGCGTACCGACAATGTAAAGTGTTCCGGGCATAGGCAGTTTCTCCCGTCATTTGGAATGTGGAATGTGGGATTTGGAATTATTGCAGGGTCAGCAATTCTTCGACCCTGACGCCGGGGTTGCCGCCGCGTCTGGCTTCGACCAGCACAAGGAACGGCGCCTTCTGCGCGGACTGCGCCGCGAAGCGGATGCGTTTCGGTTCCAGTCGGTGCGCGCGCAGCGTACACAGCACGTCCGTCAGCCGTTCCGGCTTCTGACACAGGCAGAACCGCCCGCCGTTTTTCAGCAGCCGCGCCGCGGCCGTTACGGCGTCTTCGAGCGTACAGGCCGTTTCGTGCTTTGCCAGCCGGTCGCTGTTGTCGCGGCTTTGTTTGCCCGTTCCCGCCGCGTAATAGGGCGGGTTCATCGTCACAAGGTCGAACGCGCCTGCCGGCAGCAGCGGGTGCTGTTGGCGCAGATCGGCATGGACGACCGTCACGCGGTCTTCGAGTCCGTTGAGCGAAAGGCTTCTTTCAAGCTGCGCGCAGGCGGCTTCCTGCACGTCCACAGCGGTGATTTCGCCGGTCTTTCCGGCGCACCACAGCAGCGGGATCACGCCGCAGCCTGTCCCGAGGTCGCAGGCGGTCTCACGGCTGCGAATCGCCGCGAACCGCGCGAGCAGCAGCG
>JAEEGI010013685.1_pt1 | contig 17179 bp, 13 predicted proteins | sample 8958751 | NCBI WGS metagenome assembly JAEEGI01 (sample SAMN16246545, study PRJNA631951) | gut metagenome | biome: gut microbiome; feature: rumen; material: KS-attached | host: Bos | place: Iran: Karaj | collected 2018-10
GATGACATATTCCTCTGGGGTCTTGGTACCCCATTGCACGGCCAGGATGTTGTCGGCAGTACCTTGTTCGAAATAGGGAACAGGGAAGTCGTGGAGCATCACTGTGTCGATACCAAAATCGTTGTAACGACCTATTAACCAGTCTTGTACCTCCCAGATGTAGCGGCTGTCGTAGCGGCGTGTATGGTATGAGCAGAGGTGCTCGATGTTGGCTTTGATGCTGTCGACCGACACGGAATCCATCAGGGCGCGAATCTCGGGGTCTTGTGTCTTGACAATAGGGTAGGTGTGCTCAAAGAGATGCGGTGCCTGTGCTGAGGCAGTGAGACCTGTTATGAGGAGTAGTGCTATGGTTATTAGTTTTCTCATTGTTTTCAGTTTTTGACTCTGACCTCTGACCCTAACCCGCTTTTGTGGTAACGGGTCTGGGTCTGGTCACAATCCCTTCACATGCGGTTTGCCCGCGATGAAATCCTTCAGATAGAACGGCTCAAAATAGGCCACATCGACGAAGTCATGATTCCGCAGGGCTTTTTCTGCCAAGGGAAGCATATAGCCTGCTGAAGGCTTGAAACCTTCAATAATGTGGATATTTGATTGGTTTTCAAAGACTTTTTTGAGTTTTGGGGCGCCATCGCCAAAAAGCCAAATCCTGTGGTCTTTTCTCAAGTCTTCAAACGAATGTTCATCAATGACCAAAGCAGCGGTGTCTTCGATTTTGTTTAGGTTGGCATCGAAAATGGCGGCATACACTTCCATTCTGCGTGCATCAATCATGGGGATGAGCAGGTCGTTGGGTTCGACTTGGCTGCCGAGCTTGACTTTCATGCCGTAAGCCATGGCTTCAAGCGTGTCGATGGCCATCAACGGCAGATCGGCGGCATAGCAAATGCCCTTGGCTGTGCTTACCCCGATGCGCAGGCCCGTATATGAGCCGGGGCCTTTGCTCACAGCGACAGCATCCAATTGCTTATAATTGATTCTAGCCACCTCCATCACTTCGCGGATGAAGTTGGTGATTTTCTCTGAATGAGCGTTTTGCCCTTCTGTTTCGCGCAATGCGATGGTGCAGCAGTTGTCGTTGAGCGCTACTGAGCATACCGGCGTGGCCGTTTCCAAACACAGTATCATTTTCTTTAGTTTTAATGAGGCAAAAATAAGCAAAAAACAAGTTTACTCCGTTTCAATAATTATAAAATTAATTTAGTTGTTAATACGCGAAAAACCGTATATTTGCAAGATTAATTTGCCATAATAGGCATTATTGTATATGTTTGAAATAGAGTTCGTTAAGCAGTATTAATGGGACTTAGGAGGCGAAGCCGTATCATGACAGAATCCAACATTTTCATATCAAAAGCCACGCAGCGCAATTGGGACAAGTTGAAAAGTGACGGTACAGACCGTTTGAAGCGCCGTGCCAACAAGAGCCGTTCACAGAAGATTGTTACGCCCGAAGGCTATGTGATGGCGGGCAGTCTGCCTCGTTTCGTAGAAGAGCTTAGGGATACCACCTATCCCATCGACGCGTTGATTTACAGTCTTTGCGCCCAGTATGTGGAGCATAACAAAGTCGTCGAGGCCAACCGCAAGCGTTTCTTCGAGGAATATGCCCATTACAATAAAGTTGACGTTTATGTGCCTAGGCAAATCTTGAAAAACCGGCAGGATGACTGGATTGGTTTCGTTTACCAGTCACTGACTACCGAAGGCAGTCGTATCTTGAAAGGGTTATACTACACCAAACCAGTGATTGTCAACGAGATGCTTTCTGATATTCGGATTTTGTCCGGTGAGCAATTCCTCGATCCTTGCTGCGGCAGCGGCATCTTTCTTCTCAAGGTGGAACATGCTGAGTTGGAGCAACTGTATGGTATCGATAATGACCCTCTCGCCGTGATGATTGCCAAGGCCAATTTGATGGTGAAATACAATACGTCGGAGGTATATCCTCAAATCTATCAGATGGATTTCCTATTGCATGCGGCATCGGCCTTGGGCGAAATGAAGTTCGACTACATCGTCACCAATCCGCCTTGGGGCACCGAGAAAGGCAAACTTCACATTTCTGAGGTTATCCAATCGAAGGAGAAAGCATCGTTGTTCTTTACCGAGGCGTTCAAATTCTTGAACAAGAATGGGATTCAGCATTTCCTGTTGCCCTCCTCGCTGATGAAAATCAAGGTTCATGGCGATTTCCGCCGCTTCGTGACGCACGAGACGCGTATGGAAACCCTGAAATGCTATCGCGAGCGCTTCAAAGGGGTGTTCACCGATTTCTTGAGTATGAAAGTGAGCAGGAAACCGGTGTTTGGCGTACAGAGTTATGTGGTGTACGGTGCCAACAACGAGGTGTCGCGCAAGGAGTTCAAGCCGCTTGATGACGATTTCTGTGCCATCCCTATGCTCAATGACCGCGATGAAGGCATCATCGGCAAGGTGGAGCGCTTGCGCCACGATGACCTCTCGCATAGTCAATGGGCGCTCGGCATCATCACGGGCAACAACGCGAAGGTGCTGAAAGACCGGCCGCACAAGGGTTTGGAACCCATTTACACTGGCAAGGACATTGGCAAGTACAGCCTGAAGAGTGCCACGCGTTTCATCAAATACAATCGCGCCGACTTCCAGCAATGTGCCAAGGATGAGTTTTACCGCGCCAAGGAAAAGTTGGTGTATAAGTTCGTCTCTGGCCATCTTTGTTTCGCTTACGACGACAAGCAGCGCCTTTTCCTCAACAGCGCAAATATCTTGATTCCCAAGGTCGATGGCATGAGCATCAAGACGGTGCTGGCTTTCCTCAACTCGGCCTTGTTCAACTTCTTGTACACCAAACGCTTCAACGACCTCAAGATTTTGAAAGGCAACCTTTCCACTTTGCCGTTCCCGAAAATTGACGACAAGATGAATAAGACATTGAGTGCCCTCGTTGATCGGGTTTTGGGTGGGGATGTTAGTGCTGAAAACGAAATCAACGCGTTGGTTTTTTCTTTGTATGAGTTTAATCAAGAAGAAATTGCTTTAATAATAGGGTAAAGTAGGTCCCTGAGCCCGTCGAAGGGCCGGTTTAAGAAGAATAGAGTTATGTGTTACATGTACATACTTCGTTGTTCAAACGGCCAGTATTATGTTGGAAGCACACATGATTTAGATAAAAGACTTGCAGAACACCAATGTGGTGAAGGCGCTCTGTTTACAAAAAAACATCTTCCTGTTGAACTTGTCTATTACGAACAGTTTCAAAGAATTGTAGATGCTTTTCAAAGAGAGCATCAAGTCAAAGGATGGAATAGAAAAAAGAAAGAAGCTTTAATTAATAATCACCCCGAATTGTTGCCTGAGCTGTCGAAACATAAGTAGGTTGCCTTGGTGTCGGCCCTTCGACGGGCTCAGGGACCTTAGTTTTTACAAATATGAACATCTTAGTCACTGGTGGCGCCGGTTTCATCGGCAGTCACACCTTAGTTGAACTCAACGTGGCGGGCCACGAGACCGTGGTCATCGATAACCTCTGCAACAGCAACCCAAAGTCTTTGGAGCGCGTGGCAGAGTTGACAGGCAAACACATCCCTTTTTATGAAATCGACATCCGTGACCGAGAAGGCCTCAACCGCGTAATGGAAGCCCATCGCTTCGATGCTTGCATCCACTTCGCTGGCCTGAAGGCAGTGGGCGAGAGTGTTGAGAAGCCTTGGGAATATTACGAAAACAACATCAGCGGTACTTTGACGCTTCTCGATGTGATGCGCCAGCATGGTTGCAAAAACATCATCTTCTCGTCGTCGGCCACAGTCTACGGCGATCCGGCTGTCATCCCCATCACTGAGGATTGTCCCAAGGGGCATTGCACAAACCCATACGGCCAGACCAAGAGCATGCTCGAAGAAATCATGATGGACATGCAGAAGGCCGACAAGGAGTGGAACGTGGTGCTGCTGCGTTACTTCAACCCCATCGGCGCACACCCGAGTGGCAGGATAGGGGAGAACCCCAATGGCATCCCGAACAACCTGATGCCCTATGTCACCCAAGTGGCTGTTGGCAAGCGCCCCGAGTTAGGTGTGTTCGGCAACGACTATGATACCCCCGATGGCACTGGCGTCCGCGATTACATCCATGTCGTGGACTTGGCCAAAGGACATGTAGCCGCTTTGCAAGCCATAGAGCGGCACTGCGGTTGTGCCATCTACAACCTTGGCACGGGACAAGGATACTCGGTGCTTGATGTGGTGAAGACCTTCGAAAAGGTTAACGGCATCAAGATACCTTACAGCATCAAGCCCCGCAGGGCGGGCGACATCGCCACGTGTTATTCCGACCCCGCCAAGGCCTATCGTGAGTTGGGTTGGAGGGCACAATATGGTCTCGAAGAGATGTGCCGTGACTCTTGGAACTGGCAGAAAAACAATCCCAATGGGTATTAATGGGTCGGCTAAAGCCTATTTGAAACGTTCCCTCTACTAAGGAGCCATTGCGGGCGCCAGATCCGCAATCTCCTTGATAAAACGAACCGCTGAAGCCTATACGAAACACTTATACTCAAAGGAGTCATTGCGGGCGTTAGACCCGCAATCTCCTGAAAAACACGATGCCTTAAAACAATGTCCAAACAAGGATTTGTTTACATTTTGACCAATAAACACAAAACAACTTTGTACACCGGCGTTACTAATGACTTAAAACGGAGGATTGCAGAGCATAAACTTCACATAAACAAAGGTTTTACCGACAAGTATAAAACAGATAATCTGGTCTATTTTGAGATTTGCCAAGACATGACAACAGCTATTCGTAGAGAAAAGCAAATAAAGAAATGGCACAGAGAATGGAAAGAAGATCTGATAAAAGGGTTTAATCCCGAATGGAAAGATTTGTCGGATGACATTGGTTTGAATGAAGAATATTTGCAATCAGTGAAAGAGTATTATGATGATATAACTTCTGCTGGAGAGGAACCCAAGAGTCTAGGAGATTGCGGGTCAAACCCGCAATGACTACCCTCGGTGTGTTGTCTCCTGATATAAACACTGTTTTAGGATATCCTTCTCTCAAACTAATTGACCTGCTTCAACCATAATAGTTATTGCACCCCCAATCCGTAAATCGAAGTTTGCCTAAAAGAAGCACTCACTTTCAAAGGAGTCATTGCGGGCGTCAGACCCGCAATCTCCTGAATGAAATACCAAACTTTGTATAATAAAACACAATCAATATGAAAGGTATCGTATTAGCGGGCGGTTCTGGAACCCGTCTTTATCCCATCACCAAAGGCGTCAGCAAGCAGTTGCTCCCCATCTACGACAAGCCGATGGTCTATTACCCCATCTCGGCCCTGATGCTCGCCGGCATCCGCGACATCCTCATCATCAGCACCCCGTATGACCTGCCGGGCTTCCAGCGTCTGCTGGGCGACGGCTCCGACTACGGCGTCCACTTCGAGTATGCCGAACAGCCCTCACCCGACGGTCTGGCCCAGGCCTTCATCATCGGCGAGAAGTTCATCGGCGACGACTGCGCCTGCCTCGTGTTGGGCGACAACATCTTCTACGGCAGCGGCTTCACAGGCCTGCTCCGTAATGCCGTCAAAGACGCCGAGGAGAACAACAAAGCCACCGTGTTCGGCTACTGGGTCAGCGACCCCGAGCGCTACGGCGTGGCCGAGTTCGACAGGCAAGGCAACTGCCTCAGCATCGAAGAAAAGCCCAAGCAACCTAAGAGCAACTATGCTGTGGTGGGCCTGTATTTCTACCCGAATAAGGTAGTAGACGTGGCCAAACATATCAAACCGAGCGCACGCGGTGAATTGGAGATCACCACGGTGAACCAGCGCTTCCTGGAAGACGGAGAACTGAAAGTTCAGGTGTTTGGCCGAGGGTTTGCCTGGTTGGATACAGGAACGCATGATTCCTTGTCAGAGGCATCGACTTTCGTGGAAGTTATCGAGAAACGCCAAGGACTGAAGATTGCCTGCCTCGAAGGCATCGCTTATCGCAACGGTTGGATCACCGAGGAGAAAATGCGTGAGTTGGCCCAGCCCATGCTGAAGAACCAATACGGCCAATACCTCTTGAAGGTCATCGACGAATACAAGTCGGAGATTACTTCTGATACATTGACGCATCTGAATAGGAAGTAAACAAAAACACGGAATTATTTTGAACACGGATCTACACGGATTTAACGGATTTTTTTGCGACACGTCGCAAAATTCCGTGCAAATTCAATAAATCCGTGTTCGAAAAAATTATCGGAACTCACTAGTCTCAAGTTTTCAATTATTTGAAGGCTACAGGTTTCAAATTGGGTTTCTTGATCAATTTCGGTAAATAAGATGAAATCCAAATAGAGCGTAAGGTTCTATGAAAAACAAAATGAGTTAGATTATCGGAATAAACCAATCCGTGTTATCCGAGTAATCCGTGTTCAATAAAAAAAAGAAAATATGTGTTCTAAAAGATCCATCATCATAACTGGCGGCGCTGGATTCATAGGCTCGCACGTCGTACGCCTCTTCGTGAACAAATATCCCGAATACAGCATCATCAACCTTGACAAGCTGACCTACGCCGGCAACCTCGCTAACCTGAAAGACATTGAGGACAAGCCTAACTACCGTTTCGTCAAGATGGACATCTGCGACTTCGAGGGTGTCTACAAGTTGATGCAGGACGAACATGTCGACGGCATCATCCATCTCGCCGCCGAGAGTCATGTGGACCGCAGCATCAAGGATCCATTCACCTTCGCCCAGACCAATGTGATGGGCACGCTAAGTCTGCTACAGGCAGCTAAAACCTATTGGGAACAAACCCCTGTAGAGACGGTGCATGCACCGTCTCTACAACGGAGGTTTTACCATATCAGCACCGACGAAGTCTATGGTGCGTTGGAACTCACCAACCCCGATGGCATAGAGCCACCTTTTAGCACAAAGGCCTCCTCAGGCAAGCACCATCTCGCCTATGGCAGCAAGTTCTTCACCGAAGACCTGAAATACCAGCCTCATAGTCCCTACAGCGCTGCCAAGGCCGCCAGCGACCACTTCGTTCGCGCCTTCCACGATACCTACGGTCTGCCAACTATTGTAACGAACTGCTCCAATAACTACGGTCCCTACCAGTTCCCTGAGAAACTTATTCCGCTGTTCATCAACAATATCCGTCACCGCAAGCCGCTGCCTGTCTACGGCAAAGGTGAGAACGTGCGTGACTGGCTGTATGTGGAAGACCACGCAAGAGCAATAGATCTTATTTTCCATAAAGGCAAGGTGGCCGAGACCTATAACATCGGTGGTTTCAACGAATGGAAGAACATCGACCTCATCAAGGTGTTGATTAACACCGTCGACCGCTTGCTGGGTCGCCCTGAAGGCGCCGATATGGACCTCATCACCTATGTCACCGATCGCGCCGGCCACGACATGCGCTATGCCATCGACTCCACCAAACTTCAGAAGGAACTGGGTTGGGAACCGAGCCTCCAATTCGAGGAAGGCATTGAGAAAACCGTCCGCTGGTATCTTGACAACCAGGAATGGATGGATAACGTCACCTCGGGCGACTATCAGAAGTACTACGAGGATATGTATAAAGGAAGATGAATTGTCTAAAATGCATGGAATTAAACCTATATTAGTTCGAATAAGTGGTATCCGCTTCGCTGGGGTTGTGAAACCATTTCCGTAACCCAGACTGAGGCGACGGGCATAACCCGAACTCAGTCAAATGCTTGTTTTTTCTGTCATGCCGGACTTGATCCGGCATCTCCTTAGTCAAAGGAAACGCCTCTTTTAGGAGATTGCGGGTCAAGCCCGCAATGACAACAGAGGCATAATCACAAACGGACAATTAATTAAATGGATTAATGGACAAAGTAACCATCATTGACTACGACCGAATATACAAGAACTTCATCGATGAGAAATACTTGCACGGTCACGACGAATACTATTATCGCGACCAACAGGTCAAGAAGCCTGTCGGCGGCTGGCGCCACCTGCGTTCCGACGAGATCGAACGCCTCGTGAAAAACAGCAACTCGGCCACCAACTGGGACGACATTTGGGTCACCGACGAATTCGATACCAATATGATTCGCAACAACCATTTTTTTGGCATGGTGCGTATCGGTCGCGTGTGCAATAAAGTGCTGCAATACCATGACCTTCGTGTGCCCATTGGCATCACCGACAGCAGCATCATGTCATGCGACATCGGTGATGATGTGGCCATCCACGATGTGCACTATATGGCCAACTACATCATCGGCGACAAGAGCATTCTCTTTAACATACAGGAGATCTCTACCACCGACCACTCCAAGTTCGGCAATGGCACCATCAAGGAAGGCGAACCCGAAGACGTGCGCGTATGGCTTGAGGTGATGAACGAGATTGGCACGCGCCGCATCTTGCCTTTCGATGGCATGATTACCGCTGATGCCTACCTCTGGGCCAAATACGTCGACGACACCAAGTTGCAAGAACGTCTCAAGGATATCACCCAGGCCAGCGTTGACTTCCACCGTGGCTACTACGGCACCGTGGGCGAGTCATGCGTCATCAAAAATTGTTGGATTCTGAAAGATGCCAAAATCGGTCCCCACTGTTACATCAAAGGTGCCAGCAAACTGAAAAACATCACCATCAACTCATCGGAAGAAGAGCCTTCCCAAATTGGCGAGGGCGTCATCCTCGTCAATGGCGTGACGGGTTACGGTTGCCGCATCTTCTACTCCGTGACGGCCACCCGTTTTGTGCTTGGCGACAACTGCAACCTGAAATATGGCGCGCGCCTCATCAACTCGGTGCTGGGCGACAACTCCACCATCTCGTGCTGCGAGGTTTTGAACAACCTTATCTTTCCTTCGCATGAGCAGCACCATAACAACTCGTTCTTGATTTCGGCCTGTGTCATGGGACAAAGCAATATGGCCGCTGGCGCCACCATGGGTTCCAACCACAACAGCCGTGCCACCGATGGCGAAATCGTGGCTTCTCGCGGTTTCTGGCCTGGACTCTGCTCCAGCGTGAAACACTCGTCGAAATTCGCCTCGTTCACCCTGCTCAGCAAGGCCGACTATCCCAGCGAACTCAACATCATGTTGCCGTTCTGCCTGGTCAACAACAACGCTGCGAAGAACGAACTTGAATTGATGCCCGCCTATTGGTGGATGTACAATATGTACGCCATCGCCCGCAATACCTCGAAATACCAGAAACGCGACAAGCGCAAGCGCAAGATACAGAATATTGAATTTGAGACCCTTGCTCCCGACACTGTAGAGGAAATCATAGAAGGTCGCAAGCTCTTGGAAGTATGGGTGGCCAAGGCTTATCTTCGCACTAAAGGCGAAGATCCGGACCGATACGAGTACTATGACCTGCGGGAATGCGGCAAAAACCTGCTGGACAATGAACCCCATACCGTGAAGTCTTTGGAGGTCTTTGGCGAGCATGTCGAAAAAGGCAAGCGCAAGGTACGCATCCTCAAGCCTTTGGAGGCCTATCACGCTTATGGCGACATGATTGTCTACTATGCCGTGAGAACTTGTTTGCATTATCTTGAGGCACATCCGGACATCGATATGGAGCATATCGTCAAACAAATGCGTGGCAAACGTCTCCGCAAATGGATCAACCTAGGCGGTCAGACTATGCCTGAGGAATATGTTGACCAACTGCGTGCCGACATCCGTGATGGCGTGCTTAACACCTGGAACGAGATCCACCACCGCTATGATCAATTGTGGGACAACTACCAGCACGAGAAATTACGTCATGCCTATTTTGCGTTGATGTTCCTCTACAAAGACGAGACCGACATCATGACTGAAGAGATGTGGCACGAGAATCTCGACAAGGCCATCCGCATCCAGCGTTTCATCTGTGACCAAGTGTATGAGAGCCGAAAGAAAGACTACGACAACGAATTCCGCAACGCCACCTTCCGCAACGAGGCGGAGAAACTGGCTGTCATCGGCAGCATTGATGACGTGTCGTTTGTCAAACAGATCCGTCAGGAAACGGAAGATTTCATTGCATTAATCCAAAAATATAGAAACACCCATTAAGCAGCATAAAGTCCTGTCCCTTTAACATCATGGCGGACAAGGATCCGCCATCTCCTATGCTGTAAGGGAACCTTAGTTACATAGGAGATTGCGGGTCAAGCCCGCAATGACGGTTAAAGGCTGGTTTTATATTATTGTTGAAAAATCATACAAATCACTAATACATATACAAAATGCGTGTAATTATCGAAAAAAACTACGACGCCATGTCGCGTTGGGCCGCCCACCACATTGTTGAACGCATCAAGGCTTTCAAGCCGACGGCCAAGAAGCCCTTTATCTTGGGTCTGCCTACTGGTTCGACGCCTATTGGCACCTATAAGGAGTTGGTGCGCCTTTATAAGAAAGGCCTGGTTTCTTTCAAGAACGTCGTCACCTTCAACATGGACGAATACGTCCGCATCCCTGAGGACCACCCCGAGAGTTACCACAGCTTCATGTGGAACAACTTCTTCAGTCACATCGACATCAAGAAGGAGAACGTCAATATCCTCAACGGCAATGCCGAAGACCTTGAAGCGGAGTGTGCTCGCTACGAGGAGAAGATCAAGAGTTACGGCGGCATCGACCTCTTTATGGGCGGCATTGGTCCCGATGGCCATATCGCCTTCAACGAGCCTGGCAGCAGTTTGACTTCGCGCACTCGCGTGAAGACCCTCACCAGCGACACCATCATCGCCAACTCGCGCTTCTTCGACAACGACATCAACAAGGTGCCGAAGACCGCATTGACTGTGGGGGTGGGCACCGTCATGGACAGTCGCGAGGTGATGATCCTGGCCAACGGTCACGGCAAGGCACGCGCTTTGGCGCATGCCATCGAAGGCGGTGTCAGCCAGATGTGGACCGTCAGCGTGTTGCAGATGCATCCGAAAGGCATCATCGTCTGCGACGATGCGGCCTGCGACGAGCTCAAGTACGGCACTGTCAAGTACTTTAAGGATATTGAAAAGAATAATATTTGAGTTTTTTTGGAAGCAAATCTACCGTAAATCTTTCGTAAATAATTTGCTCGCTGACGCGTAGAAAAAGATTTGCAATAGATTTGTTTTAGATTTGTTTCTAAAAATTCCGAATTAATATAGTTTATGAAGAATTTTGCCATCATCGGCGTGGGTGGTTACATCGCCCCGCGCCACCTGAAAGCCATTAAAGACACGGGTAATGTCCTCGTCTCTGCCTACGACAAGAGCGACAGCGTCGGCATTATGGACAGTTTCTTTCCCAAGGCCGCCTTCTTCACCGAGCAAGAGCTCTTCGACCGTCACAATACCAAATTGCGCGACAGCGGCACCAACATCGACTATGTAAGCATCTGCACCCCCAACTACCTGCATGATGCCCACACGCGCTACGGCCTGCGCCTTGGCGCAGATGTCATCTGCGAGAAGCCGCTCGTGCTCAACCCTTGGAACATCGATGCACTGCAAAAAGTGGAGGAACGGCAGGGCCATAAGGTAAATACCATTCTCCAACTGCGCCTGCACGACAAGATTGTCGCCCTGAAGAAGAAAGTCGAGGAAGGTCCCAAGGACAAGATTTACGATGTCGATTTGACTTATATCACCTCGCGCGGCAACTGGTACTATGCCTCGTGGAAGGGCGACATCAACAAGAGTGGCGGCATCGCCACCAACATCGGCGTGCATTTCTACGACATGCTGAGTTGGATTTTTGGCGATGTGCAGAAAAACATCGTCCACATTGCCTCTCACGACCGCGTGGCCGGCTATCTGGAACTCAAACGCGCCCGCGTGCGTTATTTCCTCAGCATCAATGGCGACGTGCTGCCGCCTAATGCCGTGGAAGGGGAGAAGCGCACCTACCGCACCATTATGATTGACGGTGAGGAGTTTGAGTTTAGTCAAGGCTTTACCGAGTTGCACACCAAGAGTTACGAAGAAATCCTCGCAGGTCGCGGTTTCGGCATCGAAGAGGCGCGCCGTTGCATCAATATTGTGTATGAGATCCGCAATGCCACTCCTGTCGGTCTTATTGGTGACTATCATCCCTTGGCAAAACTGCCGCTGAGCGGGCATCCGTTTGGGTGGAAGTGATCCTCCCTTCTTCCTGGCAGTCATAGCGGACCCTCATTCCGCGAATGCGGAACGCTATCCCCATCCCAGCAGTACCATTCTACCGATAGGCAGTCATAGCGGACTTGATCCGCTATCCCCTGCCCAACAGGACCACTTTCCATCTAGGACATGTGAGGACAAAGAAAGCATTATCATAATGGATTCCGGGGAAATAGGAGACTGCGGATCGAGTCCGCAGTGACTCTTGACGATGGAGTAGATGCGGAAATAAAGTCTGTTTAAGTTACTCCGAGACCTCAGGAGACTGCGGATCGGGTCCGCAGTGACTCTTTGGATGAAATGGATGCGGAAAAAAAGCCTGTTTAGATACTCTAAGACTGTAGGAGGCATTCCGAGCAAGCGGCACCGCAGTGACTCCAATAGAATAAGGATGACTTTAAAAGAAAGCTAATTTATCAATCATATAGCAAACCAAGAAAACATGAACATCGCAGTAGCAGGCACAGGCTACGTGGGCCTGAGCATCGCCACATTGTTGGCACAACACAACCACGTCACAGCAGTTGACGTCATCCCCGAAAAGGTCGACCTCATTAACCAAAGGAAGTCGCCCATCCAAGACGACTATATCGAGAAATACCTGGCTGAGAAGGAACTAGACCTCACAGCAACGCTCGATGGCGCAGCGGCCTATAAGGACGCCGAGTTCGTCGTCATCGCCGCCCCCACCAACTACGACCCGCAGAAGAACTTCTTCGACACGAGTCATGTAGAGGAGGTGATAGACCTCGTCTTGAGTGTCAATCCCGATGCCGTGATGGTCATCAAGAGCACCATCCCAGTGGGTTACACCCGTAGTCTTTATGTGAAATATGCCGCCAAAGGCGTGAAGAAATTCAACTTGCTGTTCTCGCCCGAGTTTTTGCGCGAGAGCAAAGCGCTCTACGATAACCTCTATCCGAGTCGCATCATCGTGGGCTACCCCAAGAAGATTGAAGGTTACGATGCGGAAAACGAAGCCATCATGCAGATGGTCTCCGTCGACCTTGAGGCCAAGGCCCGCCAGTTTGCTGCCCTCTTGCAGCAAGGCGCCATCAAGGAGGATATCCCAATACTCTTCATGGGCATGAAAGAGGCCGAGGCCGTGAAGCTCTTCGCCAACACCTACCTTGCCTTGCGCGTGAGCTATTTCAACGAGTTGGATACCTACGCCGAGGTGAAGGGTCTCGACACCCAGGCCATCATCGACGGCATCTGCCTCGACCCGCGCATCGGCAGCCATTACAACAACCCGTCGTTTGGCTATGGCGGCTATTGCCTGCCCAAGGACACCAAGCAACTCCTCGCCAACTACGAAGACGTGCCAGAGGACCTCATCCGCGCCATCGTGGAGAGCAACCGCACCCGCAAGGACTTTATCGCCGACCAAGTGCTGAAGATGGCGGGCTATTACGACTACTATGACCAGGGACAGTACAACGCTTCGCAGGAACGGCATTGCGTCATAGGAGTGTACAGGCTCACGATGAAGTCAAACAGCGACAATTTCCGTCAGAGCAGCATCCAAGGCGTGATGAAACGCATCAAGGCCAAAGGCGCCGAGGTCATCATCTACGAGCCCACCTTGCCTGATGGAACGACGTTCTTCGGCAGTCTGGTGGTCAACAATTTGGCTGATTTCAAGGCTCGCAGCCAGGCCATCATCGCCAATAGATACGACAGCGTCTTGGACGACGTGAAGGAAAAGGTATATACGAGGGATATCTTTAGGAGAGATTGAAGTCGTTATAGATTTATATTATCAAGAATTAGAGAATTAAGAGAAATAGATACGGAAGTGCTGCACCTTCGGTGCGAGGAATGAGAGAGAGGAAAACCGAGGTTTTCCTCTCTAATTCAACGATAATTCGAAAACGAAGTTTCAAAATGGGGAATCTCTAATTCTCCATATTCTTGAAAGCAAGAAAAACAATCAAATTATTAAACCATCATGGGAGGTCTATTGTATCCAAAAGAAAGCAGCACACTCCTAGGTCTCGCCATGCAACTTCACAAAGAGCTGGGCTGCGGATTTAAGGAGAAAGTCTATCAAGATGCATTTGAGGTGCTTTTGAAAGAAAACGAAATTCCGTATGAAAGAGAAAAGCATATTGTGATGGTTTATCATGGAGTGCAACTTGAGCATGATTTCTTTTATGATTTTTTATGTTATGGTAAAATAGGAGTTGAACTTAAGGCTTTTGGTGAAATTACAGGTGAGTTTCAAAGTCAACTAATTAATTATCTACATATTGGCAAACAAAAACTAGGATTGCTATTGAATTTTGGAGCAGAAAGCCTAGAATATAAATGGATACCCAATAAACCTGATTATAAAAGAAATGGTTAATGAGGTTGTTGTGTCATATGTTGTTTTAGTAGTTGTTAGAAATAATATCAAGAATTAGAGAATTAAGAGAAATAGATACTGAAGTGCTGCACCTTCGGTGCTAGGAATGCGAAGAAGGGAAAAATCGTAGATTTTTCCTCTCAAATTCCACGATAATTCAAAAATTTGGACCCAAACAAGGTCCTGAAAAGGAAAATTCTCAAATTCTCTAAATTCTTGATAGAAAGAAAATAAAGAGCTTAAAGAAAATAATAGTTTTAAAAACACAGTATTATCGTGTTCTCAAAAACATCTCCATCTTTTTTTGACGGCCCATGGACATTCGAGAAGACCGAACATGCCGTGCTAGGCCTCTGCAAGATCCTCGACCGCTATGCCCATAAACTGACGCTGGAAGACCTGCAGAACGACCCGCGTTGCTCGCGCATCCCCGACCTAAGTCTGGAGCGTGTGCAGGAAGTCATCGCCGATGTTGAAGCCAAACTCTGGCGAGGTGCGCAACCTTTTGAAAACGAGGTTATCTACCACACAGGTCCGCATCACGATGACATCATGCTCGGCATTATGCCGTTCATCAACAGGCAGTTGCGCTCGCCTAAGAACCAGGTGCATTTTGCCATCATGACCTCGGGTTTCCACTCCGTCACCGATGCTTTCCTGCTGCAAGCCTTGGTCGACACCTTAGGTTTCCTGCGTCGTGGTCTCATCCAGATGGTGAACTACCCTGACTTCTTCGAAAAAGGCTACCGTTTCAAGCAGGAAAAAGACATCCACCATTATCTCGATAATGTGGCCCGACGCAATCCTGTCGAGATGCGGCGCGGCTTCTGTCACCGCATCTTGCGCGATGCTGTGGGGTTGTGGCAGCTGAAGAGCGTGAGCGAGGTGGAAGCACGTTTTGAGACGGAGATCAAGAACCTTCAGGAAGGAAGACCCAATAGTCCTGAGATCCAGCAGTTGAAGGGCGACATCCGCGAGTTCGAGGAGGAACTCGTCTGGGCCTACGCCGGCACCGCCTTGGACCACATCCATCACCTGCGGTTGGGTTTGTATAACGATTATTCGGGAGTCATTGCGGGCACAGACCCGCAATCTCCTCATCCTATGTCCTGGTTCCCCAACCCTGACCGTGACGTCCTCCCCATCCTAGCCCAACTGCGTGAGCTGAAGCCCACCGTCCTCACCGTGGCCATCGACTCGGAAGGGCAGGGTCCCAACACGCACTATAAGGTGATGCAGAGCATCGCTGAGGCTGTCAGGCTGTGGGGCGAGGAAGAAGACCTCAGCAAGCTGAGGGTCTTTGGCTATCGCAACGTCTGGTCGACTTTCCATCCTGCCGAGGCCAATGTCTACGTCCCTGTGTCGCTTAATGCTTTCGCCGTGTTCGAGAAAGCCTTCAAGGACAGTTACTTGACACAAGTCAAGGCGGAGTTTCCCAATCCTGACTTCGACGGTCCTTTCAGCGAGTTGGCGGAGCAGATCTGGGTGAAGCAGTACAAGGACATCCAGTTCATCCTTGGGAAAGACTTCTTCTATGAGAACGATCACCCGCTCATCCGTGCCACGCATGGGTTGATTTTCCTGAAGGAGATGACGGCGAAGGGGTTTGTGGATTTAGCGGAGGAGATGGCGAAAAGATTAGGTAATTGATAATTGATAATTGATAATTGATAATTTAAAATTGATAATTATGAGTAACGCAATACAAGATAAAACTAGAGCTTTTGCAATTAGAATCATCAATTGTTATAAATTCTTAACCGAAGAGAGACATGAATTTGTCATGTCCAAGCAAGTGCTCCGCTGTGGTACTAGCATTGGAGCAAACACGCGTGAAAGTAAAAATGCCCAGTCACGAAATGACTTTCTTAGCAAACTTAGCATAGCATTAAAAGAAGCTGACGAGACCGACTATTGGCTCGACCTTCTTCACGCCACAGATTATATAGATGATGATATGTATGATTCTTTAGCAACCGATTGCGCTGAGATCATAAAGATACTTACTGCCATCATAAAAACCCTAAAAGGCGAATAATTCTCAATTGACTTCAACAAAAAAACGGAGACCTGATTAATCAGTGCTCCAATTGTCAATTGTCAATTGTCAATTCTTAATTCTATTTAATTATGGAATTCCTATCCGCCCATTGGCTCGACATCACCACCACGGTCCTCGGCCTCGCTTACATCCTCTTGGAATACAAAGCCAGCGTCTGGATGTGGGTCGTCGGCTTCGTCATGCAGAGTCTCGGCATCATATTGTACTACCAGAAGGGTCTTTACGCCGACTGTGGCATGGAGTTCTACTACCTCGCCATGACCGTCTACGGCTTCGTCGCCTGGATGCGCCACAAGCAGAAAACCGCCGATCTCCCTATCCGCCACATGCCTTGGAAGAAGGCCCTCGTCTGGCTCAGCCTTGCTGCCCTGATATGGGTAGTCATTTACTTCCTGCTTAGTCGTTTCACCAACAGCAATGTCCCTGTCCTCGATGCCTTCACGACGGCCTTGAGCATCGTTGGCATCTGGGCTTTGGCGCGCAAATACCTCGAGCAGTGGTTTGTATGGATTGTCGTAGACGTGGTCACTTGTGGTTTGTATTTCTATAAGGGCATTCCATTCAAGGCGTCGCTCTACGGTTTGTATGTCGTCATCGCCGTCTTCGGCTATTTCAAGT